>Ga0207997_1000875_pt1 | contig 15433 bp, 13 predicted proteins | sample AntAceMetag02UKN_FD_184777 | JGI IMG/M metagenome (GOLD analysis project Ga0207997, IMG submission 184777) | Saline lake microbial communities from Ace Lake, Antarctica - Antarctic Ace Lake Metagenome 02UKN (SPAdes) (version 2) | ecosystem: Environmental > Aquatic > Non-marine Saline and...
AAGGGGGAAGGGTGATTGTGAAAACATTACAGGACGGGAAATATATCAGAGTTGATGTTAGAGATAGAAACTGTCCTCGGAAAACTTGCTTCGGGTATCACAAATGGCAGCACCGGGGCGCGACGAACAGAGGGTCAAAGAGTAGCGGAGTAGACAGTAATTACAGTTGCCCATTCCGGAATTACCACGGCTGTCCACCAGATCACATGGATCGAATTAAGCCGAGAACAAAGAAATAACAGAGGAGGCGAACAATGAGCAGAACGAAACAGAAAGAAAGAAAGGAAGGGAAAGCAGCAAGCGTCACAGAAGGGCTGAACCCAGGACAGTGGCAAAAATCATTCGACCGCATGTTTAGAAAGTTTGTTGTAGGCGAAGGTGAACTAAGAGCAATGCAAGCAGCGCACAAATTTTGCAGCAAAAAGATAAACTTGCACAATTGCTTCGGTTCTACGACAGAGGATTATCTGAAATATATCCAGAAGCATCCAGACGACAGAGGACAACACGCAGACGGCTTCAAGACAGTTCTGACAGACGAAGGCAAGGATTACGATTTTCATTTTTGCAGGTGTCCTCTATGCGGCAATCCTGACATTGACACAGACGTTTACAGCGTTGAAGTAAACAAAAAAGATAAAGTCAGAGCGCTGATCAGGTGCAAGTGTGGTTGCAGATTCAACGGCGATCCGTGCGACACTTGGGAAAACGCATTGTGGACAGCAGCAGCGGACTGGAACACCAGGATCAAGGCTGATCCAGAACCCAGACCAGAAATATAAATAGGAGGAAAGCGAATGGCAACGAAACGAGAAGGCACAAGAAGCAACCCAGGAAGAGGCGGTAAAGGAACGTGCGGAGGATCTCGACGAAAAGACGGGACAGGCGGCGGCATTGGCAACAGAGGAACAACCCGGCAGCCGAAACCAACTGCTAAGCCAAAGACAAACTAGGAGGCAACGAACAATGGGAAGCAAGAAGATGGGTACAGACAAAGGAATTCACAGCAATACCGTGCTGTGGAATTGTAAACCGATTGAGGAAAAGTATCAGGCCGGCGAAAGGGTGTCGAGCTTGCATCAGACACAGGCTACATTCATCCGACGCAAGGATTTCGACAACATGCTTAAAGACAAGATGGCTGCTGAATTCTTCGCAAGATTCAGGATTGATGTAGCGCAATTTGAATTTGAATACGGGCAGAAAATCACTACAAAGATCGTTGCGAGGATGCTCGACAGCGCCGCCGCAGCAAGCGACGAGGAAGCCCCTGGTCAACTTATGCTGGACAGCGAGATCGTCAAGCAGCAGATCGAGGAAGTCAGAAAAAAAGGATTCTTCTTTCTTTCAGATGAAGGAGATTTCCTTAACCCTGATCAGTTTGTAGCGAAGTTTGCTGAGGAAGGCTGGGAATTCTGGTCATGTGATTGGATAACGGTCAAACCAGAAGATCATATCGAAGGACTGGCAGAGCTCGCAGAAGCAGCAGCCCTGCACGTTGACGAAGTGAGAAAAGCTGTCAAGGTGTACAACGACAAGAAAGCAGCTAACAAGAAAGCAGCCAAGGAAGCAGCCGCTAAAGACAAGGCTAAAAAAGAATGAAGCCAGTTGAATACACGCCGGGGATGATACTTGTCCCCGGCATCTACTTAAATATGCCGGATCATGAATATCATTCAAGCGACACCGTGCGCAGAACTAAATTATGGCGCTGTCACGACAAGACAAGCACAACACATACGGGAATTCGCACTGCTGCGATGAAATTCGGGTCAGGCTATCATGCGCTTAAACTGCAGCCTGATAACTTCCATGATCTTTTTCAGGTGAATCCATTTTCTGGTGCTGATGGCTCGAAGTGGATCCGACAAATAAAAGGCGAGTATCCGCATCTAACAGTCATATCAAGCGACGAACAAAAACTCATGTACAGAATGTCGGCTGTGCTGGATTCAAAACAGTCCTGGCTGGATTTGTTCGACAAAGCATATAAAGAAGTCACAATCGTCTGGGAAGAGTGGGTTACAGTTGCAGGCGTCGCAGTTAAATTCCTGTGTGCAGCCCGCCCAGACATTCTGGCTTTCGTGGAGGGGTTTGTAATCATCGCTGATCTGAAAACCTGTGACAACGCAAGGAAGAAGGATTTTAACAAAGAGATTGGCTGGAGAGGATACCATTTTCAGTTAGCTTGGTACTTTCGGGGACTGAACAAGTTTATCAAAGCCGAAACAGTAGAGCCTGTCTGGGATGAAGAATTACAGGAGTTTGTGTATGTCACACGCTGGAAACGCCAAGGTAGAATCATATCCCAAGAGAAGGATTCTCGCTGTGAGGTCGCCTTTTATACACTGGAAGATAAAGACTTACAGGACGGGTTTGCAGACTGTGAAGATGCGCTGCAGAAATTTGCCGAGTGTACGGTAAGCGATAGCTGGGAAAGTTACCCGGATTCCTGGGAGAAGATCGGCAGACCGGGATATCAAAGGAGGATCGATGATAGTGTCGAAAGATGGTAAGATCAGGCTTGAGGGCGATAACAATGTGGTGTTGAGCGAACTGCTTGGGATCATCTTGGCTTTTGCAAAGAATGCCAACGCGGACCCGCTGGAAGTGATAAAAGTTTTGAATGGAGGGGTTGATACAATGGAAGTAGAGCAGCAACCAGCGGATGAAATGAGAATCGTCCTGCCAGACAAAACCCTGGTGGATGGTCATGGAAACCCTGTGATAAGTGATGCGGAAAAACTGGCAGAAGAATTAACAGGAGGCGACGACGATGGAGAGAACGAAAGCGGAGAAGGACAAACTGGAGAAACAGACGAAAACCCTCGGAAAGAAAGCTTGGAAAGACTTTTCCGACAAGGGGTTAAAAAGGGATTTTGAGAAGTACTTCCCAGCGTGGAAGAAAAACAACCTCAAAGATTTCCCGGAGGATCTGCACAAGAGTGTTTACGAAGCTGCTATGGACCAAATGTTTGAAGGAATGTAGGAGGACAAATTGAATATAGTTTACTGTGATGCATGTAAAAAGAAGTTTGATGGACACACAGAAATACCTGTGGTCCGGCTGACGATAAAGGGCGTGGCTTTTGATTTCTGTGCGGACTGCCTGGAGAAGATGGCTAAATGGGTTATCACTCTTTTTAACCCACCAAAGCCCGTGGGTGCCCCTAAACCGCCTCTCCTAGCGCCAAAGAAAGCAGCTAAAAAGAAAGCAGCTAAGAGGGGGTTGAATTGAGTCCAGAACCTAAAAAGAACGTATCCGCAATGGCAACGATGGCGGCAAGCCAAACCACTGTAAATAGCTTCTTCACGGAATACCAGGGACAGATAAGCAAGGCTCTCCCCTCTCACATGAAAGCGGATCGCATGACCAGGATCTTTCTCACTGCGCTTACTAAAAACCCCAAACTTGGAGAATGTAGCACACTGACGCTGTTCAACGCCTGCGTACAGTGTTCTGAGTTGGGAGTTGAGCCGAATGGCAGGGACGCGCATCTGGTTCCATTTGGGGGGAAGATAACAGTCATAGTGGATTACAAGGGCATGATCAAACTCGCCAGACGATCCGGAGAAGTGTCCCAACTGGTCGCTGTTAACATCTACGAGAATGAACACTATGTTTACCGGGAAGGACTGGACAGAACCATTGAGCATACGCCTATGTCAATGAGCGAGCGCGGGGAAAAGATCATCGCCACGTATGCTGTGTGTGTGTTCAAAGACAAGAACAGTGACTTTGAGTGGATGTGGTCTGACGAGATCGAGGCGATCAGGGATGCGTCAGCCAACTACTCATACGCGAAAAACAAAGCTGAGACAATTTGGGTAAAGCATGATCCTGAAATGAGGAAAAAGACTGTTATCAGAAGATTCTCAAAGCGCCTGCCTTTGTCTGAGGAGTTTGTCAGGCTGGCTGAGCATGAGGAAACACCCATCGGCAGTGTCGATGATCTGAAGACCGTAGATAAAACAGTTACCCTTGATGATCCTGACAAAGAACCCTGGAAAGATGGCGTAGAGGACGCTGTGACAGATGAAACAGGAACAGACAAGACTGACGGCGATCCCGGACTGGGAAAACCACCACCTGAGAAAGACAAACCCAAGACAGAGCCACAGCAAGCACCTGTAACCCGGACAGGTTGGAGATCAAAGGCAACACATAAAGAGCTGGGGTGGCAACAGGACGGAGAAAACATCATTCTGCGTTACATGGAATTGCACGGCGTTGCTGGCAAGAAGGTTCCGAATGCTGATTTCGGGAGTGCGGAACAGATGGAACAGTACCTCGCTGAGTCCGGAGCGTTTGAGAAGATCCAGGAGCAGGAATGATTTACATAGGGATTGACCCTGGCATTACGACAGGCGCACTTGTGGCTATTACAAAGCAAGGCACATACGTCGGAAGCCACGCTGGTTTTCCGAGCATAGGAAAAGAGATTGACTTAAAAAAACTCGTTCACATTATCGAACGTCTTGCTGACGAAAGACAAAAAGCAGTTGTATTCATGGAAGGGCTCCCGATGCCTTTTCCTGGTTCAAAAGGAGGCAAAGGCAGTTACATGACCCAAGGCAGAAACTGGGGAGTAATAAGAGGATTGTTGTACGGAATGGGTCTTGAAGTACGAACAGTGTCCCCTCGCACCTGGACAGCAGTTATGCATAAAGGACAACCCGGAGGAATTCCTTCAAAGAAAAAGTCTTACAGATTGTTCACACACGATCTTAACTTAGATCCAGAGCTGATCTTTGAGACTCGTGCAAAAGGCAAACTTGAAGGTCTTATAGATGCATATCTTATAGCTCTCTATGGCACGCAAACCTTTTCCTGATCCCTGTTAAGTATCGTTGAACATGAAAAAAAAGAGCCTCCTCATAAGGGGCTCTTTTTTCTTTACTACTGGTCTTGAATAGTTAGGCCGTGAGTTCTTTTCTCAGTCCGTCCAGCTTCTCGTCTATGTAGGCAATAGCTTTGTCGTCTGCGTCCCAATTGGGAGTGATCTCGGCGGCGTCTTTCTTAGCCAGTTCTAAAAGCACGTCAGTGGCTTTCAGCCATTCCGCGCCCGGTCCTTTGTACTTTGTTCCAGCTGCTTTGATAATCAAGAACAGTGACAACCATTCCTGTGCTTCGTCAGGCAGTTTCTCAAACAGTGCGTGTTCGAGCTTGTCTGGGAGTATTTTGCTTGCGATCCAACGTCCGATGTGCATTACGATACCTCCTGATTAAAGCTTGTCGAGAAGCTTTCCAATAAGTGTAATCACCGCCATCATAAAAGTCAAAAGAGCAGTCTGACTTTTATACCATTTATCCGCATCGGAAGATCTGCGCTTGGAACCGGGAACGTCTGATTCTGGCATAGATACCCTGTGCGCTTTCATCCCTTCTTCTACAGCATCCTTCATGTCCGCAGGTAAGTGCTTGAAATTCGTTTGGATCTCTCTGATGTCGCCTTCATTATTTCTCACTCTTTCCTCCAGCTGATCGTGTTTGTTGCAGTCTGGCATTGTTCTAGTCTCCCTTTTTAGTAAGTCTTATATATTCGTCAAAGATCGCTTTCTTCTGCGCCTGTGACTTTGCAGACACAAAAGCTTTTATGAACGCATTACCTGATCTCCTGGCTCTCAGTGTGTACATTTTCCTGACAAAACTTCCAGGGCTGTTCATGTATCTGACTTTCAAGAGCGCTAATTCCTTTGTGGTGACAGCATCATTCTTGTACAGTTTGTCGATTGTTTCATCGGTATCGACGCGGATCTGCGCTTCCGTCTTCGCGACCGCGCCGCTGATTCGTCTGTAATGTTCGTACTCTCCCCTATCAGTTACAACAAGGAACCGTCCGAGCGTGTCAGCTATTCCTGGAGTGTCTAAAAACTTTTCAAGCTGTCCTTTGATTTCTCCTATGCTCTCCGTGTTGAACGTGTGCAGGAGGCTGGCAGGGCTTTTATTCCAGATGTGCTTCATAAAGTATTCTTTCTTTCTTGGATCATCAGCCTCGAACAGATCTCGCGGGATCACTTGCCTGTTCCTGAACCAATCTCTTGGATTCTCACCTTTGGTATAAGTCCAGGAAGCTGACATTATTTCAAGCATAGGATTCATGGAAGGAAGCTGACCACCTGTGAAATCAAAAACCTGTTCAAATGCACCTGGATTGTTTTCATACAGTCCGTTCAAGGCTTTCCAATAAACTCCACCAATAAAACGTCCTGCTTCATCTTCTGGAAGCCTGAACACAACTGCCTTACCGGTGTCAGTCAATCCCAAAGGAATGATTGTATAGTTCGTCTTGTTGTACTCGCTGACCTTGCGCATGATTTCTTCCGGTTCGTCGTCCCAACCAAAATATTTAGACATGAGCCCTTTGGCAATGAAAAACATGATCGTCTTAGGAATGATGTTCTGAAGGACCGTGTTAGCTGTGTACTCTGCGGGATTGGACTTGAACGATTCTATTGACGCCCTGGTTCCTTGGATCATCGGATTCGAGAACAGCGTGACAATGTTCAGGAGTTTTAGTTTACCGTTATTCCTGAAAGCTGGCGAGCCCACCCTCGATCTTATAATGACAGACTTTTCGTCTTGAGTCAGGTCCGTGTACTCGTCCAGGTACAGGCTCCCCGCCACCTTTGTAATTCTTTCAGCTGCTCTGCCTACATCCCCGATTAGCTGCAGTCCGTGTCTGATAGGTCTTGTAATCATGTTTCCCCAGCGTTTCTCGGATAACTGATACCTGTAAAGCATCCGTTCGTGCACACGGTCGTCTGTTGTTAATCCTCTGTCGTCTGCAACGCTAATCAGCTGATCTTCCTGCAGCATATAATTCAGGTAATCATCTTCTAAGTTCAGGAAATCCCTAGTTTCGATAGGTAGCGCTTTGATAAAACTTTTCAACAATCCAAACGCTTTTATCCTGGCTGTTCCCCTGGGAAGGTTTTTGTAAGCTGTTCTGACATCTCTGTTTAAGTTCGTCATGTGAAATCCAGTTCTTAATTCTGTAAAAGATTTCCTGAACCATTCGTTCACCCAGCCGACGACATTGTCCAAGGTGTCCATGATCCCTGGATTGCGCTCAAACATTTCAGCAATCTGAATAGGGATATCATATCCGACAACTTTCCCGTGTTGCATGATCCGGATTGTTTTGAACCCTGCTTCGCGAGTATCCTGAACAACCATTTTGTCACCATCAAATACCATCTTTGATTTTCTGGCATCCGCAGGAGAGACTTTCCGCATGAACGCGAGCATCGCTTTTTTTCCGTTGTTTACTTTAACGTGCCTGATTAAAGAAATGTCTTTGAGAATCATTGCTTCAATCGGGTTCATAATGTAATCAACATCACCGATCTGACCGGCTATAGTAGGACCAATTGAGCCGATGGCATTCTTGGCTTCGATTTTCCGAATAGGATTGAAAGTAACATACTGCTTCCTGTCCCTGATCGCGTCCATGAGTTCAGCGGAGAACATCCCGCTTGATTCCAGAAGTGGAACAACAAAATCGTTGTGAGCATCCCAAATAGCTATTGCTGCCGCTTCGAGAAGCTTCTTTTTCTTCGGATCTAAATTGTTCATGTACGCTGTGGCTGATTCCAGGTTCTCTCCCTGGAAGTTAAATATTTCAGAGCGTTCCTGAATGATCCTGTTCATGGCTGTGTAGTGTCCCACCTCGTCGAACCCTACGTTTTTAGAAAACATAAAGCGACGAGCCCTAAGTAAACCGCGCTTAAGATATCCTTCTACGCTTGACGTAGCATAAGAAATCCTTTCCAGCGCATTGCGTACCCTGGCGCTTTTTACGCCGTGTTTTTTTTCCCAAGCGTAGTACGGAGAATTGGAGTCAACAAACATGGTTTTGAAATCCAGAACCTTGTCCCTCTGATCTTCCCTGGTCTTGTTGTACTTCTCTGACGCTTCCTTGTACTTATCGATAGCCTCTTTGGTTCTGCGATCTTGCAGATGCTCTGGACCCTGGCTTATCTCGTCGCGTATTTCCTCGTACAGGTCTTGAACAATCTTTTCCTGACCGAACCAGTTGGTCACTGCGCGGAATGCCACAGGCGCTCGTTTCTGGAACTCTGCGGGGTCATTCATAAAGACCGAAAACATTTCAGCGTACAATTCCTCGGCTTTGTATCTGTACGCTGTGTATTCAGGGTTAGCTGTAGGGTCGAAAGGTGTCCACCATGTTGATAGGTTGATCAATTCTTCTCTGATTACACTTGCTTCGATCAGTTGCCTGGCTTCCATTTCCTCGGCTATCTTATTTTTGAGAGCATTTTTAGCCCATTCTTTTATAACAGCTGCAGTTACCTTTGTTACCTTGATTTCCCTGACTATCTTAGTTCCAACAATCTTTCCGCCAAACCTTTGCAGAGACGCATCGACAATGCCTTTCATGGCTTGCTTTACAATCGCAACCTTGTCTGTTCTGCCTGCCCGCTGGATGAAGTCGTATAATTCAGGGTTAACCTCTGAGTTAATTCCGTTCCAGATCTCCAAGATATCCTCGGCTGTAATTCCGAGTTCAGAGTAAATAGGTTCCTCTGTAATTATTTCCTCGAGGATCTCAGGCATCAGCTTTGCTCTTTCTTTCGCTTCCTTCTCCGCTGTTTCAGCCCATTCGTTGCGTTCTGCTTGCGTGATCTTTCCCGGTGCGCCTGGGAATGACGGCATAGAATCTTCCATGTGCTCCTGGAGATTCATAATCTTTCCGAGCAATCCCTTGCCACCCATTGCGCCTTTGTATCCGAAGTCTCTAGCGTGACCTATTTCGTGCGAGATCATCTTGGCTGCCATTTCAGGGTTTCTTGCGACATCTGAACGGAAGATCAAAGAAGCTGGCCAGGCTTCCCCAGGTTCGATTGGTTCGGTTGTAGATTTAGGATGCTGGAATATTCCAAGAGGTTTACCCCTAAGATATGCCTGTTCCAGAATATCCTTGATCGCTCTCTTGCTTCCCAGATTACCCAGAACAAGGCTGATGTCGTTGTCATTGAATACGCTGTTTGATCTCATTAAATCAATGATTTCGGTGGTGAGATTATCCATTGCTTTTTCGTCGCCGTTTCTGACTGCTCCAACGGCTGCGCTATGTTTCTTCATAATCTTTTTGACGAGATTAGCTATAAGCTTCCGGTCGTTGAATTTGATAAACGATCTGGCGCTTTTAACGGTTGGAACCTTACCCATCAGCCTACGGGCAAACTCCACCATTTCTTGTATGGGGAATGAAAGAGAAGACTTTACACGCTTTTCATACTCGCCCTGGTTTACTGCTTCGGTGTAGAAGGATTCTCCGGCTTTGTACGCTGCCTGTCCCTTTTTGGAGGTTGTTTTAGTGCCAGTTCGTCCTTTATGATCCTTGTCTTTTCCTCGTCTGGTAAATTCGTCCAGATGTCGTAAAATGATTGCTGCTGCTTTGTTTGCTGCGACATTCTTGTCACCCCCTTGCGTCACCTCGACGGCTGCTAATTTCAATACGTCTGATATCGGGTTCCCTTTCTTATTTGATAGGGCTTTATACACTTCGAGATTTTCTTTAGCGATCTTGACAAGCTCTCTCGCTTTGTCAGCGTCAACTTGCGCTACACCTTTCGATTCTGCCATTGCAGCTCTTTTGGCTATGATCGCAAGTTTCTTATCGCTCCCCAAGATGTTTTGCACCTGGGTGGAAACGTCTACCATTTCGTCAAATATCTTTCTCTCTTGCAACTCTGGACCAAACAGTCCAATCCCTGTTTGCTCTTCCTTGACAGTAGGAGCCATGTCTCTAAACCTTATGTATTCTTCAAGCCACGCTTTGCTCGCAAAAGCCCCTTTTCTTTCAATAGCCTTTGCAACCGCTCTCATCTCTGATTCTGTTTTAAGCTTCTCACCCATGATCACACCCAGATCTTTATCAAGAGCACCTATTCTAATGTCTGTAAGAAGCTCGTTTGGTAGATGAGAAAGCGCTATACCTCTTTTGACAACCGCCTTTGTTGTAGGGATCTTTCTCAGAGCTGTTTCGTACTGTTCCGGAGAACGCCGTTTAGTCTCTTTTAAAAACAAGGCTGTATCCATTTCTGTTCCGGAACCCTGTCCTATGTTTCTTATCGCCCCTATCGCCCTAGCTGACTCTCTCGTCTGCGCTTGTATGTATCTGACAGGAACTATTGGATATTGTACAGCCTCGATCTTGTCAAACCTGTTATGGCCATTCACAACCCAAGTCTTTCCTGAACTCGGTTCATACCATACATCCAAGACCCCAAGTTGTTCAGGATCAAACTCCTTGTCCTTGAGACTTTTTCTTTGCGCTTCTTCTCCTTCCTCTCTGAACTGAAAAAACTCAGCGTCAACGCTCAATTCTTTCGGAGTAACAATATCAAGTTTAACACCTTGTTTCCTGGCAATCGCTTGCCCTTCTGTTTCTTCTCCCCTGGCTGTTGCTATTTTGTCGTCTGCAGCTTTCGCCAGCGTTGCTTTGGCTGCGATCTCCGCGTCCTCTGCGTCTGTCTTCCATAAAACCTCAGGAACATGGACATCCGCTGTTATTTCCTCGTCTGTCTGCATTCTGTCATCAGGATCAGCGGCTTCTAACGCGTCTATGAATTTAATCGCTTCCTTCTGTTTGTCGGTTAACTCTTTACCGGATCGCATTGAATCCTCAATCGTTTCAATGAGTGCTATTGTTACAATATCGTCAGCTGATCCTGTATTTACAGCCTCGTCAATAGTTTCCGATGATAGCGTTTTGTCTCTTCTAAATTTCGCCCAAACGGTCGGAGTCACCCTGGACTCTAAGTCTTTCACGCGGCGTTCTGGTGTTGTTACCTCTGCCTGAACAGGCTTTGTTTCTGCGGGCTTCGTTTCTATTAGTTGTACATTGCCCTGAACAAAGAAAATCTCATCAATTGTTAAAGCGCCACCATCCGCATGAATTATAACAAGTTTATCCGTTAAGCCTCGTCCTCCGGTTGCTTTATGAACTGTCCATATATCCCCATCTTCACCCCACTTGAAGCGATCCCCTTTTTGCAATGAATCGGCAAATCTTTTAGCAGCTTCCACCCGATTTTTGGTAGCTGTGTTCCATTCTTCCTGACCATTAATCCTTTCGTTTATTTGTTCTATTGTTTCGTTAACCAGCACCAGGTCTTCTACAGGCTTTTGCTCTGTAACAGTTACACCTGTTTCAGCTTCCGCGCCTGTCTTTAACTTAGGCGCAACCCAATCGTCTGTCACAGGGACAGCTTCATGCGTTGGGAACAGCAATTCTTTTAAGCCCTGTTTCCATTGCTCGTCAGGCACATTGTTCTTAGTTGCGATGTTTTTCAGCCGGTCGAATACATCAAGGCCATGTTTCTGCACGAGGGCTGTTTCCAGATCCGAAGTTTCCATTGTTTCAGGATCAGGTGTTTCTGCTTCTGTTTCTTGTTCCTGTTTGTCTTTGGCGCCAGTAACATGATCCGCCAAAGCGTCGGGATCAATGTACTTTGCTGCGTCAGGATTCTCGTTGATCGTTTCTGATGCTGACTTTGTGAATCCATCCGACCTATCGTATGCCTCGATCAGCTCCAATTCGTCTTGAGATAATTCTTGTTTCCGCAGAGCTTCCAGCACTTGTTCGGTTGTCGCATCTTTAGGAAGCGCTCTCCGGGCTCTGTCTAGTGTTCGCTCAACTCTCGGAAGCTGTGAAGTAACAGCACCCATCAGGAGCGTATGTGCAGGGACAGTTCTAATTGTCTGCTCAACATCATTCGCAAAATCAACCCAAGTCATATCTCCACGCAAGCCAGTTCTCTTGTCTATCATGGCGTTACCGGTGGTCGTCATAAGCTCAGTTACAACCTCTGGAACGATAAGATTAAATACCTTTTTGACTCCAGGTTTATTCATGTGCTTGATCCATCCACCCAGGGTGATCATTTCTGGTCCCACTTCCATGATCGCGTGGCCGCCTGCTGTGACAGCTGACATAACCGGACTCAGGTCTTTTTCCCTGGCCTCGTTGTATGTCTTACCGATCACCTGCGCTCCCATAGGAGTAAGCATGTAGAGCTGCTGCGCAAGCCCCTTTGTCACGCCAAGAGACTTAGTAACGGCGCCACCGAGAACCAAACTGCCTACGTTGTTCGACACACTGGAAATTATTTCAGCCCACTCAGCCTGTGCAGGAGTGATCCCTACAGGCATTTCGTCAGCCATAACCTGACGCTCGTATTCAGCCAGACTTTTACCAGCGCTTGCCAGAGATTTAAGCCCTGTGAATTCTCCAGCCATCTGTGCAGCACCACCAAGCGATTCAGTGGGGCGATCAAGCAGACCTTTTTTAACTGCTGATCCAATAATAGAAGTCTGTCCGAGTTCTCCGTATTTAAGCCTGCTGACGATATCAGGAAACCAGGGAGCCTTTGCAGCCTGTAATTTTTCCTGTTCTGGAACAGGCTGGTCAATTTTTTCTGCTTTTACAATGTCAGGTTTTATTTCTGGCGTGAGCAGGATTTCATCCAAAAGGCCAGAAGGAGCCTCGGCTTTCGCTGGCTCCTTTGTGGTAATTGGCTCTGGTGTCTGTTCTCCTAGAATTTCATCTAGTAAACCCTTTTTCTGTTTCGCTTTATCAGGTTCAGGAAACTTAGTTAAAGAGTATGCCCCCGCCTGTTCTTTCAATACATCGTCAAGTATTCCCATTCTTTCTCCTAAAGTGTCGCGGGATCGAAACCGTCATTAATCATAGCCTGCTTGATTCTTTCCTTGTCACCTTTGTACATTTCAACATACTTCATGGCGTCTTCTCTGGTCGGCACGATCAAGGCTGCTTTCTTATCTTCGGCAGGCACTTGTTTTCTCAGCCAGCCCTCGTATGATTTCAGCGCTGCTGTAGCTGCTGCTTTATCTGCGTCAGACATCTTCTTTCCGGCAAACATACCCAAGACAGCCTGAAACTGTGGGTTTATCCCTGCCATGAAAGATTCATCAATAACACCATCAGAATTAATATGAGCGATCTTGGAAGGTATCCCAGCCAGTTCTGACTGAATCATTTTCCGATTCGACCATGTGAGCGGTTCCGGTTCTGCTGGTTTTGGAGCCTTGTATAAAGACTGTGCGATATCTCCGGGTGTTGCTCCTGGCTGTATCTGTCCGCCTGTCTGCACAAGTTCCTGGCCAGGACTCATTACCTGGGTTTTAGGAACACTTGCGATTGATTGTGTGGCTCCGCTAGGGTCTGTTGCAAAACGCTCTTGGCCAGGGCTAAGAGTGAAAGGCTCCGGTGAGTCCGCATCCATTTTTTCGGCATACGCATAATAAGGAGCCCATTTACTCGCCATTATAGTTGATTCTACTTCTTCTCTAGGCAGACCCTTAAACTGAGCCAGCCCTTGTTGTATGATGTCAAACGCACCTTTGACGTCCCCTGTTTCGACTTTGTATTTAGCAACTTCAATCATCTGACTGTCTAAGTCACCGTCTTTATCCTTTAGAGATTTAGCTAAAGCTTTTGCCTTTTTCCTGTTCTCGTCTTCCTCGCGTTTTCTTGATCCTGTTTCATACGCTTGGAGCGCATTAGCCATCATGTTTGATCCGGCGCCCAATCCTTGAGTAAATCCTGTTCCGTATCCAGCCATATCGCCTCCTTTATCCCCTAGCTTTGTATCCGTAGTATGCTCCTGTACCTGTCGCAGCAGCGCCAACTATAGCACCCATCATCGCCCCTTCACTTTGCTGCGCTCCTAACATTGTTGGCGCGATAGAGGACAATTGCTGAGTATACAAATTGTTCACATTTTGCATACCTTGTCCGTATATATTCGTATTGTATCCAGCCGTCTGACCAGCTGCGCCAGCGTATGTCTGGCCGTAAGCCCCCATTGCGTTTATTTGTTGCTGTCCTGCTGCCTGCATTGTTGCGCCAATCTGCCGCGAGCCTTGAGCGTTAGCCTGTAGTATGTTCGCCCCAGTATTTCCGTAAGCCTGCAATTGCTGACCACCCATTGTCGCATACATTGCGGCTGTCTGCGCTCCAACCTGTCCATAGGCTCCGGCTGCCACATTGCCAGCATTGACAGAAGCAGCGCCCGCAGATCCAGCCGCACCCGCTCCGATCTTCGCGAGATCAATCAGCTTTCCGTAATCCCTGTTCAGCGTTTCTACTTCCCTGGCGTATGCGTCGCTCTGGATTCCATACTGCCTTGCAAAGTCATTGATCTGTCTGGAGTACCCCGCCTCTGATTCAGCGTAAGCCTGCTGATATTCAGCCGAGTCCCTGCCGTACTTTGCTTCTGCAGTTGCCATCTTGATTCCGTATTCTTGAGCGCTGTACTGGTATGCCCTTTCTTCTTTAGCAACACCCAGACCATAAGCTGTAACAGCGGAACCATACTTCTGCTGTGCCTGTTCTGCGCTTATTCCGTATCCCTGCATCCTGCGGGAATAGTCAGCGTCAGACTCAGCAAACTTCTGTTGGTATTCTGTTATGTCTTTTCCATACATTGATTCTGCTGCCGCTACCCTGCGACCGTAATCAGACTCTTGTCTTGCAAGATCAGCTTCGGCTCTTTCATAATGTTCCTGTTCAAATTTTGCAGAAATATCAGAAACGATTTTCGCTTCCATTTTACCCGCACCACCAGCACCAGTCACACCCTGCTTGGCAGCCCAAGAGCGAAAGGCTCCGAGAGCCTGTTCTTTCTGAAATTGAAACCCTGGGTCTTCTTCCAGCTTGCCGTACGAAAACTTCGGCATACCTTCTGGAGTGGTTCCTTTGGGGTACGGTGTTGTAGGCGCGATGAACTCCGGTAACGCTCCTTCTGGTTTTTCATATCTGGGTATCACGCCGGTTTCTTCTTGGTATTTAGGAGCAGCGCCACCCGGCTGATCGAAAGCAGCTTTTTGCTGTTCAGGAGTTTGAAACTGAGGCTGGCCAGGAGGGCTTTCGAAAGGAACAGGAGAAAGCCCTCTTCCTTGTCCAGAAAGCGTCCGCACCGCCGAATCGCCAGCCGCTTTGTAAAACTTGAAATCATCTCGCGCTCTGAACGCCGCGGCTTGCGCTGCTGAAATACTCTTATCAAGCATTTCCGTTTGGGCGTCAACCGCCTTTAAGGACATCATTTCTTGAGTAAGCAGACCTCTTTCGTTCATTTCTATTTCAGATTCTATACCAGCACGAATCCACGCTGTTTGTGCTTCTATTCCTTCGTTCATCATTCTTTCAGACTTTGCCAGTTGCTGAGTCAGCAGTTCTTTATTTACCGCTATAGTCCTTTCGAATTGTTTTTCGTTCGCTTGTATTGCCCTTTCTTGCATTTCTCTGTTAGCTGCAATTCCGGTGTTTACAAGGTTTGCTTGCTGAAGTGCAATCTCATCACTCGGATCGTCTATAATGCCCCATTTATCAAGTATTCCGCCCATGTTGCCTCCTATTTATTTTTCTAATTCTTTTAT
>Ga0207997_1000877_pt1 | contig 15420 bp, 20 predicted proteins | sample AntAceMetag02UKN_FD_184777 | JGI IMG/M metagenome (GOLD analysis project Ga0207997, IMG submission 184777) | Saline lake microbial communities from Ace Lake, Antarctica - Antarctic Ace Lake Metagenome 02UKN (SPAdes) (version 2) | ecosystem: Environmental > Aquatic > Non-marine Saline and...
AATAAAAAGCAGAGCATCGGGTATGAAAATTAAAGGCGGACTATTATCCGATCTATTGATGCGTCACAGTTTAGATTTCATAACAAGATTATTAAATTTAGTCGACGATTCAACAGCAAAGAAAGAGTTCGATTATTCAAAATTAAACAGAGAAATGAGTAAAGAAGAATGGGCTGAATTAAAATCTTACCTTAAAAGGGATATTGATATAACAAAAAAATTATATGAATGGGTTGAAGAATATTTCAAGGGGTTTAAACCATTCCTCAATGAAAAAGATGTAAATAAAAAGAAATATCTTACATGTAGTATGGCCGTCTTTGCATATAAAGCGATATGTAAAAGATTAGATATGAGAGAAGAATACAGTGACAAAGAAGAACATGAAGCTTATGGTGGCGGATATGTCGCATATCCTGCAGGGGATCACTTTGAAGGTGACATATATTGTTTAGATTTTAATTCACTTTATCCACACATATTCTCACAATGTAATCTTTTTTCAAAAGATGTTGTTGGTTGGGATGGTAATAATAAATTTCAAGTCAAAGGTATCTATAATGATAAACAACAAGGAAAGATTGAAAAACTTATAATTGATTTTTACAAAGAACGATTAGAATTAAAAAAGAAAAAAGATCCAAGAGAATATTCTATAAAGGTCATCATAAACACAATGTATGGGATGACCGGTAACAGTAGTTTTAAACAACTTTATAATTATACAGCGGCTTCAGATTGCACACTTCTTGGTAGACAATGGGTGAAATTAGCAAGACGAAGATTCTATGAAAACAAATATGAAATAATTTATACTGATACAGATAGTGTATATATCGGTGATCCTTTTGATAATAAGGAAAAGATGTTGAAAATCAAGGATCAATTAATAAAAGAGATAAAAGATAATGTACCATTCCCACAAATCACATTTGACATGGGAATTGATGATGAAATTTCACATATATGGTTCTTCAAAGGTAATGGTAATAGCAATAAAGAATCAGACAAAGAAATGGATGAACTTGATATGTTAAATAAACCGAAAGGATTTATGAAAAAGAACTATCTATATTTGACTAAGAACGGTGAACTTAAATATAAAAACCTTGGTGTTAGAAAGAAATCGGTATCAACATTAACACGATATATCTTCAGCAATATTTTAATACCTAAAATAAAAGAAGAGAAAAAAGTTAAGTTCACAAAAACATTCTTTATGAATAAGATAACAAAATTATTAGATGAGGATCTTTCATTGGCTTGTGTCAGATACAAGGTTAATAAAGTTAATACATATAAGTCTAAGAACTCCATACAAGCGCAGATTGCAGATAAGCATGGTCCAGGAATACATTTCCTCATACCCAATAAAAAGATAGGCGTAGGCAAAGGGAAATTCTATTGTACGATTGAAGAATTTAAAAAGTGCAAACTTACAATTAATGATATTGATCTAATTAATGTTTACAGAGAACTTGAATATTTTACAATGAAAGAAAAACCTGTTGATTTATCAACCTGGGGACTATGAGATGTATTCGTTGTGGTAGGATCCTGAAGAGTAGAAAATCCATATCCTTAGGCTATGGTGCATCATGTTACAAAAAGATTAATGTTAAGCCAGTATATAAAAGCTTAGATGACTTTTATAAAATTGAAGAGAGGGTACAAGCAAAATAATTTATCTTTGTATGTTTTTGCTTCATTGATTGTTATCACCTCGCTTGTACCCCTTCATAAAATGACTGAACAAAGATTAGAAACAGATTGTGCAAAATTGCTAAAGATGCGAGAAGATATATATTGGCATAGATTTTATCATGTCATGGGATTATATACAAGTGTACCAGGTGATTTTTTTGCCCAGTCACAACGTAGTAATTATCTTATAGAATGCAAACAATGCAAGGGTACACGTTTTGATTTTGAACGATTGACACAATTTCCTAAACTAAAAAAATTCGATAGCTTTAAACTTGAAAATAATAGCTATGTTATAATTTCTTTTTTGAGGGATCCTTTCAAAGATTCAATGTATTTTGTTTTACATGTATCTGAAATTCAGTCAATTATAGATTCTACACGAAAAAAGTCTATAAATCTGAAAGAATTGCAATCTCTTTATAAAGGAAAGCGATATGAAGATATATTATTCTTTGTAAAATAAAAATATTTATATATTATTAATTTTATAATTATAATTATAATGATGAATATTGGCAATAGGAGAGTAAAAGGGATAACGATACAGATACGTGATGATTATTCTAAAAAATCCAAGTCATTCACAGTACATGGGCTATCTCTAAATAAATTATATTATAGACTCATGTTCTACGTTGAGAAATTAACTAAACATGATATTGTGACCATGGTGTGCCACAAGAGAAATTTAAAAGGTGAAACAGATAATGACAAGACAATTGACTAAAGAAGAAAAAGAACTTAGTGAAAAAAACATAAGAATATCAGAAAGTAATATAAAATTTCTGGAAGATGACATGAAAAATCTTGAGTTTAAATTGAACTTTCAATTAGAACATAACTATTATAAACTCAAAAGAAAAACACAAAATGATCTTAATGAAATCAAGAGGACTATTAAACAAACAAACGCCATTATAACCGTTACAAAACAACAAATAGAATATGGCGTTGATAAAAAACAAGATGATGATGAAGGTGAAGAATAATGGTAGAACAGATATTTAGAGAACAAACACCAGAAGAGAAAAAGAATTTTACGGATCTCAGAAAATGGAGGAGTACTGATATTAAACAGAATGCTCTTAAAAGAATTTCAGAAATAGAGTATGATACGACATACAAACAAAGAAAACCATATTGTACAAAGTGTGCAATCAATGAAGTAGACAGCCAGATAGCCTTAGTAAACAAAAGTATTGAAAAGGCAAGAAGGCAAGGCAAAACAAGTATAAAGTATGATTTCGCTATTAATTATAAACAATTCAGTAGTGAAAAACTGTTTGATCTTGTAAACACATCTGAAATTGTAGAAGATAAATTACTTGATGGGATCCGTCAAAGAGTACAAACAGGTATCTATAAAGATTACGTCTGCAAAATATGTGGCAGTGTTCAATCAATAGAAATCAAAAACAGAGAGATGGAAACAAAAAAGACACATCTTCCTGAATCAACCAAAGCATAAAATGCCATATAGGGGTAGCAGTGATTACCACAAAATAACCAAACAAGAAACAGCAACTGGGAGCAATCACAGAATTACTGTATGTAAAAATACAGCGAAACAATTTGCTGGTTGTTTGTTTAAAGAAGTAATTATGGAGAACGGAATATTCTTACTCAAAAGTGGATGTGAACTAAATGAAAAAAATATTATGGCTGTCAGATAGCCCGACGACCACCACCGGATATGGAACAGTAACAAGAAACATTTTAAACAGATTAAGCGATCATTATGAATGTCATTGTTTAGGACATAATTATGTTGGTCAAACATTAAAACCCCCTATAAAGATTGAAGACGGAACAGAATTAAAATTTACTTTACATGGTTCCGGTGGAGAAAAATATTCTGTAGATAAAATTCAACACCTTATAAGAAAACTAGACATAGATATCTTTGGTGTTTTACTAGATACTTTTATGGCATACGATGCAGGGTTCTTAAATATTGATACCTCACCAGCAAAAACTTTCTTTTATTATCCTACTGACGGTGGTGGACGATTACCGTTAATGTGTGAAAACATATTAAAGAAAGTAAACTATCCAGTTGCAATGGCTAAGTTTGGAAAATTACAAGTTGAAAAAGCTCACAGTATAAAGAGTAAATATATACCGCATGGGTTTGATAAAAAATATTTCTATCCTTTAAGTAAAAAGAAGAAAGCAGAAATAAGACAAAAGTGGAAACTCGAAAATAAATTTGTTGTTGGTGTAGTTGCTCGAAATCAAGGAAGAAAAATGTTAGATTTAACATTGAAATCCTTTAAATTGTTTTGTGTAAATCATCCTGATGCAGTATTATTAATGCATTCGGATCCTCACGACAAAGCACAATCATTCAATATTACAGACCTTATAAACAGACTAAAATTAAATAATAGGATTATTTTTACAGGGGCAACATTCTTTAATCCATTTGGCTATGACCAAATGAATGAAATTTATAATCTTATGGATATTTTTTACCTAACTACATCCGGTGAAGGATTTGGTGTACCATTAGTAGAAGCAATGGCATGTGGTGTACCTCAACTCGCAACAGATTATACAACAACGAATGAACTTGTTACTGAACATCCTAAGTCAGGAGAAAGTATAAAACTAGCCGGTAGAGAACATAGTACCCCATATCCACATACCGACGAACCTATAAACGGAACAATAACAGGAAATTGGAATGTTGAAAGAGGTATCGCATCTGTGACTGATGCTGTTGAAAAACTATCATTTATGTATGCTCAGAAAAAAGCTAACAGTGATATATGGAAAGAATATGTAAACAATTCTATTGAAAAATCACAATGGTATAAATGGGATTTCATTATGCCTTTGTGGGATGTTTTATTTAGTGAGATGACAAAATGAAATTATCAGTCTATTGTGTAGTTAAAGATGATACTTTTTATTTAGACATGATGATAAAATCAGCATTAAATTTTGCTGATGAAATTGTTATAGTTGAAGATACTAAAGAAAATCCTTCAGACAATAAAAAATTATGTGATAGTTTTAAATCTGAAAAGATAATATATAAAGCGTATCCTTTCGGTCAACATTTCGGAGAAGGTAGACAATTTGCTAACGATCTTTGCACAGGTGATTGGATTTTTGCTTTAGATGCTGATGAAGTTATTCATCAAGAACAATACGATCAGATTAAAAAGTATATAGCTAAAGGTGAAAATGAAGGGATCGAATTATTTCATGTTCAATATATACATTTTATACATGATTTTGGGCATGTAGATAACTCTGAAGGAATACATATTGGCCTCAGTAGATTATATAGAAACTATGAAGGTGTTGATCTTAAACATAATAAGAACCATAGTTTACCAACATACGATTTTAAAAAAGTTGCATTTATTCCAATAATAATATGGCATCTTGGATATTTAAGAGGCATGAGTAAAATAGCCGAACGATTCAAAAGGAATTTTACATCCTCTGAAATACATTCTCCATTACATCAAATAGCCTGGAGAGATTGGCATTACTTTGGAGATTATCCAACAAAGATAATAGATATATACAAGATACCAGATGTTATAAGGGAAAAATTTAGCATGACTTTAGGAGGAGGACAAATATGTCAGGAACAGTCTTAGTTATTGATAGTGAAGGATTCATTGGTAATTATGTATGCCATCATCTTATAGAACACGGGTATGATGTTATGAATTTTGATAAAACAATTAATCCTAATATGGATACATTATATTTTGACAGTCTTCCTAAAACAGATTATATTATAAATCTTGCTGGTCTTGTTGGATTAAAATATTGTTTAGACAATCCTATAAATGCTATATATCAAAACACTCTTGGAGTGACAAGATTATTGGAACATATTAAAAATACAACCACTGTATTCATACATATATCTACCTGGGCAGTTGAAGGAAAACTAGAAAATCCTTACGATATAACAAAACTTGCTGGGGAAAACATGGTTATGAGTTACATTAAACGAGGATTAGTTAAAGGATGTGTCTGCAGACTTGGAACCGCTTACGGTAAGGGTATGAGTAAACTCGGAGTAATACCTACCATGGTGAAACAAATGAAAAATAATCAACCACTTATAATACATGGCCGTGGGGATCAAATACGCCAGTTTACCCATGTTTGGGATATAGCCCAGGGTATAATAGCAGTTATGGAAAAGGGCGAGAATCAAGAGATATACAACGTTGTATCTGATGAAGTAGTATCTGTAAAACAAATAGCTGAATCATTTAGTACTAATATTAAATATGAAGAAAAACGAGAAGGGGACGAAGAGTACAATCCAATAGATAACATCAAGTTAAAGATGTTAGGATGGACCCCAAAAGTAAAATTTAAAGATGGCGTACAGGAGATAAAAAATTGGATTCAATAAAAAAAGAACAACAGTTCACATCCACACATAATAAATTATTAAATCATGCAGATAGATTAGGTCATATACAAAAAGATAATGTATGGTATCCTATAAGTCTCCAAGTAGCTCCAACAGAATTATGTAACATGAATTGCGAATTCTGTTCAGTCAAGAATCGTGGTAACAGAAGTATGAAATTCGGAACACTAATAAATTATATTGATACATTTAGGATTCTCGGAATAAAAAGTATTGAGATCACTGGTGGTGGAGATCCAACAATGTACGAAGACATTAACGATCTAATATATATGTGTGATAGTTTATTTCATTTAAAGATAGGTCTAATAACAAACGGTATTGCATTAGATAATATTACACAAGATAATCTTAACAGATTAGAATGGCTTAGGATAAGTTTGAATGGATTGGATTATGATATGAAACCACAAGTACCTAAAATAATGGGTACATTAGGATTCAGTTATGTTTGGAATAAAAAATCATTCCCTCATACATTACACCAGATATGCAAATTAGCCAATAAACATAATGTTGAATATGTAAGGATCGTTCCCGATTGTCTTAATATTAAAAATCAGACAGAATTAAAAAAAGAAGTTGAAGATATAATAAACACAAATACTGGCATGGAAAAGTTTTTTGTACAAACAAAAGATTATAATGTTTGTTCGCCTTGTTATATGGGAGGTCTTAAACCATTCTTATATACTGATGAATATGTATATCAATGCTCAGCCGTGGCTTTATATGAAAGAAAGTTTTCTGAAAAATGGAGAATATGTCATGCAAAAGATGCAGGCAAGGTATGGCCAAGAAATTATAAATTTCCTGATAACTCAATGTGTGAAAAAGGAAAATGTTTCTACTCTGAACATAATAAACTATTAGGAGAAATACAAAAGAAGGTGTTACATAGTGACTTTATTTGATAAGGAATATTTTATTGGAGGAGCTGAAAGTAACTACATAGATTACACAAGAAAAAAATATGCGCAACTTGCAAGAGATATTAAAGATATTTTATTTTTAAAAAAACAAATGCCTGTACTTGATTATGGATGTGCCACCGGATTATTAGTTTACGAACTAAGAAGAAAAGGAGTTGGACCAGTATACGGCACAGATATATCTGAATGGGCAATAAATTATGGAAGAGAAAATTATAATTTATCTGATACTATATTGAAACATTATAATAAAGACCTTCTAGCAATTAACCATATTAAGTATGTTTTGATGTTAGATGTTTTGGAACATTGTGATAATTTTGAATTAACTGACATCTTCACAAAATTAGCTAAATTTAAAAAAACAATTATTGTCAGGATCCCTGTCAGTGCAAGAAAGCATGGAAACTTTTATTTAGACATAAGTAGAAAAGATAAAACTCATATACAATGTCATACAAAATCATGGTGGAATGAATTTTTTACAATGAATGGATTCAGAATTACAAACACAATAAAGAGAAAACAAATATATAATTCCAAAGGGGTATTAGCATGCGTAATAACAAACGAATAACTATACATATAGCAACAAGAGATCGACACAGTGAATTAGCTTTGCTATTACAAAGTTTAAGGACACAAACATATAGATATTGGGATCTTGTTATAGGTGATGAATCTCAAACCCCTGTAAATAATTGTCATTTTTTGGTAAGTCTTTTTAATAGAATAAAATTAGAAAAACATTATGTCAATACATTTAATAATGATCTTAAACTAGGTGTGTGTAATATAAGAAACAAAATTATAGAAAACGATTATTTCGATAATCCATTTTCACTTAGACTAGATGACGATGTTATTCTTGAACCTGATTACATCGAAAAACTATTAAAAGTTATAGATTTAAATTTCGATATAGCGTCAGGAGTTACACCGTTACTTGGAGCCTCTAATCTTTCACGAGATATCGGTCAAATCGACGGGATCATAAATAAAAAAGTTTTGGATGACAAAGGAAATATAATTGTACATGGTGATGATTGTGGATGTATGTATAACAGTGAAAAGATATTACTTGCACATGAATTTAGAAGTAACGCCTTGATTAAAAAAGAAGTTACAGATAGAATAAAATATGAAATAAATTTATCTCCTGTAGGTTTCAGAGAAGAAGCGTTCTTTAGTTTTCGAGCACAGATGGAAGGATTCAAAATTGGAGTAAACACAAAAGCAATTGCCTGGCATTTAGTCGCACCATCCGGTGGTTGTAGATTTGATGATTATGGTGACAAAGTTGTAAGTGATGATAGGTACTTTAAAAAATGGGTAAAAGAGAAATACGAACAAGGGAAATTGAAAGTGATGGATATTTAGACATTGAAGATAAATATATTTATTTTAATAAACATTCAATGTCTATAAAGAATAAACTTATATGGACTGCTAGACTTTGGTTCGGATTTGAACAAAGTTTAAAAGTAAAAATTGCGAGGAAGAAAGAATGAAAGGTTATTGTGAATCATGTAAACAAAATGTTAAGGGTGTAAAATCACCAATGTCTTGGCTATGTATTGCACTATCAGTAGTAACTGTAATAGGTGTAATTCCTTACGGATGTTATAGATTATTATTAGTAAGAAAAAATAAATGTCCATTATGTGGTTTAAAACTTTCAATGGTGAAAAAATGAAGATTAATTTAATAGGTGATTTTTTTAACTATACTGGATATGCAATACATACAAGAAATCTTGCCAATGCTTTAAATGAAATTGGTTGCGAAGTATTTCTTAGTACTAATAAACCACCGCAATGGGAACGTGGTGTAAATGATGCAGAATATAATATGTTGACAAAATCTTTTATGCCTGAAGGAACAACTATAATGATCTCACAACCTCAATTCTGGCCATTTGGTATAAGTAAAAAAAGTGAAAAGTTCTTTGGCTATTGTGTATGGGAAGGAGATTGTATACCGGAATATTGGGTAAAATATTTAGAAGATGAGAGAGTGGATAAAATAATTGTTCCATCAAGACATACACACCAAGCTATAATGAATACTTTAGCAAGAATAAATTACTACTCAATACCAAGTATAGACGAAAAAATAGTAATCATTCCGCATGGTGTAGATCCAACTAAATTCCATGAAGCGAAAATAGTACATGATAAGTTTACATTCATTGCAAACAAAGGATGGTCACAAGGATTGTATGACAGAGGAGGGATCCAGTGGCTATTAAAAGCATTCGCACAAGAATTCAAAAAAGAAGAACTTGTCGATTTAAAAATAAAAATCAATCCTGTCTATAATGATCCTACCTGGGATCTTAAAAAAGAAATTGATAAACTGGAATTGAAAAACGTGTTTGATGTACCAGTCAAGACAAAAGATAATCTAGAAGGTAGACGAATATATTTTTGTACTGATCTCTTAGAAGAATCTGCCCTCTGTGATTTTTATAATGCTGGTGATGTATTCATAACTACATCAATGGCAGAGGCATTTAACTTACCATGTATCGAAGCAATGGCATGTGGATTACCGGTAATAGCCACTATATATGGCGGTCAAACAGACTATGTTGATTATGATAATGGTTGGATCATAGAAGAAGGTGAATATGTTAAATGGTCAAAAGAATTAATGTATGAAGAAACTAAATGGTTCAAACCAGACATTGCAGATATCAGAAAAACAATGCGACATGTATATATGAATCAACAATGTGTAGATAAAAAAAGAAATCTTGCACTAGAAAAAGCAAGTCAATATACATGGAACCATGTAGCCAAAATGATATGTAATTTATTATAAAAAGAAAAGAAAAAAATTACTTTGGTTTTCTCCAGGATTCTATACCTAGCATTCCTGCTACAATACTTATTAGTGGTGAGAATGCTAAAATTATATTCTCTGGAACATATCCAAGTTGTACTACACCTTGAAGAACAGCTATGAGGATTATAAATATAGCAGCCCACATACGTCGTGATTCCCACCACTTCTCATTACCTTTTCCACCTGATGTTGATATTCTTTTTGTCATTTGATTAACCTCCGAATGTTTGTAGTATTAGTAAACCTGCCACAATCATATTTGTAATCATTGCTACTGTAACCCCATTTCTTGACCAAAATGTACCTTTTGTTTCAGCAGTATGAAATATTCTTGCAGGACAATTTTTTGTTTCGTTTTTTAATAGTTCAATATCCGTTTCATGCGAATTAACTCTACCGTTTGTTTTAATTGTTTGGTTTTCGATTCGTTTGAGTATACTAAAAGTCTCTTTTTTAAAGTCCATTACTTCTTGTTTCAGTGCGCTTATCATCCCTGTCATTGGCTCACCCTTTTTCATTTGATTTTGTATGTCCCCTCCATGTTGAAACAAGCCCATTCCTGTTCACCGTAATAGTATCGTTTATCATTAAAATAAGGAGTAGAAAACTTCATTGAATCTTTTGGATAGAATGTACCGTCTAATGGATACATTATAAGATCATCTGCAATGTATTTAACATATGCGTGACCTATTTTTCTATTATTAGAATTTACATAACCAATAGTGAAATACATTCTGTAATCTGGTACACCTGCAGCTATGCAAGTAAGATATATCATTGTTGCAAATCCATCGCAATCATCGGATCCTTTTTCCAGAATCTCTTCTGGATCTGCCCAATATTCAGCTGTACCATAATTGGTTTGATCTGAAACATATCTAAGATGTGTGTACCAATATCTTATTACATTTTTGACTGTATCGTCGTGAGTAGTTCCTGTACATTCTGCGGCAATATCTTCAATGATCTCATTACCTGTAAACTCTTTTATCCAATCATGTAGGCTTACAGCTTGTCTGAACTTATGATTTATAATGTATGTAAAGAAATATCTTATTAAGTTATATTTCTTGTACGAAGTATAAATCTTTTTGATCTCTTCTTCAGATAATTCTCTGTTTATTTTCTCTTGGAGTTTTTTAGATATCATTTTAACTGTAGTAGTACCCGTAGGATGATATGTTGTCTGTTTCGCTATTATTAGCTCTTGTAATAGTTAATTTTAATTGACTACTTGTACCTGTATTAGAAATTATACCTATCTCTTTTTCTGTTATAGTAGTATAATTAGTACCACCATTAAATGAAGCTTCAATTACAAGTGTATTTCCTACTGTAAGACTTTTTATTACTCTAGCAATTATAGATGTTTCATTTGTAGTTATTGTGTTTGTGCCTGTGATTAAGACACAGGTTAAATCTGATTCAGTTGCAAGTGTTGTATCGGGAATAGAACCATCAGTAAAAAAATCATAATTTGCATCTGTACCACCACCTGAAACCCATGTAATATCACCTTGACCAAAGAATATGGCATGACATGTAGCTGTAAAATTAGATGAATTTGATCCAGCTGCACCTATTTGTAAATTACAGTTTGCAGGATCACTTTTTTCATCTGCACTTGTATCTGTACCAAAATCATTAGAAGATTGGTTTTCTCCACTTACAGAATGTAATGATACACCTAATGGAACTTCATGCCCAGCACTTAAAGATGCATCGTTCCCTGTAGATAAATCTGACCATGAACTTATGGTGTTCCCTGTAGTATCAACAAAAGTTCCAGGATAAGTATAATTTGTTGAGTGGGGTATACCTGTTAAAGTAGCCCAGTGTCCTCGCATATTGATATCATCACTATCTACTGTCTTTATTGCAGTTACAGTTGTAGCATCAGTTATCAAAGGAGAACTTGCACCATTTTCAAACAAAGTCTGCATAACCTTAGCCCTGTTTGCTTCATAAGTCCCTGTATCACATGAAAGCATCCATTGTCCAGAAGAGAAAAGACTACATAAACATCCATTGATAGCAAAAGATGCAGGAGTCAAAGCAGATGCAACAATTATAACATAATATGCTGTGGATGTATCAATACATTCATAATAGTCACTACCTGAATCATATTGCATAAATTGAAGAAACTGTGCAGTATCAGTTGAAAATAAATCTTGTTTATGATCGCTTTGATTAGTTGCTGTAGCCCCATCTAAACCGTACTCTAATAATCTTGACCAAGCAAAATTAAAATTACTATTAACTGGATCCGCATTATTCAATGTTCCGTTAACTAATTTTGACATTACCATAATTATTCACCTATCATATTACTTCCCATGTTATTTCAATTCTTAATTCATTGGTTCCATCAAATGTAATTGGATTACCTAGATTTTCATAGTGCCACATTTCAGATCCTGGGCTTCCTGTGAGTATACCGAACTCTGTTAATTCAAGACCAGACATTTCAAAACTATTCCAATCTCCAACCCATGTTATTTTTCTGAGTGTAGTTGTATCAGTATCAGTAAATATCTTTCTTGATAATTCAGCATAAAGACCGGTAGCATTTGCTGTTACACCAGATCCACTCCCTATAGCCATATATCCTGGATAGCTTGCGCCACCGGCTAATAATATACATACTCCACTTTGACCCACTTCTGTTATAGGCATTTAAAATTCACCACCGCTTATTGTTGTAGTTCTGGCATAATCGTAACTACCATCCCATAAACCACCACTCCATGTGGACATTCCCCATAAAGTTTCACTGCCTGTAAATCTTTGTTTAACAAACCAGCCATCATTCTGTAATTGTAATTGATCTTCGTCAAATTCGAATCGTGTTATAAGATCAGTTTCGTCTATGTCTGATCCACGTAAACCTTTTAATCCGGTAATAATATCTTTCAACTCATCAGTTAGTTGCCTTATTCTTTTATTAAGTTTTACTTTTATAACTTCTTCTCTTAATAAAGCTTCTTTGTCAAAGGAATAATTAACTTCTAAGATATTATATTGTTGATTAGTAACACCATCATTTGGTTTATTTACAGTACAAAAATTACCTGCAACTAAGTAATATATACCATCCAAATTAACATTACCTTCGAGTTTAGGATTACTTTGTTCAGCTAATTGTGATTTCATTAGATCCTCTGCTTCATCAGGATCCTTTATATCCTTATCAATAATAACTTGTTCTTTCAGACCATACGCTTTTATACTCGATCTATCCCTTCCAAATTTTACAATAGGTAGATCACGATCATATTCAGCACTTATCGTAACACCAGACACCGGTATATTATTACCAGCATTTGTACCAGAAACAAATATTACATGTCTATCATTAAATGAAATTAAATGTTGTGTACCGGATTGAACCTCTTGAGCGAAGTTTGCAATGCCACCCTTAGATAATAAACCAGATACATTAATTAATGTTGAATGTGGTTTGTAATCTAAAAGAAAAACACTACCAATACCATCTGCTGTAAATGTTTGTGTATATCCATCCAAATATCTATCACCGTAAACCCATACTTGGTTAGCAAGTTCTTTACGTGTTTTTGTCCAATTGACATCAAGAGAATTTGTATTGTTAATAAGTAACCCTGAATCAGTTGTATTTTTAAATACGAAATGTGTTACTCTATCAGCATCTACCCAGAAAGTTGCATTAACCAAATTGGCTAACCGTTTTAATGAATCGAATATTGTAGAATGTTTAAATGTTATTCGTGTGATTGTTACACCAATAGCAGTTTTATCGTAAGTGACATCTTCAACATATTTATTAAAAATATCTTCTATTATATCTTCAACCAGTTGGCTAGTATAAACTTCTGGCTGAACAGTTATGTCTTGCAACCTGGCAGTATAATCTCTGCCGGTTATAGTGATGATATCTTTATTACCTTTTCCTTTGATGACTCTTTTTTCTACGATCCCAGTTAATAATTTTGTACCATTCGCTAATGTACCAGATGTTAAGACAGCATTATGGATCCATACTTGTACTTCATCACCAATGTCAAATAAATCTGTATATCTACCATTATTATTTTCATAATGTAAAGTAAAATTTGAAGAAGTATTATTTTCTCCTATAGAACTTACAACATCTCCAGTGACATATTCGTTATATTCAATATCATTTATTTTAACAAAAGTATAATATGCCATTACGTTGTCACCATTGTTGCAAGTTTATCTGATATAGCTTCAGCAATATCGTCAGGATCCGTGCCATATATATTATTTCCATTGACATTTACAACAATGCCTTGTCCATTTCCACCCATGTTTAATTCTGGAAATTTATCTAAAGGAATAACTGCTTCTGGTCCGGCTTCACCAATCATACTTACTGTTGGTTTCGTAACAATGCCACCATCTGCACCGAAAAATTCTACAATTTTTGATATAACAACACCACCCAAATCTTTAGCTGCACCAAGAAATTTCATAAGCCAATCCCATGCACCTTTTATTGTATCGACTAAATCCCCCCATTTTTCAGTAAAGGCTTCTATTTGAGGTTGAACAGTATCTATAAGTCTTGCTACTAATATAGCTAAAATAGCAATTAAATCACCAAATATTCCAATAACATAATTTATTACAGGCGCAAATAGTTTGATTAAAAATGCTGCTAATTTTAATACACTTACAATCAAATCTGCAAATATTGGAAGTAATGGGGCTATTTCTGCTAAAAGATTAGTTATAACAGGTATTAGCTCTTGTAAGACTGGAAGGAATGAATCGGCTATAGTAAAGAAAGCGTCCATAAGAGTGGCTCCTAAGCTCTCTAATACAGGCATTAATTCATCAAGAGCCGGTTTCAACATTGCACCTGCTTTATCTGCAAATTGTACAAACCCTTCAATTACCGTGGTTAAAAATGGTGACATTTTTTCCAAAAATCCTAAAAGTAAAGGCATTGCTAAACCTATCAATGGTTCTAATGCCGGTAACAAAGTATCAGAAAATGTACCTGCAAGTTCATGTACTGCAGGCAATAATGTTGCTCCTACATCTCTTGCCATGAGTGAAATAGTATCTTTTAAATTAGAGAATTTACCTTGAACAGTTTCTGCTTGTTTAGCCATAAGATTTTCAAATTTTCCACCTTCAGATGTCAATGTTGTGAATGCTTTAGTTACATCTGTAGATAATACCTCACCTGCAGAAACCATATCCTGGACTTTTGATGTTGTTACTCCAAATTGATCTGCAAGAATATCTAATAATGGTATACCAGCAACTGAGAAGTCTCTTAATTCTCTACCAGTAAGTTTACCTTGAGTTTTAACCTGACCTAAATTTAATATAATTCTTTGCAATCCTTCTTGCCCTAATCCAAGACCGGATGATATATCACCAACAGATTTTAATGTAGGTAATACTTCTTCTGCTTCAAAACCTACAGCCATCAATTGTCTAGCTGCACTTTCTACACCTTGAATTTCAAATGGTGTTTTAGTAGCAAAATCTGCTAAT
>Ga0207997_1000880_pt1 | contig 15411 bp, 18 predicted proteins | sample AntAceMetag02UKN_FD_184777 | JGI IMG/M metagenome (GOLD analysis project Ga0207997, IMG submission 184777) | Saline lake microbial communities from Ace Lake, Antarctica - Antarctic Ace Lake Metagenome 02UKN (SPAdes) (version 2) | ecosystem: Environmental > Aquatic > Non-marine Saline and...
TAAAACTTGAGTTCCAGCATCATCTTCTTTACTTAATACTGCACCATTTGCTATAAGCCAAGCAGTAGTTCCAGCATCTTCCATATCTCCATCTACTATTTCTTCAGTATTACTTAATCCACTTGGATCGTGTTGGTCTAATCTCATTGGTAAAACAAGTTCAGCATCTTTTAAGTAGTTAAACATTACTCCATTAGTATAATTTGTTATATCTAAAGCTGATAATTCAGAACTAAACATTTTTACAAATTCAAATTTAGAATAATCAGTAACTTCAATATCATCAGCATCAAAAGCTGTTGCATTACTATAACTACCAAAAAGATTTCCAGCAGTTATTGTTATTGTTTGTGAACTGTTTATTTTTACAGTTTGACTAGCATCTTCACTTTCTTTAAGTTTTGCTATAACTGTTTTTACATTACTAATAATAGGATATTCTGCTTTTGTTCCAGTTATTACTCCTCCATTTTTTACTACCTCTGAAGCATTTTCAAACCTTTCGGCAAACACTAATCCACTTTGTCTTTCCGCAGGCATTCCATTTTTTATTATGCCGTAATTGTTCATATTAAATATTTATTTCTTCTTCTAAATTAGGTTTTACTACAGGTTTAGGACAAGTACAAGGTATTTTTCCACAAACTGTACAAGGTGTAAGTTCTGTTATTTTGTTTTCAACTCCTAATTCAATTTCTTTTATTTGTCCATAAGAAAATCCTTTTGCAGATACTTGAATTTCCCTATCCATTACAACTCTTCTAATTGATTTTCTAATTTCTTTATAAGATTTTCCCTCTAAAATAAGCGAGATAATTTGTTCTATCTCTGCTTGTGTAGGTTCTAATAAATTAGAAACTTTTGTTTTAGGTTCTATTACTAGGTCTTCTAGTTTTTTGCTCTTTAGAGCTTTGTCTAAATTTTCCATATTAAATTGTTATTAATTAAGTTAAATTCTAGTAAAGTTTTTTAACATATACCACGAGGTCGGCATCACTGCCTCCACCAGTAGAAGTTGTATATTTAATTCTAAGGTATTTAACTGGAAGTGGTGTATCAATAAGTGAAATGAAATCTTCATCTACAAAACTTGCAGAACCAGTTAATACATTTGTTACATCTTGATAATCACAACTAGCTGCTGCTGTTCCATCATCTTGCATTGTTGCTTCATAAGTAACAGTAAGTACATCTGTTGGAGTTGCTCCACTTGTTTCTCCTTGTATTCCTAATCCTCTATAACCTGTCATATCTATATAAGCATAACCTGTTGTAGTTTCTGGAATATTTGTAAGGTCTAATAATGTTTCTACTACATACTGTAAATTTAGAGGATTTACTTCTGTCATTCTAAAAGCATTTGTAACTGAATCCCAAACACCTGTTAATATTGTTAAAACACTATCTAAAGCTGTTTTCATTAAAGCGATTGCTGTGCTTACTGTACCTAAAAGAGTTACAGCTGGGTCGTCACTTGCTAATGTAGTTCTTTGAACTCCTGCACTAACTGCTCCAGCACCAACCGCTGTTGCTGTACCTGCAACTTTAGCTAAGTTTACATTTGATGAAATTGCTGTTCCTGAAGTACCAACTTGTCCAACTTTAATTTTATAAGTAGTTGAAGCTAATGTTGTACCAGTAGTTGCTTTCAAACCATACAAAATACCATTAGAATAATCTACTACATATTCACCATTTGATAAACCTGATGTTAATGCAGTTGCACGAGCAGTACCAGTTACATCATCTAATGCTTCTAATAAAGCTTCATCTATTTCTACTTCTGTAGTAAAAACTCCAGCTGTAAATACTAATGAAGTATCAATTTTATTTCCTTCCATTGTACCAGCAGAATTTTTAATATTATCATACCCTAACACACCTTCAACTACAACGCCTGCTATTTGACCTGCATCTGTTGTTCTGACTCCACTATTCCAATAATATAATTGTACTGTTTCATCTGTAATTGTTTCAATAACAGAAGTTGCCCCTACATCATCGACAGGCAGACCTCTTTGAGGTGCAACATTTTTTTGATTTTTTAATAACATATTTTCAAATAATTATTAAAATTCGTTATAGGAAGGATAAGCTGTTAACTTGCCCCACTCCTTCCTAAACAAATTCTATTTTTTATAAAATTTTGTATAATCTGGATCGCCATCTAGGAATAAGAATGTTGTACCATTTGCTATCAATAATTCATTATATGATTTACCATTGATAACTTTTTCTGTTTTGCGTACTACTCTTTGTCCATGAAGTGTCCCCAAATTTATAATTTTTCTTTTTTTAGGAGTTTCAACTACTTTTGGAGTTTCAACTTTTTTAGGAGCTTCCACTTTTTTAGGAGCTTCCACTTTTGGAGTTTCAACTACTTTTTTTATTTTTTTAGCCATAAACTAATTTGTTAAGTTTAAGCACCTGCTGTAGCAATTCCACCACCTGCTGATGCTGCTGGAGCAACTGCATCACTTAAAATTGATGCGTCTGCTTCTACTGTTTTTACAGCATTAAATGAAGAACAACCTTGTAGGTATACATAACCTGAAGTAGCAACTGATGTTACTGCTTCTGCCATAGCACCTGCTGTAGTTGCACCATCACCTAGATCTGCTGACATAAGTAGACAGTTTTTGAATATTACCCATCCGATAACACTATTTGCATCAGGTAAATCAATACAAGAAGCTGTTGTTTTATCAGAGAAATTGATAATATTACAATCTACAAAATAAGAATATCTTGCAGGAGTTTGGATAACTAATGGAGCTTGGTTAGCTGCTGTATGTTCTACAGTAGAGTTACCAATTTGACATTTTTCATAATGACAAGTATCTCCTTTGAAAAGTAATCCTTGAGTCACAGTTGTAAGAATTGAATTTACTTCAAAACTACAATTTTTAACAAAAGTACCTTCACCAGTATCAATCATAGCACTTGTTTGTGCTACATTTGTACCTGATTGAATAAATTTAATATTTCTAAAAGTATTTCTTGTACCTGTGTTGGTTACAACAGCAGTACTACCAGCAACAGAAGTTGCAGGAGTTGACCATTTAGCACCTTGAGAGTTTAATCTTCCACCACCATCCATACCAATGAAATGGATTCTATTTTTAGCAACAGTTACCATAGCTTCGCTATGTGAACTATCTGCATCTAAAAGAATAACATCATTGTTATTAGATGTTGCTGCTGCATAAGCTTCAGCAATAGTGTTGAAAAATCTTACTATTCCATTAGGATCTGTTTTCATAATTTCTTGCATCCTATCGTAGTTTTCTTCACCAGCATCAGATGCTGACATAACTACAAAAATACGACCAAAAGTTGGAATGATTGAAGAAACCATTGCCATTATACCTTGACCATATCCTGAATTTTTGTTATACATATTTATTTTGTTATTTATAATCACCACCTACCACCAGTCTAGCTTTCGCTAATTACTTGATTACAAATTTTGAATAAAGTTTTAAACTAACTATTCTAGCTAGTTGGAGTTGAACCTACGATTCCTTTTGGAGAAACCACAGCTATAGAATGAGAACCACGAACACCATAAGTCCAATCATCATTACTTGCGTTTTGATCTGGAGTTTTAAGATTCATGTTTTCGAAAATTCCATAGTAAGCTTGCCATCCCATTTGTCCTTTACCAGTACAAGCTAGGAACCACCATCTTTTCTTTGTACTATCGTGAGCACCAGTAGAAGTAGTAGCTAAGTAAGGAAGAACAACGTGTTTATATCTACCTTTTTGTTCGTTAGTAACGCCTGCATTTGGAGCAGCTAAGTCAGCTGTAGATTTCAATAATTGTCTTACTGAATTTACAGTTGTTTCATCGTCACCAGTTACAATAGTATTTGGTACCATAACTCTTCTTTCACCGAAGTTAGAAAGGATATTTGTATTATACAAATTTCTTGCTACTTCTAAACCACCTTGTGAGAAAGCAGGATTACCACTTATAATATTAGTATAAGTTTCTGTACTATGAGCTAATGTATGAACTGCTGATAATACAGCTAATTCATCACCAACTGAACCATCTACAGTTTCACCATCCATATTTGTGTATGAAGTAGCAGTAGCAAATGTTAATACGTGTGATAAGTCTAATTCTCTTCTTTGTGGAATGAAATTTGATAATGACATTAGGTCAGCTTTAACTTTACTAGCATAAGCTTCACCATATCTTCTAAATTCCCAAGATACATTAATTTCCATTGCGTATCTTTTTGCGATCATTGTCTTGTTATAACCGATAGCTCCTCTTGCTTTAGGAGAATTTTCACTTTCTCTTTTTAGTTTAGCAAAAGTTTCTGTATCGACTTCGTCATATCTTTTACGATCATTTGGATATGAAGTTAAATCTTCTTGAATAAACAACTGTGCTGCCACAGGTGAGATCATTTCTGACAAATGTGTAAATTGTTTTTTTGTCAAATCTGAAAACTCACCCATTGTTGCTTTTGCCAAGTAAGTTGCAAAATTACCCATATATTTAATATGTTATTATGAATTAAGTTTTAAACAAAAGCTTTTTTGTTTACTGTAAATACACCTGTAGTAGCTGAAACAAATTGTTTTAGTTTTACGATGTCTGTTGAAGATGCTGCTTGGTTAACTGTCTTTTCGTCAGTTAAATCCATTAATTCACCTTCGTCTGTTACTGCTATTGTACTTGATGTATCAGCTAGCATTTCGCTTGAAGCATCCAATGGTACTGCAACTAACACTCTTGTGTTATCTGCGTAGTCTGAATCTGTAGAAGCGATAGTTTGTAATATAATACCAACAACAGCTGTATCTGATGAATCAGCTGGTTCGATTATATCGTCACCTGAACCTTCTGCTACTAATGTGTTAGCAGCGAAAGCTGTTGATGCTGTTTTACGGAAATATTTATATTCCCATCTTCCTCTATAAATAGAAAACATATTTATAAATTTTAATGAATAAAAAAAATATACATAAAGTATATGTATCTCTTTAATGCGTTTTTACAGAGGTTCGCTCCTCGTAAGAGATAGGTATTTTACAGGGTAAGCCCAACCCGATGATTGTGTTAGTATTACGACCACTAACGAGGTGATACAGTAAGGGACAAATATCTTGATCCCCTACTATAATGCTCGTTATAAATTTTACTTCTTATTCTCACTCTTTAATTGTATCACATCTTCAATGTTTTGTAAAGTTAAATCTCTAATGTTATCCACTCCAAAAACTTTACACTCTGCAATAGAAAAACTTTCTGCCATTTTATCATTAATATAATTATTAGTATTATCAAATGCAACTTGTGCTACTTTCATAATATACATAACATCAACAAATTTAATGTTTTTATCTAAAAATAAATGTGCTATTTCTAAATAGATTGGAGCATAAGTTTTTTGTAATGCTTCTGCTGATTCGTGATTAGCTAAAGATGGTTTATGTTTAGCAATGATTTGAATTATCTCTTCTGCTATAGGAACACATCTTTTATCTTGGTCAGACATTTTTGTCTTAATTCTTTTTTCTTCTTGTTTTTTTAAATTATCCATAGTTTTAGTTTAATGCTTTTTCTGGTAATGTGATTTCTCTACCATCTTTTAATTTAAGTGTATACATATTTTTAGGTATTTTTACAACGTTTTCAACCTTTTCTCCAGTTTGATAACTTTTGTAATTTTTGTAATCATATTTAGTTTCATCTAGCATACCATTTTTGATTACTTCAAAACCTTGTTCTATATTTACAATTTCTCCTAATTCTTGTTTACCTTGATTCATAAAAGGTAGATATTCTACTTCATGAATTTTTTTATCATCAGTTATAACTTGTAGCATAAGGTATCTTCTGCCATCTACATCTTTCTTTTCATAAGTAGCTCCAAAACCAATTACAGGTTTTTCTTCTAAAAATCTAATTAAAGCTGTTCTGTTTTTAATTTCCTCTACTTCTTTTTCTTCTGTAACACTACCTTTTTCAATACTAGCAACTCTACTAACTAAAGAATCAAAATCTTTTCTATTAATAGTTATTTTTTCTTCTTTAATTGGTTCTGGTGTTGATGTTGGTGTTTCATCTTGCAATGAATCAACCTCAACTTTATCTTTTTTATTATCCATATATATTTATTTATTTTTTATTAGTATAAGCTTTGTCACCCCAAATTTCTTTTAACACAGCTTGTCCTTCGTCTGAATCAGCAAAATCATTTTTCTTATTTGTTGTATTAAAGGAAGGAGCATTACCATTTACATTTGGAGTTTTAATATCTTCAGGTGGTAAAGCTACCCCTGCTGCTTGATTAAAAATATTTTCAACTTTATCTAAGCTTACTTCTTCTCCTGCTGTCAACTTATCAAAATAATGATTTATCATACCTTTTTGGTCATCATCATATTTCTCTAAAAGTTTATTTTTTTTCTCTGCAATCAAAGAATCAATAACAGCTTTCTTAGAACTTTCAGTAGCTTGCTTAATTATATCATTAGCATCTACTTTTTGTTCTGCATCTACTATCTTACCATTTTCATCTAAAGTTTTTCCTTCTTCTTTTAGATTATTAATGATAGTATCTTTATAAACCAAAGCTTCCCTAAGCTTTTTATAGTTAGGATCTTGATTTGCTTTAAGATCTTCGATGGTCTTATTATTTGCTTCTAAGTCAGTTTTCAACTTAAGAGCTTCTTCTCCTGATGCTTTAAAAGCATCTAATTCTTCTGAAGTTGGTACTTCTCTTTCTGTACCATCCTCCAAGATGATTGTTTCTGGCATAAATTAATATTATTCCCTACATCGCATATATATCAAGCCTGCGAGGTTGTGGCTGATGGGATTTTTAAAAAAACCACTACTTTTTCTTTGTTGTGTTGTTCGGTACAATTATCTCTTCTAATCTATCTTTCAATAACTCAATTCCATTTGCTGTCATTTGGAAATCTCTTAGAGCTTGTGAATCTAAGCCCTCTAATACTGCTGCTTCTAAATGGTCTACTATTATATGTTTATATTCATTATTAAAAACTTTTGAACTTAATATCCTTTGAGCGTCATCATAATAATTTTGTAAATCTTCTGGTTTCAAATCTTGGTAATCAAACCATTTCAAACCTCTATTAAATATTCCTTCTACAACAGATTTAGGATTAGCTTTTTCACCTTCTACTAATTCTAATTTCATTTCAAGAATAGCTACTTTTTCTTGGTAATCAAAAATTTGATTTTCCAAATCTTCTATTTTTTTTTTATTTATTTTAAACATATTATCTTGCTTCAGATCCTACTTTATTAATTGAAGGTTTTGGTGTAGATTCTCTTCTTAATCCACCAGCTACCTGTGCACCTGTATCTCCACCCATTGATTTCATCTTATTCATTATATCTTCTGCTTCTGATCTAACTTGTTCTTGATCTCCTTGAGCTTTTTCTTCTTGTTGACCTTGTCCAGGAGCTTGTTCTTGAAACCAATTCTTTGCCTTCCATTTTCTTTCGAAGTCTGTAACAAGTGAATCAGGATTTGGTTTTCTACCAGTAATTTGCATAATAGCAACACCTTGATTAAGTTGATCTTGGAATAATACTTTATCTAATGCTGTTCCTTCTTTATCTTGTGACTCTACTATTACATACCAGAACTTAGGTATAGTAAATAATTTTTTAATATTTATATATTTGAATCTCATTGATTTACCTCTCTTACCCATTTTCTCTTCTTCATCATATATACCTTGTCTTTCTTCTTGTGACAAATCTCTATCAACAAAGTTAATTTCTTTTCTTCCTGTCATTCCATTTTCGTACTTACCTTTATCTAATGAAAAAGCTCTATATACATTTTGGATTTTTCCACTTAATGGATCAAATTTTCTTCCTTGAGATTTTGTATAGTTTTGTAATACATTATATAGTCTTGATTCTGTTAAATCTTTTTTAGCATAAGATATTGAGAATATAGCTACACCTAATTGTTTTATAAATTGTTTGTTCATTGTCAAAATTTCAGTAGCACTCTTATCTCCACTACTTGATAATCCTTGAGCTACATTACCAGCACCAATAAACTCTTCTGTTTTTTGTTCAATCAAATTATACATCTTGAACTCTGAATCTGTAACGCCATTGTGATCAATCATTTTCTCGAAGTCTTTTGCTTTCAAACCTTGAGTAGTTGATCCTGGATTCCAAATATCCCTTGAATATAATTTTTTAGAAGTAGCTAATGGTGGTTCAACAGCTTGTTGGAATTTACGCATAAGTAATCTAAGCATTTCATCACTTAAATCTTGTAGGTTCTTAGCACTTGCTGCTAAAGGTCTACCATAAGCAAAATCCATTGCATTTTCTTTAAGAGAATACATTCTTAAATTATATTTGTTACAGAATTTATCTGGTAGCTTTGTTCCAACTGGGTACATCATTACACCATTTATAATTACTTGATACTCATCATCTGGTAATGATTCATAAGTAATGATCTCAACTTGTCCATTTGCTACGTCAGAAAATCTATAACTTAATGCTCCACTTAAATATTCACTTCTAGTTCTATTATCAGGTTGAACGTGTTTCCAATTTTCTAAATGTCCGAACTCACTTTTAGCTGTATCAAAATTCATTACATCAACTGTAGCTATATAAGGTTGTCTATCAATTTCGTCAGCTGGAATACTTATATCACCTAAAAATACTTTAAGTCCAGAGATAAGTTGTTTTTTCGCCATTTTAATTTTTGATTTTCCATCTTTTAGCGTAAGCTCTAAAAATTTTTCTCTAACGAAAACAGCTCTTTGGGTAAAGAGTTCAAAATAAAATTTCTTCCAGAAGTTATCATCTTCTTCTTGTTGGTTAGTTCTCATTACTATATCTGTCATATCGTCACCCAATTCTAATAGTTCTTTATCTTCTTTATTAAAAGTTCTAATAGTAGGTTGGAAGTTCATTGTCAAAAGCTCATTGATAATAGTTTCAATTTTCTTTTCTAACAATCCAGAGTTTACTCTAGTTTCAGAATCATTTTTCTTTGGTTTCAAATAAGTATTACGAGCATTTTCGTTTTCAATATAATCTGTAATGTAATCTCTATCGTTAAAATACCTACTTGGGGTATTTCTCATTTCTTTTGCCTTGTCTAAATTTTTTAGATAAAAAGCATAAGCACTTAATTCTTTTTCGCTGTAAACCTCCTGTATTTTGGAAAATCTTTCCATTAACTTTTCTTGGTTTACAACACCTGTTGATTGTTTGTCCATAGTGTTTATATAATTAGTATTCCACCAACCCCCACTCAAATTAGTGGTAATTGGTGCTAGGTTTTATTGCCAATCGCTACGACTTAGTCGTGAGAGGAGCGAACTCCTACGATTGATGGAATAGTAATTAAATTATTCCGTCTGCTATATTTTCGTTTTTCATATTGTTTTTTTTATTATGTTTATTATTTTATTAAATATAAAATCCTATATCAAAACCATACCAATATTTTCTAATCCAAAAACCTTTATAGTTTTTTTTAGTTATTTCTGCTCCTGCTGATGGAAAATCTAAGAGTTTAAAAATACCAAAATGAAACATAAACTGTCTAGTCCAATATACATTACAAATACCTAATTTAAAGTGCCATTTATTAATTGTAAATTCTCCTTTTTTCATATTTATTTTAATTATTATCTTTTACCCCCACACAATGTGTGGTGGGTACATGTGACCATGCTTGTCGGAATAATCACACCTAGTAAGAAAAAATCTCCACCTACCATAAATACGTAATGATAGGAGTAAAGGATAACAAATTGTAAAGTAATTTGAGTTGCGAACGATAACTCAAATAGAGTATAACATATAACCAATAGAAAGTCAATTATATTTTAAATACCCCTATAAATATTCTCTTTTGAGTCTGATTTTGGTGAGTGAGTTTTAACTTCACCCAAATCTTCTTCTATATTTGTTTTCATTTGGTAAGCAATAGCTAATGCTGTCAATAAATCGAAATGGTTTGTAGCATCTGGATCAAACTTAGTAGAACCTAATAATGACTTATCATAAGTAAGCATCTCATGGCAAATTATTTCACTCGGACAATTTAAAGATCCAAGATTAACTAAAGCTTTTAATTCATAAAACATTTTAGGTTTAGAGTTTCCAGTAGTCAACCAACCAAGTCTTTCAGTTTCAGTTATATCAAATTTATCATCTTTAACTTCTTTATAGATTTTATCTTCAGGATAATTCCTTTTAAGTATAGCCAACGTAGCATGTCCAGAGTTATTTCTTTCAACAGCTACTAATGGAAAATAGTACATCTCACCAGCAAATTTAATTTCATAAGCAAGTTCATCTGGAGCAATAAATTTACTAGCATAAGTAGCAACTACTTTTGGATGTTTAAGAGATGGTGTCATATCTAATATAACAATCGCACTATGATCTCTTTTTACGCCTTCTGCTGGGTCGCAATTATGAGTTACTAAAAAAGGAGATTGATATGTGTGTGTTTTCGTTTCAAAATTATTAACAAAACCTTTATAACTTTTTTTATTTATTTTATTTATTTTAACAAAAAAATTATTATCTTCTATCCAACCATAAGCACAATGTCTTTTTCTTTTAAATTTAACATCAATATTTAATAATTTAGCTGTTTCCCTTGAAGAAATTCTTAATGTATATGTTTTTTGTGTTTTACTAACTTTACCCTTTTTTATGATTCTTTCACCTGCATCTCTAAGTAAATGAACAGCTGAAATAATATTTAAAGATAATAATATTTCTTGAAAATCAAATAATAATTTATCTGATATAGAAACACATTCTATTACATCTTTATTTTCTTTTTTTACATTTGTAATACAACCATCACCTATCATATAACCTTCAAATAAAGATTTTTTTAAATTATTAGGTAAAAACTTAATCCATTCTTTTATATCTTTATGTTTAGCTTTTTGACCAAAATTATCTATTATAAATTGATAAACAAATTCAGAACTAAATTTTAAGTCTAAAACATTTACTTTGTCTACTATATTTAATTTTCTATTAAATAATTCTTTAACCATTTTTTTTACTTTTTCTGCCAAATCTCTTTCTAAATAACCATTCAAATGAAGTGCTATAGAATTATGTCCTTTTTTATCTTTTCTCACCCAACCTTCAGCTAACCATAACCCAATAAAAAACCAAAAATCTTCTTTTAATAAACAATCTTTTTTTATTTTACGATCAATTCTAGCTTTAGATTGACTAGGTGCATGTAATAATATTTCTTTTTCTTTTAAAATTTCTTTAAACCTAATAGGTATTTTAACAATATCACCTTTTTTTATATCTTCTGTATTTTTCCATATTAAATCTTTAATATTATAATATCTAGCTCCACCATTTTTTTTAGTTTTACGATGTATATTATTATCTTTTAATACTAATAATGGATGTTCAGGTGTAAATTTTGTTGTATAAGAAGTATAATAAGGACTAATTTCATATATATTACCTTCGTAATATCTTCTTTGTAAATTAACAATATCAACATTTTTTCCATCTTTATCAATTAATTTATCTTGTATCGTTACTTTTTCAATATCTTTTAATCCTTTTTCAGTTAAAACTTTTTCTCCATCTGGTAAACAACCAGCAATATATGTATGTCCTGGTTTAGCATCTTCATAGATTTTCCAATCATTATTCAAAATCTTAATAGGATTAATAGCATTATCTTTCATCTGTTGAGCAATAACTCTATCAAATAAAGCTGCACCTGAACCAACAAAAGCTTCTTCTACATATATAGGATACTCTTGTTTCAGCAATTCCCAATTCTTATTCATACCTAACCAAAGATGATAATAATGAGTAAGTTGTCTATCATCCATATATTCATATCTACTAGGATGTTGTATTACTTTAATATTATGATCTTCTTGTATTTTCAAAAACTCTTTAGGAAATTCAGTTTCAATTTCTTCATCTTTAATTCTATTTAATTCTCTATCATCCCATTGCCAGTTGTAAAAGAACGCTTTAAATTCCGTAGGTTTAATTTTTTGCCCTGCTGGTCTATTCCAAGCTGTCCAAAACATATCATAGTAAAGACCACTATTACCTTCAGCTGTACTTTCTATAGTAACTTCCCCTGATGGTGGTACAGATTGAATTGTACCAGACAATACTTCTTGAGCTTTTTTAGGATATTTAGCACATATCTTAGCAAACTCTGATATATGTAGTTTATTAGTAGTAGTACCACGACCAGAAGTCTTAACCAATATAGAAGAATAAGTACCATCACCAAAACCAAGTTTAAGTCTATTAGCACTTTCATTATCTACAGTATACAATTTCTTTAAGTCATATCCTGGTATCTTAAAATGTTCCCATGCTAACATCACTTTTTCAAAGATTGTTTGTGAACTATCCTTATCATAAGACAATATAAGAGCATAAATATTAGGATTAAAAAAAACATCATCTGCACTATCTACAGCAGCAAAGGTAGTAAAACCTAACTGCCTTGATTTACAAATAATGTTCCTTGAACCACGATTAGCTAAAAAATGGGCTTGAGCTCTATTCAATTTAAAAGTAACGAGATTGGTATCTTTATCAACGATCTTATAATAATTATTTATTCTATGTTGTTTGTCAGCCATAAGGTTATATAAACTTTTCTAAATATTTAATAGGGTCTTTTTTAAGTACCATTTTTTGAAGATGATATTGCCATCTTTCCCCATCAAAAAAGCAACCACTACCACTACAACAAGATGTATGATGCCAATGTTCATCTTGATCTTCATATTGTTCCCATGGATAATCTCTACCAAAAAATGCTTTTGCAAAATCGTGGTCAAAGATAAGTTCTGAAATAAGATAATCAAAATTATCATAAGAAAACCAACTATCTGAATAGTGGCTATCAGATGATTCAAACATTGATATATTTGAAAATTTATATCCATTGTTAGTAGCTTTCTCAATAGCTTTTTTTAATATTTGTTCATTATTCATAAGTAAGATTTATGAATAGGTATGAATACCTATTTCTGATTAAACTTCTTCGAAGTCTGCTTCTTTAACATTTTCGTTATCCTTATTAAGTTCATGGACAACTTCAGCAGCAGTTAGGGTTTTAATTGTAGTTACTTCACTCTTATCAGTCCACCCTGCTATATTCTTTAACCAAGCAAAACATCCTGATGAATTTCTACCTGACAATAGACTTTGTTCCACAAGAGCAGTCAAATGAGTAAGAGCTTGTCTTATAACAGGAGCTACTATTGAATTATTATCTTTCATTATTTCTTTAAGATTTTGCCAATTAGTACCAAGCGACAAGGCTAATCCACTTGAAGTAGGCATAAGCCCTTTAGACTGACAAAAGTTTAAGTAGCCTTCTATAGCAGCTTTCACTTCTTCAGGATTACTAAAAGTCAATTCAGTCTTAGGTTGTATTTTTGTTAGGAAGGGAGCATCGTCTACATCTTCAAAAATTAAATCTGGTGGTGTAGCCATATTCTCTTTAAACTCCACTAAGGACTTTTCATCTAAGTCGGATTTGTTCATGCTAACTTTTTTTATATTTTTTTAAATTTACTTTCATACATTTTTTAAGCATTTTTTCTTGGAAATAAGCTATACATTCTTCATTTTCATATCTAACTGGTACTCCTCTATTATCTAAAACATACAAACAATAGTGTAGTAATTCGTGATTTAAGTGTCTTAAAAATTCATCTGGTGGCAAATTATGATCTACCCATATTAAACAAATACCTCCATCAGCCCAAAATATACCTTTAGATTCTTTTCTTTCTGTTCCTTCGTAACCATATTTTCTAGCAATTTCAAAAAATGTTTCTATATCACAATTATATATCCAACTTAATGGGGCATTGTAATGTTCTTCTTTTATTTTTATTAAATTCATAAGTGTTATATTATTATTATATTTCTTTAAGTATTATATCTCTCGGTAAAAAATCACAACAATAATAAGATGTATTAAAAGTTATTTTATTATTTATTTTTCCATCAATTTGCTTAAAATTAATTCTTTTATCTAATAATAAAAGTTGCATATTTCTATTAAAATTTTTATATACCATTTTACTAGACCTATCATTGAGCCAATTAATATTCATTAACAATGCAAAAGGTTTATTAAAACTTAATGCTCTTTCAAAATATAATCTTTTATTTGTGAAGGGTGGGTTACTAATTATTATATCCCATTCTTTAGGTTCATATTCAAAAAAATCTTGATTAGTTTCTATATGACTATATATTACTTTATTAGTTTTAGATATTTCTTTAACAAAATTACTATCTTTAGTATCAAAAGGACACCAAATAATTTTATCTTTAGGTATATATTTTATAATAGGCAGAACTCCTTCTAACGGAGTATAGCATTCATCATTTTTACCTTTTGAATAAAGTATTTTATTGCTGTCCATATTTATGTTATATTATTCTTATATTATTTGTTATATTATTATTATATTATAGCATACTTATAAATACTAAGCAAGTTAATAAGTGGTAGTAGGGGGTTGACAAAACTCGTGGCGTGGTATATACTTACTATATTATTATTAATGTATTATATGAAATTTACGGAACAACAATATCAGATTGGAGTAATGCTCGGTGAGAAGTATGAGGATTATGTAAAACGATGGTATGAAAAAGAATATAGTCCCTTGCAGATAAGTAATATGATCTATGACAAATGTAAGATAAGGATCACCAAGAGGAGTATACAACGCCATGTGCAAGATTGGGGGATAAGCAGAACTACCAAGCAATCCTTCGCAATTTATATGAAAAATAAGATATAGTAGAAATACTATATTTTTTTTATGTGGATAAGTATTAGTGTCGTGTATTGACAAGTGCGACATAGTGTGTTATAGTTACTACATAATTTAACTATACTACTAACAACAACAATATGAGTATGCACAAATGTGCTAAGCACAAACAAATCTTTATTGCTTTGAATAAAGACGTAGGATTCGAATATCCCAACTATGTTAAATTTGTTTTAGACTTCTATCAAAACAAAAATATGAGTGGGGTAGAAATAGCAGAATATATAGAGCAAAATACGGGGATTGAGATAACGCCACGTAGTATACAGCGAGTTGTAGCTAAATATGGGAGCGTTAGGAGTGTAAAAGAAGCTTATAACCTAGCAATTAAAAGGGGGAGAGTAACTTGGAAGTGTAAAGACTTCAAATATAAGAGATCCCGACTAAGTAATAAGCTACGCTATGCAATACTTAAACGAGATAACTCCAAATGCGTTTTATGTGGTAGGGGGATAGAAGATGGTATAATGTTACAGGTGGAGCACGTAACGCCGATAAGTAAGGGTGGAACGAGTGTAGTTGAAAATTTAAGAA
>Ga0207997_1000883_pt1 | contig 15380 bp, 21 predicted proteins | sample AntAceMetag02UKN_FD_184777 | JGI IMG/M metagenome (GOLD analysis project Ga0207997, IMG submission 184777) | Saline lake microbial communities from Ace Lake, Antarctica - Antarctic Ace Lake Metagenome 02UKN (SPAdes) (version 2) | ecosystem: Environmental > Aquatic > Non-marine Saline and...
AAAGGAGATTATATCGAATGGATTCCAACTTTTTTAGGAAAAGAAATTGATGAATGGGCAAGTTGGAGTGCAAGTTTAGATACAGATTTAGAGCATTGGTATGATTTTGAAGTAGCGTCGGGTAATATTCTCGATCAAGTTGCGAGTTTAGATTTATCCCCTATAAATACACCTCTTTATCAACAAACGGGATTTATTAATTATGGAATACAATTCGACGCTCTTAATGAATACTTTTCTTCGGGGGCTTGTTCGGATGTATCATTTGGAACAACGGGAGATTTTACTTTTGGAACAACGGCAAAAGGACATTTAGGATTAGACTATATAAATTTAGTTAGATCTTCTACGGGTGCTTTCCCAGCCTATAGTATTAACTATGAAACTGGGGGCTTAGTTTCTTTTTCAGTAGCAGACGCGGGGGGCGGTGAGGGGCGTATTTATTTACCCTCAACGGGGTTTAATTTTAGTGATGGAGAATTTCATCAGATTGTAGGAATAAGAAACGATAGCGGAACGGACTTATATTTATTTATTGATGGAGAATACAATAACGCTTTAATCGGCTCAACAACTAAAAATGCGGGATGTTCCAATTTGGTAGTAGGAGATCCCGATCAAGCGGACAGAGGCTCGGAGTATGCAGATGTAACTTTTGTTTATTCAAGAGCAATAACGGGAGACGAAGTTTCGGAAATTTGGAACAATGGTTTAGGATGTGCTTATCAAGATTGTATTATTTCAGCTCCAACAATAACTTTAAACTTTCCGACTAATGATACTATTCAAAAAACAACTGATGCTATTCTTTTTAATTCTACAATTTCAGATAATGCTCCAGATAATGTAAGTCTAATTTTAGATGGAACTTTAAACGAAACAAATTCAAGTGGAATTTTAGCAGATTATTTCTTTACAAAAACTTTAGAAGATGGAATTCATATTTGGACTATTGAAAGTTGTTTAGATGGAAGTTGTGTTAATAAATCAAGAACAATTACTATCGATACAACTCCTTTTATAGAATTTTTAACTCCGGCTACTTTAGTTAATTATGCAAACATCACTCAGGAATATATTCCTATGCAAGTTAATATTTCAACTCCTTATTTTGAAAATATTTCTTACTCATTAAGAAATGTAAATGGAACTAATTATACTCAGGAATATTCTAACACAACCTACTCAATAAATTTTACAAATATGCCTGATGCACATTATCATTATGATGTTACAACTTGCACAACTACAAATAAATGTAATTCAACAGAAACAAGAAATATTTTAATAGATACAATTGATCCAACAATTTCAACAACTTCTCCTGTAACAGATTATGGAACTCTTGTTTCAAATCAAAATTTAACTTTAACAACAAATATAACAGATACAAATTTGGATACTGTTTATTATGATTATGGAAGTTTTGGCCTTGGAACAATTAATGTTAATGAAAGTTTTAATACTTCAATGAACTCAATATTCTATAATTATACAGATATTGGAAGTGGTTTTAGTTGGACTAATACTCTTTCAATTCCAACATCCTGTGAAGTTGGTGGAGTTTCAAATATAACTAAGTATAGATATTCAACTTTTCCTTCAAATACAATTAATTATTATTGCACAAATTCAAGTGGAACTTATTATTTAGGAAATCATGTTGCTTATTCTGGGGTTACTGGGGAATATACTTTAATTTATACTGGAAGAAGTATTTTAAGTGCAGTAAGTGGAGATCCAATAACAGATTATTTTACTTATGAAATAGGAACAAACAATTTAACAGTTTATGTAAATGATACAGCAGGAAATATGATTTCTTTAATAAAATCATGGGATTATAGATTTAATGAAAATTCCAAAACTTATCAAGAAAGTGTGGTTGAAGGAAGTATAACAAATTTAAAAGCAAATATTAGTATTAGAGATGGATATGAAATTACTTTTGCAAATTTAATTTATAATGGAACTTCAACTCTTGCAAGTGTTTCAGTTGTTGATGGATATACAATTTTAAGTTATGATAAAACTTTGCCACAAGTAACATCCAATATAAATGTAACTTTTATTTGGGAAGTTGTTTTTACAGATGATGTTAGAACAAACTTATCAACACAAACACAAGAAATAACAAATATTGCCATTGATGATTGTTCAAATTATACTCATGTTTTATTGAACTTCACATTATTAGATGAAGATAGCCAAAGCAATTTTACCCTAGTTAATGGAGAAAATACAACAATGGAAGTTAATTTGGAATTAAAATCTTTGGATGAAACAGTTACTTTATTAGAATTTAATAAAAAATATTCAGATACAAATCCAGCATTGGTTTGTATTAATTCAGTTTTAGATGAAGAAGAATATTTATTAGATATTACAATGAAATATGAAGGTGGATCACATTCAATAGAATATTATAATTTACAAAACTTTGCAGTTTCAAATGCAACACTCCCAAAAGTTGTAACTCTTTATGATTTAAATCTTTCAAGAGCAACAGAATTTCAAGTAACTTATAGGAATGATGCAGGGATTCCAGTTGAAGATGTTTTAATTTCTGTTAGTAGAGAATATGTTTCAGAATTTATATTTAAAGTTGTAGAACAACCTTTAACAGATTCAGTTGGACAAACTGTTGTTCATTTAGTTCAAAATGATATAAGATATAATTTTGTTGTTTCAAAAGATGGAGTTATTCTTGCAGTTTTAACAAATAAAATTGCTTTCTGTGAGGATGCAACCATTGGAAAATGTGATGTTAATTTGAAAGAAGATACAGGTGCATTAACTTTCTATGATTATGATGATCAATTTCAAATTAGTTATACAGCAACATATAATCAAACTTCAGATGATATTAAATTTACCTTTGCTACAAAAGATTCAACTGTTAAGAATGTAACTTTAATTATAACTCAATTTGATATGCTTGGAAGTTCTCCAGTTTCTACACAAAGTTTAACTTCAACAGCAGGAACAATAACTTACTCAGTTCCAGAAACACTTGGAAATGCAACTTTCATAATGGATGTTTATGTTGATGGAACAATAATGGAAGAATTTACACTTTCTACAAAAGAAAATATTCCTCTCGGGAAATATGGTTATGTATTATTCTTCTTCATGTTTGTTAGTATGATATTCATGTTTAGTAGTTCAAAATCTGGATTGGTAATAGGTGCAATTCTTGGATTTGTTTCTGCTGGATTATTCACTCTTCAAGGGACAAAAGGAACATCTGTTCTAGTTAGTGTAATTTGGTTAATTATTGCTGGTGGGATATTGTTATGGAAATTAAATGAGAAGAGGGGAAGTAATTAATGGCAATTAAAAAACTATTTATTAGTTTCGCTATGGTTGGATTATTTGTATTTGCAATGATGTCTTTCATTGTTACAACTCAACAAAATAATGAAATGGATGAAACCATCCTTTCAAATCCAACATTGAATAAATCTTATTTTAATGTAAATGATAGTATTTCAGATTATAAAAAAGATGGACAAGAACAAAGTTTATTACAAGATGAAGATGATCCTTTAACCGAGGGTGGAAACTTATTATTCACAAGTATTACTGGAACTGGAAAAATTGTTAAAGGAATGGTTGGAGGAGTGTATAATGCTTTGATTGGTATTCCTTCAAAGTTATTAGGCCTTCCAGCAGTAGTTGTGAGTGTATTCACAGGAATACTTGCTATTATGCTTTTACTAGGTGCATGGAGGTTGTATAAGGCAGGAGAATAAAATGGCATGGAACTTATTAAATAATATCACAAACACAGGTAATGGCCAAACAGACTTAGTAACAACCTTAGTTTCCCCAGCAGTTGCAAATAATAGTGCATTCCCCACATTCTGGGCCATACTTGTTTTAGTTCCAATCTTTATACTATTAACTACAAGAACTTTCTTTAAACAAAGAGATAAGGAAGGAAGAGGGAATATTTGGGGATCATTAGCTGTTTCTGGATTTGTAACAACATTAATTGGATTAATTATGTCTATGATTGGGTTAATTGATATGAAAATGTTGGGTTGGTTGGTTGGAATAACAATAGTATTCGTCGCTATATTCATCATTGTTAAAGATTAATTTCGTAACAAAGTGTTACATATCTTTTTAAGTAATTTACTCTTAAACTTAGGTATGGGATTAATTTTTAATAGTGTTAGAAAGGAGGATTTTAAATAAAAATGACAGATGTCAAAGGACAAATTAAATCAGTTGTTTCAATCGTATTTCTTTTAATTGGTATGTTATTGGTTGTTGGTAATCTTTCTGGAAACCTAGGTTTCACAGCAGATACTTTAGCTTATAATGAATCGCAGGAGATGATTGAGGACACAGCTTCAGCAACAACTAACATTTCAGATCAATTCGGAACAGTATTCACACTATTAGGTGTAATTTTGATTTTAGGTGCAGTTGGATATATGCTTAAATCATTAGGTGTATTCGGTGGAGGTAAAAAATCGGCATTCGGTTAGAACTGAAACTTTGCATAAGGAAGAATGGGCAATCTTTCAAACTCAACCCACAAGACTAGGGGATCTCTCCTAGGGAAGGTGTAAATCCTTCATTTCTTTTTTTTATTCTTTGTTACAAAGGTTTAAATAATATTTATTATTGAATAAAGTATGGTAACAAAAAAACCAACAGCAAAAAAGTTAAGAGATAGAACAGTTAGAGAATGGGAATACAAAAATATTGTTCATGGTGCTGGTTATTATACTAAGGGTGGAACATCTTATGGAGGATCTAAATCTCTTTCTGGAAATATGCAATCAAGAGGTTATGATGCTATGAGGGTTTCTCCGTCAATAACTACAAAATATGGTTTAAAATATAGAAAAGTTTTTGGAACGGAAGTTTCTCCAAATTATAATATGAGTAAAAATGGCCAGAAGTATTATCCAAAAGTTACATGGCATCTACAAGGATATATTAAAGCAGGAAAAACAAAAGGATCTTATATGCTTAATGCACCTTCTTTAAGGCAAAATTTCTTAATCAAACCACTTAAACAACAATTAATGATTAAGTAAAATGATCTTTAAAATGGGAGATATTATCAAATTTAAAAGAGGAGATGGTTGGGATAAATTTCTAAAAGGTAATTATGAAATTGGATTTGCAAGAAGTCAATCACAAATTAAACTTCAAAGTATAAGGACTAAAGAAAGGTTACCTCAAACATTTAATTCATCAAGTTTTGTTCTAGTTAGAAAATATAAAAGATAATTATACTGATTTTAATCGTTACCAAACTTCATCAGGGGATTTTCACTACACCATGTCTAATAAGGCATGGTTAAGTGATTTCAATAACATTTAAATACTAATTCTACTTTAACTTGTCATGGGAATTTCAGACATTATGGGAAACATGGGTATTAAGAATGCAGATAAGATTGGAACATTCGCTGGAAAGATGGGTGGTTTCTTAGTTAATTTTGTAATATTAATATTTGTTTTACTAATCATCTTCGCAATAGGTTATTATTTCAAGAACAGGAAGGAATATAAATTTAAAATAAATACTTTCAGAGTTATTAATGGAGTTACAACTCCTTCTAAAATGTATAAGGCCAAAGAACTTACAATTCCTAATACAAGTATCAAAGTTTTCCAAATACAAGGCCAGAAAGGAATGTATTTACCTCGTGGAACAATAGAAACTGGAACTAATTCCTTCTTATATTTCATTAGAAATGATTCTGAATGGATGAATGTTGGTTTAGAAAACTTAAATGAAAGTTTAACTAAGATGAATTTCCATTATGATCATAGAGATATGCGTTATGCAAACTCCTCCTTAAAAGAACTAATTAAAACAAATTATGGTGCAAGTGATTGGTTGGCCAAGTATGGTGTTTATGTAGCCCTTGGAATATTTGTTATATTAACCTCGGTTGCTTTCTACTTGGTTGCAGACAAACTTGCACAAGTTGGACAACAACTAAGTGATACTGTGGTTAGTAATGCAGGACTTATGAGAGAACTTGCAGAAAAACTTCCAGCATCTGGATTAACAACACTAAATTAAAATGAAATATTTAAAAGAAAAAACATTATTAGAGAAATTCACAGCTTGGGATAAGAAAAGAGTTAATAAAAAGAAATTGATGAATAAAAAGTATGATAAGTTATCTTTACTAGAAAAAGAGGCCTTAGAGAGCTTGGTTGATAGAAGATATGATTCAAATTCATGGTTTGGAGTGTTTATCTTCTTAGTTCCAAAAATGGTTATTTGGTTTGCCATCTTTGGATTTGTATCTCTATATTTCTTAAAGATTGATATTATTTCTCCATTAGTTCTAATTTCCCTTTCATTATTGAAAATATGGTTTATGTTATCAATGGTTGGCCTCTTTGTTGATTTTGTTAATATTTATAAAAGAAGTAAATACAGAAAGGAATTATTAAAATGAGAAGACATAATAATATTAGAGATTGGAATTATGATTGGAATAGAACACTTACCTTATTGATGTATGTATTTGGAATAATGCTTGGAATAAGTATTGGAATAAGTATTGGAGTTAGTGCATAAAATGGTGGATATGATGGTTATTGCTGGTTATATTGGAATGGCAATCCTTGGTGGTGTATTGGGTTGGTTTTTTTCTGGGATGTTAATTAACTTTAAGAAGATGATGGATAAGAAAAAAGTATTAAAAAACATTGCAAAACAAGAACAAGACATATTTTATGTTCCAAATGCCCAAGGTGTGCAAGAAAAGGTTAGTTTAAAGGAATATGTTGGAATAAAGCAAGAAAACACCGACGATAAAAACGAATAAGCCATTCTAAGGGGTTTTTTTAAGTAAGTTGAATATTATATTAAGGTTATTTTAGTTTCTTTAATCTTTTAATCAATTTTTGTTTATCCATTAAGAAAAGGTTAGTTTTATACATTCCATGCCATGTGCAGAATACATTTTTAACATTTTCATCATTTATTTTTTCTAGAATACTATCAGACCTTGTAATTCTTTCAGAATCCCATTCTCCATCATCATAAACCCATAAAAACCATAACTTAGTATTTGTTTCAATTGGAACTTCTTTATCTCTCCCTATTTGAATATGTTGCAAATCATCATTAAGTTTATTATTAGTGTCCATTAATTAAATAAATAATAGAAGTATATAAAACTAATTATTTTTCCCTTTGTTTTCAGATATGATTTTATGGACAGTTGATTTCCCTAATTGCTTTTTATTGTTGTTTTTATCCCAATAAAATATATCTTCATGTTCTGCAATCTTCCTTATGCTTAATCCTTCAACACATAATTCAATAATCCTTATAGCAACCTTAGTTGGAATTTCTTTCCTTCCCCACTTATTTCCCTTATAGGACTTTGTTACTTTCCCCTCTTCCTTTATCACAGCTAGTTTAACCCTATCAGACTTCTTCTTAGATTCATCTTCTGCTAACCAACCCATTAAATTAAGCATTAGTTCATGCATTATTTCATTGAAAGGTTCTGGAATATCATTTAATTGTTCTAACCATTGTTGATTAACAGAATGAATTTTGCATTTGTATATCTTGCAAAAAGCAAAAAACTCTTTTAACTTAATTCTATTCCTAAATATTCTATCTAAATCCCAAACTATGAAATGATCGATCCTTCCAGATTTAATTAACCTTCTTGCTTTTTCAAAATCTTCCCTATCTTTCTTATCTGTGAAAGCAGATTGTTTATCTTGAAAGATTTCAAATTCTTCTTTACATAATAACTTACATGACTTTATTTGATTCTCTGGTTCTTGTTCATCTGTGCTTGTTCTAATATATATTATTGATTTCATTTTGTTTTATTTGTTATACGAACTATTATTTAATTGATTATCCGAACTATTTATTATAAGAGAGGAGTGCTAACCTTATACTTAGATACCTAAGTGAATAAGTATCTTATGTTCGGATTCAATTATCAACAACCAAATCATTTGCCACCCTTTTCTTTATTTTACTTATCAATGTGTTGTCAATGTTTAACAATCCTGCAATCTCTTTCTCCATCATGTCTGGAAAGTTCTTCTTCAAATTAACATATATGTTATCTCTCATCTTTGTCTTTGTATCAACCTCCACAATATCTGCCTCAACAAAGTCATCTCTCTTAATCTTCTCATATACTTCCCTTGGAACTGCATAACCATCTGGAAACCTTCCCTTAAAGTTTGGATAAGCTACACCATAATTATAGAACTTCTTACCCTTGATATACAACTCCTTCTTCTTATCAAAGTTATAGAAATCAAAGAAACCTTTATCAAACTCCCCAGAGAACTTAACATCAATAGCAAAAACTGAACGACTAATTGCATAACCTTTTGGTAGTTGAAAGAAATCTGGAATGATTATAATCATAAACAAATTAAGTTGTCGGCATTTCCTAAAGAATTGTCTTAGAGCAAGAGCAAGTTTGTCAAAATAGGTTTTTTCATCCCATTCATCCAAAACAATACAAGAATACTTGGGAAGGTTAGGTGCAATCTCCATTAACTTCTCTGGCCTAAAAACTATGTTCTTTTCATCAAAAGTTAAGTTCAACCCATGTAATTTATTCACTTGTTCAGTATATGCCTCTCCAACTTGTTGTGCAATCGTAGATTTACCAGTTCCAACTTCCAGAGTAGAAGAAAACATAACACCGAGGAAGGTTACATCTTTCACAATGTTTCTTGCAAGAAGTGTAATATTTTCATGGAGATAACCATCCATATACTTCCCATCAGTTTGTTGGCCTTTGAAACTTCCCTTTGGATATTTTTCTATACAATATTTTACCATTTTAATACATCTCCGTTATTGCTTTACTTGGATCTTTACTTTCCTTTGTTGGCATCAATAAACCAGCTTTCTTATAGATTCTCAACCTTCTACTTCTTATTTCAGAAAGTTTGTCCAAGATTATGTCAAACGAGGGAAGTAAGGTTTTAATAGAACTCCCAGCAATATTGTTTTTAGTTACTTTGAACAAAATACCCTTAATAAATTTCTTTTTTAATAGAATTAAAGTTTCATTAATCTTTTCTAATTCTGCAATATTTTCATTGTGAATAAAAGTTGCAAAATCTAAATTACAATCTAGTTGAGATTGTCTAAATCTTTCTAAGGCCATTAACTTTAATTCTTCTTTTGGAACATTGAAATTAGTTAATTCATCTTCAAAATAAGCATAACCATACCTTGCAACATCCCTTGCCTCTTTCTCTGAATAATTATAACCTCTAAGCATCTGAATTGTTCCATCAGCATCATTCCAGTTTTCAGATGCAGTTGGATTGTCATTGTAATTAGAACTGAATTTTCCCATACCAAAAATACGATATAAAAGTATATAAACTTTACTTACTCTTAATATTTAGGAATTAGGTTGGAAGTAAGAAAGTTTGTTTCAATCGTCGTGGAAAACACTCTTAACCCTTCTCCGTAAAAACTTCTCCCATAAAGATGGAGGCTTCGGCCTCCGTTTTTTGTTACAAATATATTTAAATAACTTCTACTTAGTTTTTCTATGGTAAGTCTATACACAAGTTTAACAGGGAAACCTTCTACTAATCCTATTTATAAAAAAATTACAAAACCAACTTCTCCAACACAAGGTTTTTCTTCAAGGACAAGTGGCTTTTCTGCAAATACCTCAATAGAAAAAAGAAGTCGTGGTGGAAGAGGGAGACAAGTATTCAGAGATATTCAAGCAGAAAAAGAAATTGCAACTATTAATACTTTAAAAAATGAAATTACTACTTCTGGAGGAAGAACAAATATTCAAAATTTAAAAGAAGTTGGAACAGGAAATCGTATTCAAACAACAAATACTTATATTGATAAAATAGTTAATGGAGTTAAATTTAAACAGAGAGTTTTTGAAGTAAAAAATTTAGATACTGGGGAAGTTACAATTAAAAGATTTGATTATGACAAAAAAAGTGGAAGATCATACCAAAGTGGAGGAGTTAAATATAAAGAAACAAAATCTATTCCAAAAGGGGAAGCAAAACCTTTAAAAGAAGTTGTTGCAGATATGAGAAAGGAAATGGAAAAATTTGTAACTACAAAAAATAAAGTTAAAGTAAAAGAAATATTAAAAGCAACAAATCTATTGAGAATATTAACAAATCAAACAGCAAAAACAGTTCCAATTGAAAATTATAAATATTCTCCAAAAAAGGCAAAAAAACTTGCTTTAGATGTTGCAATTATGACTGGAGGAGAACTTCTTGGTGCAGGGATTCTTTTAGTTAGAGGTGCAAGAGTTGCAAAAGTTATTATTACAGGAACAACAAAAAATATTAATGGAGTTCAAGTTAGTAATTTAAGATTTAAAGACCTTGCAAAGATTGGAAAAACAATTGGAAATGCAAAAGTATTTAGTGTATTAAAAGGTAAAAATTCTTTTAGTGTTACTATTGGATCTTTTACAAGAGGAGGAAAAATTAGTAATTTTATTGGAATTGAAGGTGGAAAACAAATCAATAAGGCATTATTAAGAAGAGAATTACAAAGTTTTATTTCAAGCAATGGGGAAATAAATGTAATTCAAGTTATTAAAAAGATAAAAGGAGTTAAAATTGGAGGATCTTTAGGTTCTGGAGAAGTTGCAGTTATCTCAACAAAAAAAGTAATCACTTTTCCAACTGGTAAAATTAAACAATTGGTTAAGGTTAATGTTAATAGTTATGTTAATGTTGCAAAATCATTTACTGAAAAAGAATGGAGTTTTATTTTAGGAAAGACTTTAACAAAACAAAAAGATTTAAGTTATTTTGTTGCATTGATAAAAAGATTAAACAATGCTTCTCAACTTTCTAAACTTAAATTTACAAGTTCGCAATTAAAACAATATCAAAAAGCAATTCAAAAATCTGCTGGAGTTGTTTCTTCTGCATTAAGTAAATCAAAACAAATCAATCCAAAGAATGTGCAAAATGTTCCTCTTGCAATTAAAATTATTAAATCTGCAATAAATAATAAAGGTTCTGGAACTCTTTCAACAAAGATAAAAACTATTAAAATAAAAGTTCCAACTGGAACAACAGCGTCGGCAATAACAAAAAAAGATATAGGAAAAATTAAAACAATTACAAGTGGTTTAACAAAATTACAAGCAACATCAATATTGCAAACTCCTAAATCAAAACTTGGAAGTAAAGGAAGAACAATTCAAAGAGAAATAAATTTAATTAAAAGTAAAATAAAAATTATTCAAAAAATTATTCAAAAAGTAAAACCCACAACAATTACTAAATCAAAACAAATTCCAATTCTGAAAACAAAGGCAACTACATTAACAAGTCAATTAAAACTAATTAAAACATTAACAAGTATTCCCTCAATAATAAATATACCAATAAAAATCTTTTTGCCTCCAATTCCCTTTAAAATGAAAGTTAAAAGAATCCCTGCAAAAACACTTCAAAGAGTTCAAGGTTATAATGTTTATGTAAAATCCAGAGGGAAATGGAAGAAGGTTAATCCATTACCATTATCAAAATCAGATGCCTTAAATCGTGGTGCTTATGTTGTGGATCATTCAACAGCAGTAAGTTATAGAATTAATCCTTTAACAAGAGTTAAGAAGAAAGGAAAAATAACTTCCAAGGAAAGAGGTGCAAAGAAAAGAATTAAAGATCGTGAATATAAAATCAAAAATAAAAAGAAAATCAATACTCCAAGAAGATTTATTGAAAAGAAAGGGAATCCAAGAATTAATACCAAGGGAGAAAAGAGAGGGTTATCAGCGTCAAGGGTTGCTAGTCAATTAAATAAAAAGAGGAAACCAAATGCCAAGAAGAAAAGGAAATCCAAGTAATAAGGGATGTCTTAGACGACAGCTTGGAATAAAAAATGATGAATGTATTTCTACAACTTTGTTAAATAAAATTATTAAAACAAAAGAAGGCACTAGAATAATTAACCCATCCAAAACTGGAAGTAGAAGATTGAAGGTTAATTCCTTGATGATTAGACGAGCAATCTTAACTAAGAATTTGAGAAAGATAAGAAGGAAAAGGTAAAATTTATATAGTCTATTTCTTTGAATAAGTCATGGGAAAACAGGAAGAACAATCCGAAAAGGATTATGATGACAAATTCTATGATGATTTAGACAATATGGATCTAAAAGGAATGAATAATGATATTGATGATTATGGAGGAGGGTTTGGAATGCAAAATGGCCAAATGTCTGATCAGAACTTAATTGAATGGCAATTAGATTTTAAACAAGATTTACAAGAAATAAGAATGTATCTTTCTGGATATAAAGAAGGTTATGATGAAAAAGGGAATTGGACTTTCTTGCCTCCAAAGGAAGGGGAAGAAGTTCCCTTCAATGATTATGGTGTTAATGTTATCATGGGTCATATTAGATGTTATCTAAATCGTAACACAGTTCTTTCAAACTATGGAGAGAAAAGAATTAGGAAAATTCTTTTTGATTTAGGAAATAGACTTGGAGATGAAATTGAAATGACTTATGAAATTCTTGGAATGGATACCGAACATAAAAGAAAGAAGTTTCCATTAATAATTCTTAATATATTACACATGACAGAATCTGCATATAACAGAGCATTAAGTGGTGGAGAAAGAGAATCATTAAGAACAGCGAGGCAAGTTACTCAAACAGAACCACTTGGTGGGGGAAATAATGGAATGGGAAACCAACAAATGTCAAAGAGAAACAAATTTAGATTAATGAAACCGAGGACTTGGGGAGGATGATTAAGGATAATTATTTTGAGATTGGATTGTTGTTATGTATTCCAGCAATCATGTGGTTAGCAGATCCAATTAATATAATTCTATTGGCCTTAATTGGAATTGGTTTGATGAGTTATGCAGTTATTAAAATGTTTATTACATGGCGTAAAAAGGAAAGGAGAAGATTATTATTCAATCAAAGAATATCAAAAAGAAAAAATGAAACTATTCAAAAGAAAACCTAAAAAAGAAAAGGAAGAGAAAAAGGTTAGGTTAGATCATAAAACAGGATTTTTTTGCAATTATTGTGAAATGCCAATTCATCCAGAAGAACCAGCAAGTTATGTTAGTGGGAAAAAATACCATAAGAGATGTTTAAGGAAGATGAAGAAAAAAGCCATTGCATTTAAAAAAAGTGGTAACTTTAATTCAATGCGTTAATTCTGGAATAGTAACCAGTATTTATATATAAGAGGTGTTTAAAGTATTTATGGAACAAGTGGAAAGGAACAAGGAAAAAGCAGAATATTTTTTATTCAATGATATTAAAGCATTTATAAAAGATAAAGATAATAATTTTTATTTCTGTGATATTTTGGTTGTTGGAGAAACTCATTTATATATTCATAATTTTGCAGGAAAAAGAGTTGGAGAGAAACAACAATTGCTTTGGATTGATATTGATCTAATTAAAGAATATAAGGAGAGAAAAGAATAATGGCCATCTATGGATTACCCGATGAGAGATTAGAATTAATACTTGAACGATATCCAAAGAAAATAAAAGAGATAAGAGAACAAGTAAAGAAAACATTAAAGGAAGTTAATGGTAAAGGAGAATTATTAGATAAAGAATATTCAAGAGTTAAGTTTGATTTCTTAAAACCAAATTCATTAATTACTTTGGATTTAGATTTAATTAAAGTAAGTGAAAAAGAAAAGAATGCAATTCAAGATGAACTTAAATTAATACATAAAAGAATAATTAATGTCTTAAAAGAGTTTGCAGATTTAAGAGAAGATCATTATGGGTTAGTTGCTGTTTGGATTATTGGAACATATATGCATTCAGAGTTTCCCTCTTATCCTTATTTATTCTTGAATGCTATGAGGGGAAGTGGAAAGACTAGGTTGCTTAAATTAATTGCATCAATGAGTTATGGTGGTAAAATTTTATTATCCCCCACAGAAGCAGTTATGTTTAGAATGCCTAAAGGCCAAACATTATGTTTAGATGAAATGGAAGGAATTGGAAGAAAAGAGAATGGTGGAGTAAGAGAAATGCTTAATGCTTGTTATAAAAAAGGATCAACTGTTAATAGAATGAAACAAGTTAAGCATCCAGATGGAAGTTCTGAACAAGTAATTGAAGAATTTGAACCATATAAACCATTATGTTTAGCAAATATTTGGGGGATTGAAGAAGTATTAGGAGATAGGTGTGTTACAATTATCTTAGAGAAGTCAAGCAGACAAGATATTATGAAAATCCTAGAAGATTTTGATTCAAATCCTAGAATAAATGCAATAAAAAGTTCTCTTAATAGTATCTTAACACAACTATCTAGTTATGTTGATGTTGTTGGAAGTGTTGATGGATGGAACATATATATTAAGAAAAAGTATTCTAGTGTAGTTAGTAGTGTAGTTACAGTGTATAGGGATTCTGCCTTTTTAAGCCCAGAAAAGCCCAAATATGCAGGAATTGAAGTTAGTGTAGTTAAAACCTCCTTAAGGCATATAATAAATAATTTAGAAGTAAATACACCTACTACACCACATACACTAACTACACTAACTACACAAACTACACAGAAGGAACATCCTTTACTTAATTTATTCAAAAAAATTGATAGAACTGGAATAAATGGAAGAAATTTAGAATTATTTTTTCCTTTAATGATGTTATCAAATAATATTGGAGAAGAAATTCTTGATGAGATATTAGAAACTGCAACCAATTTGAATAAAGAAAAGAGAAAAGAAGAGATGACAGAATCAAAAGATGTTAGTGTTTATGACTTTGTAGCTAAATTACCTTGTGGAGATTATCGTTCAATTAAACTTTTATCTATTTCCTTTAGAAGTTTCTTAGGTAATGTTGAAGATACAGAGGATAAATGGATAAATGAAAGATGGTTAGGTAAAGCATTTAAAAGATTAAATTTAATTGTGGATAAAAGAAGAATGGCACATGGAAATGAAGTTGTATTAAATATTGATAAGGCCAAGAAACAAATGGAGATGTTTAAATGATACTAAAAACACCAGAAAAATGGAAAAAAAGGAAAGGAGAAGATTATTATTCAACCAAAGAATATCAAAAAATGAGAAAAATAGCCAAAAAATTGCAAGAAAACACAAAAAAAGATTATGATGGAGAATTATTTGAAAAATGATAAATGAAACTTTCAACAAAACAGCAGGGGGAAACAAGATCACAGTATGTGTTAGGTAATGTCGGTTTTGTTGAAAAAATGCTAGAAAGTATTAGTAAATCACCTCTTTTTGGCATCCTAACATATTTCCCCCTGTATTTTCCTTTGAAACCGAAAGAATGATACAAACATATATAAACTACAATAAACTAATATAAAAATGAAAAAAAGATTAAAAAAATATGGTAACACTTTGATCATTA
>Ga0207997_1000884_pt1 | contig 15376 bp, 17 predicted proteins | sample AntAceMetag02UKN_FD_184777 | JGI IMG/M metagenome (GOLD analysis project Ga0207997, IMG submission 184777) | Saline lake microbial communities from Ace Lake, Antarctica - Antarctic Ace Lake Metagenome 02UKN (SPAdes) (version 2) | ecosystem: Environmental > Aquatic > Non-marine Saline and...
ACATGCTCATATCTGGGTTTATGATGACTTCGCAACCATCTGGGGCCCTGCAGCCGCTTCAAAGAGTCATTCATTCGGGATGTTCTCTGTTGTCGACTTCCTTGCTGCACCGAAGAAGACTTGTATCTTCGTATGCTCTACGTCCAAGTCCATGCTTGAAAAGCGTATCTGGTACTCTGTGAAGCATTATTATGCCCTTCATGCCGGTAATACGCCCGGTGTCCTTGTAACTTCGAAGACCGGTATCATCAATGCCGGCGATGATGAGAAGAATGCAAAGGCTGGAATTCATGGTATCGCTGTACGTCAGGGATCCGAAGAAGATGCCAGGTCAAACATTCAGGGAGTCCATTTACCGTTCGTCAGACTCATTGTTGACGAGATGCAGTCCACAAGACGTGCCGCGGTAGAGGCCAGGGCGAATCTATCCAAGGGCTGTTTGGACTTCAAATTCTTCGGTCTAGCCAATCCGAATAGCCTATTTGACCTGTCTGGAGAGTTCTCTGAGCCCGTAGATGGGTGGCGATCGATTACCCCTGATACCCACAAATGGAAGACCAAATGGGGTATGACCTATCATTTCGATGGCCTGAAGTCTCCTGCTGTACTTGAGGAAGGTGGCGAAGAGAAGTATCCATTTCTTATCAATCAGAAGCAGATTGATAAAGACATCAAGGAATACGGTGATATTGACCATCCGAGTATCTGGACCTTTGTACGTGGTTTCCCACCATCACACAACGAGTATGATCATGTCATGAGTGAGGCCATGATAGCTCGATACAGTATGCGTGACGCCGTTGTATGGAAGCATGGGTTCATCACGATAGCCGGGTTAGATCCAGCATTCTCGTCTGGTGGTGACAAATGTATCCTTCAGCCGGCAAGGATAGGCATGGATATTGATGACATGCTCATAATCGAATTCCAGAAAGCATACAATATCGTAATCAAAGCGTCTGATCCTGAGCCTCCGATATATCAGGTTGCCAATAAGGTTCTCGAAATAGCACCTCAAATCGGGCTATCTCTCAATCATCTGACTGTAGATGAATCTGCCTCACAGTCTGCTGGTGCAGTGATCGAGAAAGAATCCGGACTTGATCTCAAGGTTCATACCGTTGCCTTCAACAACAAGCCATCTGACAAGAAGGTTCATGTCGACACCGACAAACTCGGAACAGAGAAGTACGTGAATCTGGTAACAGAAATATGGTTTGCGATGAATGAATTCGGCCGATATGGACATATCCGTGGATTGCCTATCGATGTCGCAAGACAGATCAGTATGCGGAAAGTGGAGCATACAACGCCTGTTCGTCTTGAGTCGAAACTTGATATGAAGAAGCGTTTGAAGCATTCTCCGGATGAAGCAGATGCAGCCTGTTTGTGCCTGTGCCAAGCAAAGATGATCCTCGGTCTTGTTCCCGGTCTTAACCGGGATGTTGTCGATAGACCGAAGAACACGCAAAGCAATGCATCCTTGACGAAACAGCAAAAAGAGGTTATCGCTCAATCTGGTATAGGTTCATACACTGAATCGAATAATCAGTCCGAGTCAAAAGACTACGGCGAATGGTAATCCAAGGAGACATATCATGGCAGCAAAGAAGAAAGTCGCACCAGCAGCAGCACATCCACTTGATCATGTAAAGGCACTGAAGGCTATTGACGATCTCATGAATGAGGCAAAAGCGTTGAAAAAGGCTGTTCATTCCGGTAATCCGAGAATCATCAGGAATCTCGTAGAAGGAAGAATTAGCCTGGTTGCGAAATAGAATCTGCATTAGGACAACCGAGAACAGAACGAAAAGGAAGTAATTATGGCAGGTAAGACAAGAGAACAGAGAGCCGCGGACGCAGAGAAGGCCGAAGCAGAAGCAAGAGTCAGGATCGAAGCAGAGGTTCGTGCAGAGATCGCAAGTGAGCAAAAAGACGACAAAGAGAAAGAACTTGATGCTGTATTCGGTACAACCACTCCTGAAGAGATGCAGATGGATGGGTTGCCTGAATGTGATAAGGCTCAACCTAAGTGTCCTTTCTGCGCAGCTGGGAAAGATACCGAGAAGGGGTATCACTTCGTTGAACTGCGACAGGGTGAAGCATACATGGTGGATTGCAAGTGCGGTCTGAAGAGTATGCCATTCAAGTCATTGCTTGAACTCATCTGTTGGTGGCAGAGTCGGGGTGGACGGATGAAGGTTATGCCTACGATCGGAGTGAATCATCATCCTTCGAAGCTCTTGACACAGGAAGCTGGAAGGCTTGTATAATGCCAGAAAGTGAGAATATGCCTCACGTCCGTATGTTCGCGGTAGCGACACGCCCCTTCCCAGAGTGCGTTGTTGCTATCCGCGAAACGCGAGATGATGCAGAAGATGAAGCAGACCGAATGAACCATAGCCTTACAAATGGCAAGCACAAGGATGCGTTTACTGTATTCTCACTACTTGTCCATTTCCAGAGAGATAAGCGATGAGAACACTGAAGAATGTAAGAACAGATCCTCCCGGTGGTTGGACATACACCATTCCTGAAACGACACTTACAATCACAGCAGGTAACTTCTGGAAGCTTATGACGCTCGTGAAAGAGCACTATTCAGTCAACGATCTCAAGGTTCCTGATGATCTGGAAGAACAGGTCAACGATTACATATGCCGGCGTATCCCCGGTAACTTCTGCACTGGTGAAGGGCCCATAGCTCCAGTACCGGACAGGAAGACATTCGATAAGGGTACACAAGCACACCTTCGTAAGATATACAGTATCCCCGGTAACAAGGCATCTCGTGAAGATACCATTGAGCGCATACCTGTTTGTACTTCATGCGTTTACAACAATAACAGGTTGGGATGTTTCAAGTGTACTGATGCGTACAACAAGTGTGCAGCAGTCTTTCCTGGCATAGCTCGTAAGAACGACAGGGTTCTTGTTGCCTGTGACATCTTCTCAATCTACGGTCTTGCTCTCTGTGGTAGCTCAGAAGTATTGATCAAGACACAGTTTGGCAAGTTTCCATTGTCTGATATACCTGACAATTGCTGGATCAAACACATACTCATGAAGGAGCCTGATAATGGCTGATGACAATGGACCAAAAGGATCTGCTCCCGAAGAGACAATCGAAACAGTAACAGAGTCCGGTAAGCCTGTTGAGAGGCGCATACAGACGCCTACAGCGGCCTACAACGTCTTCATGAAGATGAAGAGGTCTAACGAGTCTCTTGCGGCTCAGAGGGCTATGATACAGGGACAGCTGGACGGTAATGCTCCATACAGCAGATCTGAACGGCAACGCCTTGGCTTGTCCTGGATGAGTAATGTTAACTTCGGTAAAGCTCGATCTACGATACGACTCAATGCCACAAGTATCTGGAACATGTTTACTTCGGTAATGAGTCTGGTCAATCTTGTGTTGAAGAATCCTGATGATGACGGTAAGCACGAACCGAGCACCGATTATGGTGCTATTGTCGCTTCAGAGTTTACGAGAACACTATTGTCTGATGAGGACTTCTATCACTCTCTTATGTTCAGGCTCAACGAGTTAGCATCACACGGTATCGGTGCTGTCTATTGGCCTGATGAGATCGATTGGCGCAGTGAACCGGTGAAGGTAGGTAGTCTACTGTTCCCTGCAAAGACGAAATCAAAGAAGACCAGTCAGAAGACTTTCTGTATCAGAAGCGAAATGGATCCTATCGATCTGTTCAATATGATCGGTAACGGCGAAAAAGAAGAAGAGGATGTCATCAAGGAAGATGGTTTCTGGGACATCAAAGAGTGTCAACGTCTTCTGATACAAGCATATGGGAAGGGTGGAGGACAAGCTGATAATGGTGAAACACATGCTGTTAGCAATTGGGAAGACGCTCAGACACGCCTGAAGAACCATGAATACACATATGATGCTGAGTTCGAAGGACTGCGTATAGTACACATGTTCACTGAAGAGATCGGTGGCGGTATATCTCATTTGATCTTTGCTGAAACAGATCCTACACAGGCGAATGAATCCGGATCAAACAAGATTGTTGAACGAAAGTTCATGTACGATCATCCGACACAGTATGGCAATATGAGCGAAGCTATCCATCTGCTACTGTTTGACATCGGTAACGGTACTCTTGCCGGCGTCCGTGGATTGGGATATGAGATATTCCATACGTCTGATGTGGCGAATAGAACACTGAATACCGCGGTTGATGGCAGTGTTATGGGTTCCAGTCTTGTCGTACAGCCACAGTCCGGACAGGATGCGGCTAAGTTAGCTGTAACAAAGATCGGGCCTGTCGTATCTGTTCCAGCAGAACTGAATATGATCCAGTCTTCATTCATGCCACAGACAGATAAGGCGTTGCAAGTCCTTGAGTTGATGGCAAGTACAGAGAATAGCAATGCTGGTGTGTTCCAGACAAGATCATCTGGTATGCAGTCCAGGGAGAGAACAGCATACGAAGTAGAGACAGAACAAACCAATGAGGCACGATTCGAGGGTAATCAGTCTGCATGGTACTATGCCCAATGGGAATCATGGCTGAAAGAGACATTCCGTAGGATCTTGAACAAAGAGTATCCTAAAGATTACGAAGGGTGGAAAGCAGTAGATGAATTCAAGAAAGCATGTATCTCAAGAGGTGTCCCGAAAGAATTGCTGGACTTCGAAAGATGGAATCTTACTGCTACAAAGGCTATTGGTCTTGGATCACCTGTCCTCGCACAGAAGAAGATCCAATGGTTGCTCGGCCTTCTTCCGCAGCTTCCAAGCGAAGAGGGAAGACGTAATGCTATTACGGATGCCGTTCAAGTACATCTCGGTCCTGACAAGGTTGCACGATACCTTCCGACAGAATCTCTTGCTGAGACTGCATCCAATCAGCACTCTCTCGCAGCACTGGAAACGAATGATCTTAGAGAAGGTCAACGATGTCTCGTAGGTGCCGATAACTATCATGCAATCCATTTGTCTGTTCACTTTGCTGCTGCATTTACCGATGTTAAGGCTATGCAAGAGGATCCGGCTAATGTGAACCTACAGCAGCTTGTAGGCTTCCTTGGTGGTGTATTACAGCATAACTCTGAGCATCTACAGTTCTTGGATATGGATGTTACACAGAAACAGAAGCTCGAACAGTTCGCTCAATTGCAACAGCAGTTAGCGCAAGTGTATCAGCAGCTTGCTGCACAACTCGAACAGTTGATGGCTGAACAGCAGAAGGCAGCAGAAGAGAATGCTCAGATTGTTCAGGATGCTAAGTCGATGGTTGAGAGTCGTGAACATGAACTGGAAATGGAGAAGATCAGATCGAATGAAAGAGTTGAGATGTCGAAGGCAGAGAGTCTTGATAGGTCTCGTATGGCAAAAACAGAGACATCTATTAATGCTCAGTTCATGAAACTAGAAGCAGACATAAGAGCAAAAATGATGGCAACGATAGCTGATATTGAGAACAAAGCTATTGCCGCATCGAAAGGGAACTAATGAAAGCACAAGATTTCATCTCAGCTAAAGGCAATCTGGAGGCATACCACAAGTGGCGTGATAACCCTATCACAAGGGCTGTACTAGAATGCCTGAGAGAAGAGTGCAGACCAAGACAAGTCCCTGTGAATTCGGCCGGTATACCTGCTATGGAGCTTTCATCGTATCTACTCGGTCAAGGTGTAGGTGAAGACCGTGTATTACGTCGTATTGAAAAGCTAGATATTTTCCCAAAAACGCCTGAGACTGCTGATATACAGGCAAAATATGGGATGATAGATAATTTGAAGGACCAAGGATACAGTGATGTTGACGCGAACAGAATAACAGAGGAGTTCCTGAAGAATGAACAATGCTGAAGAAGTTGAGATCCCGACAAAGGATGACGTAGTTAACACAATGACTAACCTGATCGATAAGGCTAATGATGGTGTCGAGGACGATACTGATACTGATGACCTGGATCTTGTTGACGATACGCCAACAGAAACAAATGATGATCCCGCTGATGAGACAGATGAGACAGATGATGATCTTGTTAGCGATACGGATGATGTCTTGTCAGAGTTGTCAGAAAATGATGACGACGACGATGACGATGAAGAAGACAATGAGCCAGAAGGCTTAACTGAGTCAGCTGCAGAAGCGTTCAAGGCCATACGGGAGAAGAATAAGGCTCTCAAGAAGCAATTGACTGAAGGTGGTGGTACTGACAGTGAGACTGTCACAGCACTCGAACAGAAGGTTGTTGACCTTACTTCCAAGCTGAGTTCCAGGGATCTGAAGGAAAGCCCTGTCTTCCAGAGGAAATTTGATGCTCCTATCAGGCAACATGCTGCATACATCCAGAAGCAAATAACTGATGCCGGTGGTGAGAAGGATGTTTTCATGAAGGCTGCAAAGCTTACTGGTATTGATCGGAAACGGTTCTTGAATGATGCTGTACCGGATTATGCGTCAGAAATCAGTCAGATGTTCGTTCCTCTGGACAAAGCTCGGTTCGATCGATTCACTGCACTGAAGGACCAGGCAGCTACCCAGAAGGATATCGGTGACGAATCTATTGCACACAGAACAGAGTTGATGACTACAGCGTTTTCCTCCGCAAGAGATACGTTGGTGTCAGACAATAACTTCCTGCTGTCTGAGAGAGATGGTAAGGAGAAGTGGAACAAACAGGTTCAGGGACGCATGGAGACTGCAAAAGCAGTTGCCCTTGCAATTGACAGTGCTACACCAGAAGAACGCGCTGTACTGTCTCTGAAGGCCATTACATTCGATGAGATGAAGACATTGTATCTCAAAGAGCGTGAGACCAGGATGAAGCTACAGGGTAAAGAAGTTGTGCGTAGAAAGTCTACTCCACGGGTGAATGCTTCCACAAATCGTAATGGCAAACCGACAAAGAGTAAGCGTCCTGCGATCGAAACTGGTGAAGATATTGCTGCATTAGTGGGTAAAAGAGATTACGGCAATGGGGCAGCAAGGGACGTTAGTTGAACTAAAGTTCTAAAAAAGAGTTTGACAACGCGATGCACAGAGGAGTAACGTGCATCAAAACGATGGGGATGGTTAGCGTTCCATCCCACGAGCTTGTAACAAGCTAGGAAGTAATTACCGCTCAGCTTCCGGTGGATGTACGAGAGTTTAACTCTCACTTTAGAAGTTACATTTAACCGGAGGCTTCCAATGGGAAATCTTTTCTCAATCTCACAGCAAGGCGTTGCTGATTACAATCAGCGTTTTCTCGATGCACTCGAATTCGTAGACGATCTGATTCAGTCCAGGAACCATTTGAAGTCAAGTGTATGGCGATCAATGGTTTCTCGTGCTCCGTATAAGCTCGGAGAAGGTCTTGTAAAGAAATCGTATCGATTCCATCCCGGTGTCGGTGATCAGCGTGGTTTGCAGGAATGGCGAGCGATTCAGATCTCCCGTGCTGCAGGCGAACAGGATGAGGGTTATGATGCTTGTTCGTATAAGCCTTCTCTTGTTGATTACGGGTTCCAGACTGTCAATTACACTGGGTTTCAGACTGAGCGTAGGACAAAGCATATCTGCCTGAGAGACATCAGGTTTGTATGGCAGTTCAATCAGCAGCTTGGTTTGATCATGAACTTCCTTTCGGACATTACGAATAGTGTCTGGGAAAATGCTTCTCGTGAGCAGTATATGAAGTTCGCCGTTGATGGATCCCATTCATACGTCCTTTCCGAAGGCCGGCCTACTTCTGTAGCGTTTGGTTATGATCCTTTCACTACGGATAGCGATCTTGATAACGTGCTTACTCTTGATAGTAATACCAAGATCAGTACGATCAACTGGTCCTATATGCGTCGGTTCTCTCGTCATCTTGAGATGCAGGCTCCATTGGCTGCAATCGGTTCTGATGATGGTAAGCCTCTGTTCGGTCTTGTTATGGACCTTGAGGACATTGACAGGATGATCGAGGAGGATGATAAGCTCCGAGAAGATTTCAGGTACTTCTCGCCGAAGGTGCTTATTCAGAATTATGGTAAGGTCACAAGCTTTAAGGGTTACACCTTGATGCATGATGGTTTTGCTCCTCGTTTCACACTGAAGTCTGATGACGGTACTACCATGACGCTGAAGAGGGTTGATCCTCTTGCTGAAGTCGCTACGACTATTGGTAATCGTGTCGACGTAAGTTCTGACTACGAGAATGCTGAGTACGGTATCGGCATCATCTACATGAAGGACGTGTACAAGTTCGAAGTACCGCCTGCTGGCCCGGTTGCTCCTGGTGGTGGGACACACTTCGGTGCTTCTCCTTCACTGAATGGTGAGTTCGAGTGGATCAACATTCGTAACGAAGAGCATAATCTGCTTGGTGAGAATGGTTTCTACTTCTCGCGTTATGAGTACTTCCCGAAACCGTTGGCTCATGATGAGGATGCACACATCTTCTTGTATCGTCGTTGCCCTCAGTCCGAAGTGACTGACTGTGACATCGGTGGTACGGATGCAGTGTCTTCACCGGTTGCTGGTTCTGGTCTTGCTGTTGCAGTGTCCGGAAGTGATGTTCTGTTCACTCTGTCGGCCGCTTCCATACTGGAGATTGAACCTCCGGTTGCAGTGTCCATACAGGTTGATGATGGTACATCATACACATGTGCAATTGCTGACGCTTCAGGAGCACCAGATTACGTCTTCTGTGCTCAAACTGCTGCTGACGCATTGCTAGTGATAGCTGGTACAACGTTCATCATCTCGTGGTAAATTAACAAAGTGAGGGGGTGAAAGCCCCCTCCTCAACTCCTATTGGAGGACAAGATAATGTTTAAGAAGTTTTCAAAGGTGTGCGCGGTTGTTGGACTGTCTTACCTGGTGTGCCTTGGTGTTTACACGCTCTATACTATGGAGGAAGTCCCTTCTGTTTCCAGCGATGCAAATGCTGCTGCACTTACCGGTACTGTTGCAAGGCTAGAGGCTGCTGGAGCAGGGTGGAGTAAGTCTTTTCAGGATCAGAGCGATTATCCTCACGCTGGCAAGCGTCGTGGTACGATCGTTCGTGTATATGACTTCTCTCGTGATGGTGGTGCTGTTGGTACTATCTCTCTTGAGAAGGGTAAAGTATTCAAGAAAGTTCCTGATAACGTCATCGTGCTCGGTGGTTATGTGGAGGTCATGGAGGCTATATCGCCTGCAACGAGTACGAACTCGCTTGGGCTCAATACTTCTGCTGACATTCTTGCTGTTGGTACTGGTCTTAACAGTACTGGTATCCTGAATGTTATTCCGACATACGACCCGGCTACAAATAGTGTGAAGCTTACGAACAGCTTCCCGTTCAACCTGACGGTTTCTGGTAGTGCTGCTACCGCTGGTTACTTCATGGTCGTTCTCGATGTGGCCCAGGGACAGTAACTCAATCAACTTGTGATGGGGTCCTAACGGGCCCCTGAACAACTAAGGAGGCTATTCATATGTTTAAGAAGACACTCGGTAAGGCCGGCGTTTCTGCGCTGGTCCTTTTTGCGTTAGTGACCATTGCGGTTGCTGAGACTGATTATGTTGCAATGCCAGTTATCGATGACATCGTAAAGGGCAAGAACAACAAGAATCAGATTCAGGATCTGCGTGTCAAAGATGATGCTACATTCGGCGATGATGTTGCAGTAGGCGGTGATCTCGCAGTAACAGGTGATGCAACAGTGACCGGAGAAGCAACCGTTACTGAAGACCTCACGGTAACAGAGGATGTGACTATTGGTGATGCACTTGTGCTGACGCCTGAAGCTATTCTTCTTACTACGAATGAACAGGTAATCGCGCTGTCTGCTTCAGGTGTACTCCTGAATCCTACTGGTGGGGCATCTGGAACTACGAATCTTTGTACGTTCTCTATCGTTTCGGCTGACATGGTTGGTCTTACCTGTCCGATAGTGAATCAGTCTCTCGCTACTAACAAGATTGGGTTTGCGAAGACAGGTGTGTTCAAGAGTGCAGCTGTTGAACTGGAAGTGGATGAGATGATGTGGCTATACATCGCTCAGTCGAACAAGTTCTATGCCGTGGAATAGTGAATGATGTGAACAACCGGGGCAGGATAGGCATACTGTCTGTCTTGCCCTTTCTTCTAGGAGTATTCTAATGGCAACGCCTGATACCTGTTGCGACTCTAACTGCCCGATGGCAGTAAGCACAGTCAACTTCTACACGACAGATGTAGATGCTTCGAATGCATTGAAGATAACTGTCCCTGCTCATAATCCTACTGATGACGTTGCTGTGGTTTTGCAGATTATTGATGAAGATAGTGCCGATGTCGCGGTTAGTGGAAGAATTCATCTCTGGTTTGTCGATACGAACAGTAAGAATGCAGTACCTACGCTCACTCCTCCGAGCACTCCTGGTGCTTCTGAACTTGATGTCGTTACGAATGCAGATGGTTCTTATACTCTCACAGTTGCTAATACTGGTGCTCTTGACGCATTGTATCTTTGCGCTGAGATGATCGGTATTGTGTATATTTCAACCGTAATCTCGATCGGAGTATAAGAATGAAGCGTATCATCATAGCTATCGCGCTTGCCATTGTTGCAGTTTCAACATGGATCCATTCTATGGACGCAAAGGCAGATCTGGGCCAGTATGATTCATCTGTTGTCGTTGTCAGGAATTATGGTGGCCGAACATACTCTGTCCTTACGAATGTCATTGCGAAGCTTGGCTCAAATCCGACTACGCTCTTGATTGATGGTGGAACATGGCCGATTACTAATAGCATGTCTATTGCTACGAACTTCAATCTATTTGTGGCTACCGATAGCACCTTGGAGTTAACTACCGATATAGTCTTCACGGTAGAAGGATATATCAGTTCTGGTGATTGGAAGATCTTCAGTGGTTATGGTGTTGCTACTGGTCGTTGCGCGAATCCATTTGTGTACGATTGGCCTGAGCAGACCCCTGCGACGTATCTGGGGCCTCTCTACAGCTCTATCTCCACCAACACTGTCGAATGGATCACTAACTACGTTACGGCTGCTGACGTAGCTGCTATGACCGTTACAACGAATTGGGTTACCAATTGGGTTCCGTCCTGGGTGAATGGAAAGCTCTATGTCGATGGACTGAGTATGACAAATTATGTGGAGAGTGTTCTTACGAACTATGCTCTCACCAGTGTCTTGTCCAACTATGTTGATCAGGTTGGTGGAACAGCTACGGTTGTCACTGTTCTCAGCTCTAACCTCCCATGCTGGTACACGGCGCTGTCTGCAAATACCGATGCTGATTATGCAAACGGTGGGTATAGGCCACTGACTAATCTCAGTGTAATAGCCGAGCGTGTTGGGGCATGGAATGTTAATCAGAAATATTGGAAAGCAAAAAAGCGTGGCATGTATCTGTGGATAGTTGAGGCACTGGTGGATGTGAATGCCGCTGTTTCAAATGTTCAGATATTTGTAAGAAAAAACAATACCACTACGGACATGCGATTGCTTGATGATTACAAAACAGGAATTGCTGCTGAGACCTTCGGGATGAATGGATCTACGCTCATTTATGTTAATGATGCTGCAATAACAAACTTCTACAATCCGAACATTTACTATTTTGGTGGTGTTCTGACGAATACGAGTGTTCGTGTGTTTATTCAGTATATGGGTGATGCAGACATAACTTTCTAACAGGAGATAATGACAATGAATAAGCCGTATAACATTACATTAGGTGCTGCTGCGTCAACAAAGATTGCTGCTGAACGTAACCTGAAGAGTGCTGCTGCGTGGGTTACTGGTACTGCTGAAGCACAGGGAGTGATCAGGAAGAATGCTGGACATTACTACATGGCTATCGGTGCCGGCACTACTGGAGCGACTGCTCCTGTTCATATGGCAGGCATTGTATCTGATGGGACAGTTAGCTGGTTGTATGTACCAGAAGGCCCTCGTGATGGTGTGGTGGTTCAAAATCGTGATACTGCTATTGATGTTGATCTTGCTCTTGGATGGGCTGCGGAGACTGGTAAAGGGATCTTAGCCAAGGCAAGTGGTGGTGGTTACAGTGCTCCTGATGGTTATCAAGGAGCTATCTATGCATATCCGGCAAGTGGTACACCGGTTATGTCAGTACAGGAGTTGTAAGATGAAGAAACTGTTTTTGATCCTTGCGTTTGCTGCTCTGATTGCCTTTTCGATACTTGCTTATGGACAAGTCATAGGCGGCGGTGGTGGAGAAGTAATCACTCCTGGTGGTGGGATAAGTGCTGGTGATGACATCGTACCCGCCACGAGTAACGCATACGACATCGGGTCAGCGACCTCTTGGTGGAAAGAGGCATGGATCACTACCTTAAACGTGTCAGGTGCCACGATCAACGTAGGCACCTCAGTTTTCTCGTCGGCGTCAATTAATACATGGAATACACCTGCAAGGGGTCTTAGTGCTAACATGCTGATAGATGCCACGGCAAGCACTGATCTTGACATGAACACCAACGGTATCAGCGGTCTTGCTGATGGTGCGGGACAGCAAGACGTGTTGAACTTGCGACAGATCACAAACCTTATAGCCACAACCTCACCGGATCAGGACTTCGGGCGATTCAACACGACGAATTCGTCCGTGCGCGACAACAACCCTGCATACAAATCCGCAGACTTTAACGCCTATCAGCTCGGCTATTCAGGCGTGACAAAGCTCGACTGGAACAGCTCCCGATTGCATGACGTAAGTGGAACAGAAACGCTTGGGTGGCAGGCGCGATCGCTCAGTCGCCAATGGACCCACACCAGCAATGCAGTCGCCGCAACGGATCTGGTCAACCTACGCACCGCACAAGCCATCGCAGACACGCAAATAGAGAGCGCAACAAACACGGTTACGGTCGAGATGACTAACGCAGTCAACTTCCCAGCAGGCATTAAGATTGGCGGGGTGCCAATCACCAGCGTTGATACACAAGGGGTTGTTGCCTGCACTGTCGTCCTGTCCTCGGACCAAACCGCAATACCTGATTCTACTGTGACAACAGTGGCGTTTGATGTGGCTGTACTTGATACGCACAACGCGTGGAACACGAATACGTATTTGTATAACGTGCCAGTCAACGGCATCTACAGTGTTCACGGCTCGGTGCAGTTGCTAGGGCTAGATTCAGCCAAACGCGGACACGGATATTTGCAGACTGGGGGTGGCAGTGTCACTAATAGTGTACTTACTGTGGGACGAGGGGCGGCATCATCGGACGTGGCATACACAATCCCACCAATGAGCACTATATGGTCGCTGACCACCAACGATACAGTATGGGTTGATATATTTCACAACAACGGTGATACCGACCCCTATGTGGAGGCTGGGAATACCACAAGCACCCCCAAATCGTGGTTCAACATTCACAGGATAGGCGAATAATGAAACGCATCCTATTAGTTCTGGTGTGTATGACGGCTCTGGTATGCGTAGCAGCAGACCGGACATTGACCGCAACAGGATCAGCATTGCAGGATTACGGAGACGGTCCAACAACTCGGTCTGCTTATGTGCCTCAGATATACACCAATAAGCAGACGGTATGGTTCTTGGGCCAATCAAATGCTAATGGTGTCGGGTCACGATCAAACAACGCTCTTGGATCACTCACCAATGCGCAGGCTCACAGCTGGTTGAAGTGGGAGTATATGGACCACAACATACCGAGCGCTATAGAGGTGTTCAGGGGAGTACGTCCGATGGTCCCGTTCTATACTAACATTTGGGGCATGGAGGTTACCTTTGCTGATGAGGTCAACAGCCTGACAGGTGACGGTGTGGGCGTAATCAAGACAGCAATGGGATCAGCTACAATATTTGACGACTGGCCCAAGGTCGGAGGCACACGCTATCTATACGACAGATCGTTGCAGCAGCTTGGTCGCTCTTTCCGTGAGATGCGTGCTCATGGGCAAGTGCAAGATATGCGCGCTCTAGTCTGGATACAGGGGTATGGGGATGCTGGCACGGAGGCAAGGTCTCTTGCTTATTACAGTGGCCTCACTAATTTGATGGCTGATTTCCGGTCCGACTCCGGGTATGGGACCAACATGCACATTACTATCGGGCGTTGTAGCATAGCGATGACCAATACGCGCACAGATGCGTGGCTTGAAACAGTGCGCGATGCGCAGACCAATGCAGCTGGAACACTCGTCAACGCCTCATGGTTTGATATGGACGACATCCCAATGCGGACAGACAGCGCGGACGCTTACGTGCATTACAGCGATCTAGGACTTATGTATATCGGACGCAGGGTGGCAAGTAACCTTGTGGCGAATGGCGTGATTGATTGAACGATACGAACGGAGGGGCTATGATGGGGATTGACACAGCGGAACATGATTTCCATCGAACCTGTCGCACTGAAACCGTACATCGTGCGACCGAATCCGAGATTGGTGCCGATAATCAAAGAGAAGTAAGGGGATAGGGATGACTTCGAAAGAAACTGTTGCTCGTGTTGCTGAGATGGTTGCAAAGGATTCACGTAAGAACTGGTCATGGATCAAGCATGGTGGGTTCGGGCTCTCATTGCTAAGTGCGATCTGTGTCTTCGCTGCTGCTCATGGCAAATCGCAACAGAAGGCACTGGACACATGCAAGGTTGTCAAAAGGAACGTTGATAAGATCGAAGTGGTTGAGAAAGAGTTGAACAGTACAAAGACAAGCATTGCCCGTATTGAAGATGGTGTAAGTAGGATTGAAGCTGGAATGGAAAAGCAGTCTAAATATTATCGTGAGGATATGAAAGATCTCCGAGAAGAAATGACATCCATTAGGGAGAAGGTTAATTTGAGATGACAGCATATGTCCCACAGTGCGGAGATGATCTTGTAACTACGAATGACGGTGACTTTGGACGTATAACTAAATGGACCAGTCGTGGTCGTGGTGAGGCTCCCACTATTGCAACTCATCTTGGCAAGTTCCTTGATGCAGAGAACACCGTTGAAGCATTCATGAGTCTCGGTTGTGTTGGAAAGCATAACTGGATAAAGCGACAGGCCGATATGGTCATCTCTGGACATGAGTGGTGTATCCTTACCCGTGTAGAACCATTGGGTGAGTACTCATTATCTCGTATGAGATGTCATATTTCTGAATCGATAGGATGGACATATTCGAAAGCTGAGCTCATATTGCAACTTGCAGATGGTATCTGTGGGAAGTTTACTAAGAAGCCTTTCCTGTTCTTTCGTAAGCTTGGAGACATTGTTATGAACAGTGTGATCTGTTCTAAGACTTCTAACCGATCTGACATCAAACTGAATCTTCTCCCAAAGTATATGGAATATGCTGATCCAGATGAGACTTACGATTATAAGATCAAGTCTGGTAAGTATCACATTGCTGCATGTTCTTCTGGTTGGCCTAAAGGTG
>Ga0207997_1000887_pt1 | contig 15309 bp, 18 predicted proteins | sample AntAceMetag02UKN_FD_184777 | JGI IMG/M metagenome (GOLD analysis project Ga0207997, IMG submission 184777) | Saline lake microbial communities from Ace Lake, Antarctica - Antarctic Ace Lake Metagenome 02UKN (SPAdes) (version 2) | ecosystem: Environmental > Aquatic > Non-marine Saline and...
AGACAAAAATGGCTCATCTATTGGTATGAGTTGGTCTTATCAAGGTGAAGGCAACGCTGAATTTGACCAAAAGCAGTTGGGAATCTATAAGATTGGCAAGACTTATAACGTATGCTGGGAATGTTGTTTAAAGGCGTTTAACATCAAGGCTTAGAGGATAAATATGTATTTCATAATAGCACTAATATTGCACTTGCTCGGTGTCCACACACCAAAGCCTTATTCGGTAGGCGAAGATGAAGATTTGGACAAACAAGGCAAGTTTAAGTGCTGTATCTGCAATAAAGTGTTTAAAAAGAGTGAGGCTTAGAGGATAGGATGGATAAGATAACAGACAAAAAGTATACAGCAGCACAGGCGAAGTTAGTAATGGATAAGCTATGTCAGCCAACGAATTTCTGTTACGCACCGATGACGGTATTAAAGAAAGGTAAGAAGAAGTGAGGCGGATTTTTTGAGAAACCGAGATAACGATTACGGTATATGCCGGGCATGTATATTCAGCGCGTTATGCAATGCGCAGACTTGTGGTGCTATTAGGTTGGCGTTACATGGCGGTTCCGGGTACCGTCCATTACAGGCTATGTACGAGTCATTATATAACTTAAAAAGGGGCGATAAAGGGGTGCAATGGGGCGATTAAGCGCAAAAGAAGCATTGGCGGCGTATGAGATGTGGTATCGATCCCTCTTGGTGTTCGTACAGGACATGTTCCAACACCACCTTACAAGCGCGGTGCCGGAGTTTCATAAGGGCATATACAAGCTTGTGGTGCAGTATCAGCGGCTCTTGTTAGCAGCTCCGCGTGGGTTCGCTAAGAGCATGATATGTAGCGTTTTCTACCCCTTATGGGCGGCGTTAGTAGGCGATAAGAAGGATATATGTATTATATCAGCATCAGAGGGTTTGGCAGTAGAGTGGTTGCGTAAGATTAGGCGCGAGCTGGAGAGTAACTCCAAGATACACGAGGCGTTTGGTGAGCTTAAGAGCTCCAAGTGGACAGAAAACCACATCATATTAAACAACGCGAACAAAACCAACATAAGGGCTAGGGGATCTGGCGGGCAAATTAGGGGATTTAGGCCAGATTGTATTATTCTAGATGATATAGAGACTGATGACTCCGTAGCATCCAGTGAGCAGCGGAATAAATTGCGTGAATGGATATTCAAAAGTTGCTTGAACACTCTCCTCCCCCATGGTCAGATGTTGTGGATCGGTACTATAATCAGTCCTTTAGCCCTTTTACAAGAACAATTGGAGACAGATAATGCATGGGAGAAACGCAAATTTCGCGCATATAAAGATGGCCGGCAAGAGGCTGGTAATGAGTTATGGCCTGAATTATGGACTCACGATAAATTACAAGCTCGAAAGCGCGAGATTGGTTCTACCGCGTTCGCATCAGAATACCTTAACGACCCTGTTCTTAACGAATCGGCAGCTATCCAACGTCATCATATACGCCATTGGCGCGAATTACCTGCTCAATACTCTGCAGTTATCGCTGTAGATCCGGCATATAGTGAGGAAGCTAAGGCAGATTATAAGGTCGCATCCTTAATCGGAATAGACCAGAACGCGAATAGATACTTAATATCATATATACGTACACATAGACCTAGTGGTGAGTTTATGGATGCTATATTAAACTTATACTTACAGAATAAGAACGTAATAACTGGTATAGGTATACCTAACGCAGGCACTGAGAAGGAGTTTTATAACTCTTTTATTAATAAGGCGCATGGGCGTAAGCTTTACCCGCCCGTAATGGGGCTTAAGAACGTGTTTAAGCGCGGTACTGATAAGGTCATACGCCGCAAGAAAGATCGCATTGTGGCGGCATTACAGCCGTTATTCGAGAGTGGCAAGTATTACATACATAGCAGTCATAAAGATGCTGAGGATGAGCTGTTAACGATAGGGGCGAGTAGGTGGGATGATATTGTTGATACCCTCGCGTATGCAGAGCAGATAATAACACCAGTATATACCGAGCCTGATGTAAAGGCATTTGATAGATATGGTCACCCAATAGAAGAAGTAGATGAATTCAGTAATAATTATGGATATGATTACTAAGGAGAAAATGAACTAAATGCAGAACATTGAGTACAAAGAGAAAATCCAACCAGCCCGATCAATGGGCGACTCTGCCGATAAAGACAAAACTGTGGTAGATAAAGTCAAAGGTTGGAAGACTGATGTAGAAGGGTGGGTAAGCGCGTGGGAATCTAGCCAGAACAAATGGCATAAGCTTCGTATGCGTATTAAGCGTAAAAAGACATTCCCGTTTGTGGGATGCTCTAATATCCGTATGCCTACTATCGAGATCAAGATACGCAAGTTAAAAGCTGCATTAGTAAACGTCATTTTCGGCATACGCCCTGTTGTGCAAGTTGTACCGGCACCTAGCGGTAGTTGGGAAGATGCCCTTAAGATCGAGAAATGGCTTGATCATCTGCTTATGGACAAGATGGAGACTAAGAACAAAGCTATCATCGCTATAGACCAGGCGTTAGAGCGGGGGTTTTTCGTAATGAAGCCGCATTGGCGGACTGAGTTGACTACACGCATTGAGAAGTTAAGTTTAGATGATATATCGATGGAAGAGGCGCAGTGGCTGTTTAGCTTACAGACTACGCCGGAGCAAGTATATCCCATGATGGCGCAGCGGTTAAATGCCGATATGAGTCCTATGGTGATAGAAGAGAACCAAATTGAGATAGAGCGGGTGGTTGAGCAGATATACTCCGGTAAGAGCGATATTACCGTCACACTTAAAGACGTGTTATATGACGCGCCTGACATCAGTTTAATACCGCCAGAGCGGCTATATGTGCCTACTACAACGGGTTTTGACCCACAAGGGGCGGAATACTTAATACATGAGTTCTACCTACCGTTATGCAAGCTTAAACAGAACGCAGAGGGTAAGGGTTGGGACGGCACGAAGATAGAAGGGATAGACGCGACAAAGAATACAGACTTAGATAATAAATCAACAGACCTTTCAAAGGATACGCGAGAAGGTATCCAGCGGTTACAAGGTGGTGGCGAGTTAGTTAAGATATGGGAATGTTATTGCTGGGATGATATTAATGGCGATGGGGTGAAGGAAAAGGCTGTTATTACTATCGCCCCGGATTTCGATAAATTATTGCGCAAGATATCCCTTCCTTTTCACTCTGGCCAGTTCCCCTTCGTGAAGCTATTCTATGAGTTAATCAACGATAGGTGGTTCTCCCACAGGGGAATACCAGAGTTAATTGAGGATATAGTTAAAGAGATTGATATATCGCATATGCAGAAGATCGATTATCAAACAGTTGCAAACTCGCCTATGTTCTTATATCGGGCGGGTCAGATTAGTCGCAAGTCACAACAGTTCGCATGGGGTCAAGGTATCCCGGTAAACGCTATGGCTAATTTAGATGATGTTATCAAGCCGTTTAACCGCAGCAACTCTAATATCGAGTTCTCATATGAACGTGAGCAGATGATGTTAGAAACCAAGGTTGAGGAGCTGACAGGTCAGATAGATTTTACATTGCAATCTCAGATAAACAAACGCCAACCGCGCACATTAGGTGAGGTTGAGCTACAGAACCAGAATATGCAGCAGGTATTTTCGCTAGATGCTGATATGTTCCGTGAGCAGTTTGCTAAGTTATTCAACTGGGTTTTTGATTTATGGGCACAGTATGGTGATGAGGAAGTTACGTTTAGATACCTAGGGCAAAGCACAACAAAAGAAGGTGAGCTAATCCATTTAAGCCGTGAGGCATTACAAGCTAAGTACAAAATAACTGTGCGTGGTAACGACCAGAACACTAACCCACAGGTTAAGGTGCAGAAGGCGCAAGCTATGGCAGCAACTATACAGAACCCGTTATTAATGCAAACTGGCGTTATGACACCGGTTCATGTGGCTAATGTTATGAAGCGTTATTACCAGATGTTAGATGTACCAAACTGGGAAGAGTTGGTCAATACACCAGAGCAGATTATGCAGCAGATGCAACAGCAACAGCAGAACGAACCACCTCCACCTGACGATATTAAACTTAAGGGTGACGATCTTACTGACAAGGAAATGGCACAAGCGTTACAGAAACGTGGTATCCAACCTGATGCAGCTGGTCGATTCCTTAACGAACAAAATAGAAGGCAGCAGTTGGAAATTGAACAAGAGGGTAAAGGCTTCGAGGCGTTATCTAAAATCTTGAATACCGTAGGTAAGCAAACTGCGGACAAACCAAAGAAAGGAGCGGCACCAGGTGGCGGAAAATAACCAGTATTTCGAGCAGCAGTTACAGGACATGATGAAGGGTGTAGACGAGGAGTCGTTAGTTGGGCGAATTGCGGAGTGTGAGACGGTGTTAAATTCATTAGCTAACGATCAGTTATGGTCGATTGTCATTAGAGACAGTCAGAAGTGGGTGGAGAAATTAGACGCAAACTGGCAAGACGTATTTGACCCGATTAAGTTGGCGCCGATAAGAGTGCTTAAACACGCGTATAGTCACTTGGCGATGTTACCAGCAAAGTACGAGCAAGAGTTAGAGGCGTGCCGGGCGGAGTTGAAATCTCGCGAAGATCCAGACGAGCAGACTGGCGATTATGATGACGATACAAATTTGGAGAACTAATGGAATACGAAGATTTAGCAAGAACATTGTTTGCAGAAGCTGATAAGAGCAATATGAAGGCGTTTGAACGTGACGCTACTGCTATCGGTCATGTAATCAATACTAGGATGAATAACCCTGGGCGATTTGGTGAAGACCCTATTCATGCACCTGATCAGTTTACTGGTGTTGGTGGTGATGAGTGGAACAAAGCGTTAGAGGGTAAGCTTACGGCTGATGAAGAGCGGTATTATAAAAAAGCTATGCAGATAGTTAAGGGTATCTCAGCGGGTAAGATAGCTGATCCTACAGGCGGAGCCGATCATTATTACAATCCTAAGTTGGCATCGCCAGCCTGGGGCAAGTTAACAACCCCTGATAGTGTTGAGAAGGATAACTTCTATTATGAGCCTGGGTACAAGACTAAAGGTCATCAATACTTTAAAGAGACGTTAAGTAAGACTGGCGGTAAGAGTAAAGCACCTAGTAAGAATAAAAAGATACAAGAGGCGTTAAACGCACGAGGGTATAGTTTAGAAGTTGATGGCAAGATGGGTAAGATGACCAAATCTGCCATTAAAGAATTCCAAAGAGATAATGATTTAAAACCAGACGGGATTGTTGGGAAAAACACTCGAAAAGTTTTATACAAAAAATCGCAGTAGTGCGTAAAAACTAGGAGTAACATGGCAAAAGAAGAAGTCGTAACACCTGATTCGACCCAGGTAGAAGAGGATGTAGTTGAGGAAGTCGTCCAACCCGAGGAAGTCGTAGAATCTGAGCCAATTTCTGAAGACCTTCCTGGCGAGGTAGCACCAGTAGAAGAAGTTGACGAACAAGGAGTGCCATTTAAAAACCGGTACTACGAGATGAAGCGCAAGGAAGAACTTGCCCGAAAAGAGAAAGAGGAAACGACTCAACTCTTAAGGGAAATTCGCGAGAACCAAGTATCGCAAGAGAAGAAGTACTCTGAGGCGGAGCTAGTAGCTTTTGCCGCACGAGACGATACAGACCCGGCTCATGCTAAATGGGCGCTAGGAGAGGCTGATAAGATACGTAATGAAAAAACCGAAAACGCTGTTCAAGTGGCTTTAAAAGGCTACAAAGAAACAGAAACCAACAAGCGGTTAATTGACGAAACTTTCAGATCTGTTACTGCGCGTCACCCGGATATTGCCATCAAAGATGCAAACGGGAATTTTATAGCATGGAACGAGAAGAGTAAAATGGCTCATCGGATGGCACATTACATGGAAGACCCAGCACTTCAGAAAGATCCACGCGGTTTAAAAGTTGCGGCAGCGTTAGCGTATGAAGATCTAGCCCAAACTAAAGGGGTTAAAACGGCTGCTGAACTACAAGCGCAAAAACGGAAGGTAAAGGTCTTGCAGCGGAAAACCGAAGTTGAGAGTGGCACTACTAATGTATCGGAAGACACTTCTGCTTATAAGACATCAGTGGAACAAGCGAAGAAAACTGGAAGCACGAAAGATACCAAGAACGCTTTCGGACAAGTCCTTAGGCAAAAAGGAATGATTAAAGATTAATTTTAGGAGAGAATAAATGGCGGCAGTTTTTACTTATGATGATGGCGCGTTACGCGAAGATCTGTTAGGGATTTTAACTAACTTATCACCTCGCGAGACACAGCTCATTAGTGGGCTTGGCTCATCATCTGCATCTAGCATCAGGCATGAGTGGTTAATTGAGACCTTGGGTACGGTCAAGGCTAACGCTTATATTGAAGGTGCTATAGTTTCCCATCAGTCTACAACTGATCCGACAAGACTTTGTAACTACACGCAAATCTTTCGCGAACCGTTTTCGGTAAGTGACACTGAACGCGCTGTTAATACAGCTGCTTTCAATGACAGATATGAGCATGAAGGAACGAAGGCCTTGAAAGAATTGAAAAACGACATGGAATATGCCATGCTACGTGGTTCATTAGTTTGTGGTTCTGGTTCAGCTGCTAGGCAGTTGCGTGGTTTAAAGAACTCTTTGAGTTTGACTACATCACAATCTGGCGTTTCATTGAGTGAGACTTATCTAAATGATTTGTTACAGCTCGTATGGGACAACGGAACAGAAGTAAATGCTCTCTATGGTGGCATGTACATCAAGCGAAAAATTAGTGCCTTCACAGGTGGAGCTACTAAGAATGTTCAGGCGGCGGACAAGAGATTGTTCAATTCTGTTGACATTTATGAGTGTGATGCTGCTAGCATGGTTAAGTTATTTGCGCATCGTTACATGACAGTTTCAGGCGATGTAAATTATGATGTTATGGGCATAAATGAAGATTTGTTCAAAACAGCTTATTTGCGTAAACCTGACACGCGTCAGTTGTCAAAAGGTGGGGATTCAACAGATGGTGAAGTTTTTGCAGAGTTAACTCTGGAAGACAGACACTATAATGGTGGATTTTTGTCAGAGGCAATGCTCTAAGCGGAGTTACTGGGGGGTACTTTATTGTGCCCCCTTTTTTAAAGGAATATTATGGGTTTTTTAAAAACAACAAGTAAGTGGAAAGCGACCAAGGCGTTTATAAACGTATGGTTGAAAGATAAGACTAGATATTGTAGCCATTGCGGCACTACGTTCTTTGATAATTTTGATGAGGAGAATAAGTGGATACCTTGCTGTGAGGAGCCACAAATTGGTGATAATTCCCAACATACAGCTGGCGTTATTAAAGAGAACCAAATGATAAAGAAATCACGGGCTAAAGATACTGCGGCAACAGCGTCAGGGCATATGCGGTTAGGGTTATCCCTCCCGCCAGCGTTACTGACTGATTTAGAAATATATTTCAAAAAGAACTATAACGAGAAGTTTCTAAACGACATAAAGGAAATGAGAGCTTTCATGCGAGAGTTTCCTATGTTTACAATTTGTAAGAAAATATGAAAAGGAGCAACATGAGATTAGCATTAGCTATTATCGCGAAGGATGAATATGACAATATAAACAGAATAATTAAGGATTATGAAAAGTACTTTGATGAAATCGGCATCGCTATTGATGACAAGAAGATGTTCGACTTACTCACCGAAGAATATGCTAGTAACGAGAAGGTTAACTTCTTTAAATACGAATGGATAAGTGATTTTTCTGATAAGCGCAACTTCCTAGCAGAGCAAATAAACTGCGACTACTATGTACGCATGGATACAGACGATGAGTTAGAGAACCCAGCTGCGTTGGTAGCACACGCACAGATAGCGTCAAGGGACAATTTAGGGATAGTATACACGCTATATGATTACTCTAAGGATGAGTATGGTAATGTTAACGCGCAGCATTGGCGTGACACAATTATAAAAAAAGACCCTAACTTATTTTGGAATAAAAAGATACACGAGAACATTCTACCAAAGACTACGCAAGGGCATAAGATAGATTTCTGCCACACGGCAAAGATAATTCACCTTATGGATGATAACCACACGGCGCGATCATATGAGCGGAATGTAAAATACTTAATAGCTGAGTACGAAGAAGATAAAGAAAAGACAGACCCGCGCACGTTGGCGTATTTAGGGCGTATGTTATTTGCGCTAGGGCAAGATGTAGAAGCTACATACTTTTTAGAGAAGCATATAGAGAAGTCAGGATGGGACGAGGATAGATACGCGTCATGGTGTCAGTTGTCAGAAATTAATAGGCGTAAGGCAGATTACGAGACTGCAATAGCATGCGCATTTGAGGCTATACAAGAGGTGCCAGCTTACCCAGAAGCTTACTTTAAATTGCACGATGTTTATCAGGAGCAGCAAAGTTGGGATAAGGCTATTTACTGGGCGAAGGAAGGTTTTAAGAAACCTATACCGCAAACCTTCACTCTTATAGACCCGTCAGCATATACATGGCGACCGGCGTTAAGCTTAAGTTTCTGTTTCTTTAAAAAAGGCGAGTATGAAGCGGCTAACAGGTTCTTTGACATTGCTAAGAAGGCAGCACCTAACCTTAGCTTCATTAAGAGCGAAGAGAAATACTATCGCATGGGGTTGGAGCATACTCGCTACATTAAGAACTTAGGCGAAATGGTTAACTTCCTAAAAGAGAAAGATAGATATAAGATTAAAGATTTGCTAGAGTCGATACCGGCAGAACTGGCAGACCACGAATATGTCAGTAGTTTAAAGAACAAGTATTTAGAGCCTAAAACATGGGCTGATAACGATGTGGCGATACTATGCGGTGATGCACCAGAAGAATGGTCGCCTAATTCGGTCAAAGGTGGCATAGGTGGATCAGAAGAAGCCGTTATACGCATGGGGCAAGAGCTTACTAAGTTAGGGCATAAGGTTACAGTATATAATAACTGTGGTATGGAAGAGGGTGATCATGATGGTGTACAGTATACTAACTGGTATAAGATTAACTTAAGGGATAACTTTAACCGCTTTATCTGTTGGCGTAATAATATATTCGGTATGGGCTTAAAGGTTAAGCAAAAGATAGTATGGTTACATGACTGTCCTAACATAGAGCTTACGGCGGAGACCGCAAAGACATTCGATAAGATAGTAGTCTTATCTGATTATCACCGCACTATGATACCTGCGTGCGTGCCAGACGAGAAGGTGTTTGTATCTACAAATGGTATTAACCCTGGCGATTTTGATGGGTTAGAAGATGTTGTGCGTGATCCTAAGCGGGTTATATACGCTTCATCTTATAACCGCGGACTAGAAGAGATTTTGCTAATGTGGCCTGACATAAAAAAGGCTGAACCTGAAGCCAAGCTGGAGATCTTCTATGGGTGGGATGTCTACGATGAAATGGTACAGAAACGGGTTGTCGATGATAACGGATGGAAAGATAAAATGCTCGAACTATTCAAGCAAGATGGTGTCACGGAACACGGAAGAGTTGGGCACAAGCAGTTATGTGTCGAGTATGCCAAGTCAGGTGTCTTTGCCTACCAGTGCAAATACGAAGGTGAGATCCAGTGCATGGCTTATACCAAAGCTTTAGCTGCTGGGTGTTATCCTGTTACTAACAACTTTGGGGTGTTCAAAGAACGGAACCTACTATCTGTGCCAAATGATAAGTTCAAAGAAACGCTAATAGCTGCGCTTGAGAATAGCACAAGTACGCTTTTAGATAGAGACTCATTCATACACGACCACGCATGGGCTAGAGTGGCGGAAGGATGGTCAGAGAGGCTCTTTAAGCAAGATGTTGAGGTTGTGCTTAAGAACCGCATGGATTGGCTCTTAGACCAGATTACAGACGATGAATCGGTAGTTGATATAGGCTGCGCCGAGGGGCATACATTTTCTAGTCGTAAGTTGAAAGAGTTGGTAAGTGTAGACTTCGATAAACATGACGAGCTACCTAACTTCATACAGGCAAATGCTGAGGAATTACCCTTTAAAGATGGTCGATTTGATACGGCGGCGTTGTGCGAGATACTAGAGCATGTAGAGAACCCTACGAAAGCATTACAGGAAGCTGTGCGTGTATCTAAGCGGGTTATCATAACTGTACCTTACGAGCATGAATGGGACGAGCAGCTAGACCCAATGCTGACTATAGAGGATAAGGAAAAGAAGCATAAGAAAACGCGTCAGCAGCTTCTTAAAGAAGAAGGTAAGATACCTTTTGAGAAGTTTAATGGAACTGATAATTATGATCATTTATGGCACCATAGGTTCTACACACCAGAGTCGTTAAAGAAAGAACTCGAAGATGCTGGCATAACTAACTACACGTTGGTGAAGTTAAGAACTGGCGTATGGGCGCATCTTGGAGTTGTAATAGGATAATGGTAACGGCAGTATTATTAAAGTATAAGCGGTTAGATGAGTTAGAGCAAGTAATAAGAAACTTAAGAAGTTATTACTTTATAACAGAGATACTTATACATGATAATACCAACGAGAAGACTAATGTTATCAATTACGGTAGGTATGTAGAAGCTCATAAGGCTAGTAATAGTATCATATACACACAGGATGATGATTGTATAGTTAATGATGTTGGTACTATGTTTAATATATATAACAATCACAAGGGTGAGGTGTTAGTAAACGGTTTGAAACCTAGCCATATGGATAAGTACCAGGGGATAACCTCAATGTGTGGATGGGGGGCGTTCTTTAACAAAGAGTGGATAAAGGTGTTGAGTCGGTATACGCGCAAGTATGGGGCGGATTACACCTTCTATCGCGAGACTGATAGGATCTTTACGGGGTTGTTAGATGTACCGCGTAAGACTGTTGAGGTTGATGTGGTGGATTTCCCATCAGCTACAGATGAGTTTGCATTGTATAAGCAACCAGAACATAAGAAGTATGCCAATTTGGCGAAAGAGAGAGTAGATGAAATTATTGCTAGCACCGCATAGCGACGATGAATCTTTATTTTGTGCCTACACGATACTGAGGGCTAAACCAGACGTGCTAGTTGTTACAGACAACGATAGGCACACTTACGAAGGTTCCGACACTAGGCGGCAAGAGAGCGAGAACGCGATGATATTACTTGGTGCTGATGTTAAGTTCTTAGGTATACCAGAGAGTGAGTTAACGTATGATAGGTTGCGCGAGAGTATACATGAAATGTACCCAGACGTGGTATTCGCGCCAGCATTACAAGGCGGCAATAAAGACCACGACATTGTTAGCCAAGTAGCTACAGACTTATGGGGTGAGAAGGTTGTATATTACGCAACATACACGAAGGATTGCTTAACCCCAAGTGGCGACCTAGCAATCCACCCAACGCGAGTAGAGAAAGACATTAAGAACGCGGCACTAGCGCAATACTTATCACAACTAGAACGCAATAAACCGCACTTTGACGCGGTATACAATCAACCAGAATACTTCATATGGTAGACTTTTATATACCATTTAGAAATAGAGATATAGAACGATTAGCTTTATGTAAGAATGGAGACCAATGGGGACTAAAGAGTTAAGAGAGAATATACTGAAGATTATACGCGATTTCATAGCGCGTAACGCACATTACCTTAAAGGGCGTACATTAGACTACGGATGTGGGCTACAACCTTACGAGGATCTCGTTACAGGCACGTATATACCCTTTGACAAAGGTTATGTGGCTAAGAAATATAATCGCGTATATGACCCCTTTACGGGCGAATTTGAGTGTGTCATGCTTATAGACGTGCTCGCGTGCTTTATAGACCCGCGACCGTTGCTTACGATCTTCAAGACAAAGCATCTAATGATAACCTCAACAGGCTGCTGGCATGAGGGGTGTAAGTACGATTTATCACGGTTCACATTAAATGGGTTAAGACAGATATTATATGATTCAGGATACGAGGTAATATCGGAAGAGATACTAGGTAAGTTCTACATAGATGGTGTAATGTTCCCACAACACCATGGAATCATAGCGAGGAAGCGATGAGATACCCACATTTTATAGAATTTGAACTAACAAACCATTGCCAGTTAAAGTGCATAATGTGCCCACACCCGCAAATGACACGTCCTAAAGGGTTTATGCAACCGGCGTTGGTTAAGAAGATAGTGGACGAGGTACGCGGGCATACTAAAGACAGCTATTTACATATACAGGGCGAGCCGTTGTTACACCCAGAATTTGACGAATGCGTTAACTACGTAGCAGATGCAGGCATCCGCACCTCATTCGCCAGTAACGCATTACTATTAGATGGTGATATAGCTAGTAAAGTATTACATAGCAAGCTTAATGAGATTATTATAAGTATAGATAGCTTAGATAAGGATACATATGAGAAGATAAGAGTAGGTTCTAGTTTTGATAAGGTATATAGCAATACTATACAGTTTATTAAAGATAAGCATAGTATGGGTAGCAAGTTAGAGATAGTAGTATGTTTAACTAAGATGAAAGAGAATGAGCGTGATTGGGCGAAGTTTAGAGAGGGGTTTGCTGGTGCGACTCATGTATGGACTAAAGGGTACTCTACCTTTGCTGGTTATGCCACGAAAGGTGAGGTTGTGGCTCGTAAGATCAATAGCTGCAATAAGCAACAAACTCATATGAGCGTGTTATGGAATGGTGATGTTGTTGTGTGCTGTCGGGATTTCGATGGGTTTAGTAAGTACGGTAATTTGTATGACGATTCTGTGGCTAATATATGGGCTAGGCGTGAGCAAGATTGCCATAAGATACCGTTTTGTAAGGATTGTTAATGATAGAGGATAATGCTCGAAAATACTTGTTTGATTTGGACGATTGCATGCGGCGGGTTGGATTGAAGTATATGTTATATGGCGGTACATGTTTAGGGGCGGTTCGGGATAAGGCATTCATACCAGTTGATCAGGATATAGACACGGCATCGTTGGATGAGGATTGGCAAGATAAGTACGAGATATTACACCTTGAGTTGCTTAAGAGCGGATTTAAGGTTGACGTTATAGACCATAGGCATAAGCGGGAGTGGACAGGCGGTTGTTACGCGCTAAAGGGGTTCAAGTATGGTGAGCATGGCGACATTAACAGCTTTACGCGATATAAGAGTTATAGATACCAACCCAGTCACGCAAGTGATTTTGTATTGTGCCATAAGGCTGAGCATTTAGAAGAGACGACTACTATAGAGTTTTATGGTAGGGAATTTAATATACCGAAGAATTATGATGCATTCTTGAAGGAGAAATATGACGACTGGCGAACACCACACACCCGATTCCATAACGTCTCAAAGCCCACTTGTCGTAAAGAAGGGGATGACTTTTGGCTGCTTTGATCTCTGCCATCAAGGTCATGTCAATCTATTAAGAGCGGCTAAGGCAAGATGCGAGAAGTTAGTTGTGTGTGTATCTAGCGATGATTACATATATCTTAAGAAGAAACACCGACCGTTGCTTCACTTGAAAGACAGAATGAACTTAGTGCGGTTAACGGGTTTGGCGGATGTGGTAACAGTCCAGAACATATTTGGCAAGATGTCAATGATACTATACTACGAACCTGACTTATTGTTTGTAGGGGATGATTGGGATGCAGAAACATACGATGGCGCAACACTAGGTAAGGTAGTTTACTTACCGCATACGAAAGGAATATCAACTACATGGTACAGAAACAGATTAAGTCCGCAGCAATAGTCAGAAGTGGGGAAGACAAAGGTGAAAGATGTTAAAAACGGCAGGTATTGTTAGGTGTTACGGTTTGACACATTGGTTAGAGAAGGTTCTCAAGTCGTTGGATTTCTTAGATTTAGTTCTCCTCGTTAACCACAGATTTAAAGACGTAACGGTTAGACCAGATAACACAGAAGAAATATACAATAAGTTAAACCAAGATAATGTAACCTTACTGACCGGGGAAGGTATGTTACAGCATGACTTGTTTAACGAATTACAGAAGTCTTTAATCAAATATGATTATGTTTTTATAAACGATGCTGACGAGTTTATAGCTGGGGAAGATAGGCTTAAGATGATAAGCACTTTGGAAGAGAAAAAGCTTGATGGTGGGACGTGCAATATAACTGATTACGAGAATGGGTTAACGTGCGCATATGGCGATAGGTCGCATAAGCCAACGGTTATAGTTAAACCTACAGTGCACTTTCACGATACACGCGGTTCTAAACACTCTAACTACTTTTTCAAAGATATAACAATGCACCATTTTGGTTATCATAAAGATAACGATTTAGAATGGAAGGTTAAGAATTTATGGTATCCAAAGACTGGGATGGAAAGAGCAATGTGTGGCGCACGAAAGGTTGTACCGCCAGATTGGCTAAAAGAAATAATGGAGGACTAAATGTCACGAACTTTTTTGGAAATGAAAACTAATGTAGGCATAGATACGCAAGATACTTCTTCTGCCTTAGCCACTATAATTGGCAGGTATCTTAACCGCCGATACCAGAAGGTTATACGCCAGGTTAACTTCGATTATATCAATCAAGATTATACAATCACTGTTACTGCTGGAACACAAGAGTATGAATTACCGGCGGATTTTAAACATGAAATATCTGTTGAAGATCAAACCAATGATAGAGAGCTTATGAGGGTTGACTTGGCGGATTTTGTTAGATACTATCCCGGTACGATAACTACTTCCGGGACAGTTCAGAGGTACGCAATTTATGATCGTGACGATGGTTCTAAATACATTAAGCTCCATTACAATCCTTCTGCTAATATTACTATTGGTATGGCGTATATTGTCAGACCAGCGGCAATGAGTTTAGATACTGACGTGCCTATACTCGCTATGGAGGATATACTTGAGTTAGGTGCTATTGCAGATGTATGGCGTTATAAGCGCCAACTGGGCAAGGCACGAGAGGCTGAGTTAATATATATCGACAACCTTAACGACTTCATATGGGACTATGAGAATAACCCCAACCAAGTTAGGCAATTTAACCCGCAAACATTCGATAGGGATAATCTAGTATGAGCATAGGTAGCATAAAGTTATTTTCACAAGGTCAACCAATGGACTCTCCGCCAGTGCCTTTAGTTAGGCAGGATATGACGGGGGGGCAGAATACGCGCAAGCAGGCGGCTAGTATAGCTGAGAACCAAGCTGTGGCGCTAACTAACATTGACCTTAACATTATAGGTGAGAGGAGAAAACGCCGCGGTAGTATACTTATAGGTGCTGATCAAGGTGCGGCTTCTATTCTTAGGATGGGTAATTTTACTATACAAGGTGAGACTGATCAGTT
>Ga0207997_1000888_pt1 | contig 15308 bp, 32 predicted proteins | sample AntAceMetag02UKN_FD_184777 | JGI IMG/M metagenome (GOLD analysis project Ga0207997, IMG submission 184777) | Saline lake microbial communities from Ace Lake, Antarctica - Antarctic Ace Lake Metagenome 02UKN (SPAdes) (version 2) | ecosystem: Environmental > Aquatic > Non-marine Saline and...
GTCTGGGAATGTTCCCCACCGTATATATCCACCCTCAACCCCTATTGCCAGCTTGTCACAGCAAAAATGCTCGTCTGGCAAATACTTCATAACCCGCATCTCGTTTTCGAGCTTCTCGACCTTTCTCTTTAGTTCTGGGAGGTAAACATCAATCTCCGTCTTCAGACGCATTTCCTCCTCGTGGGCTTCCCATTCTTCTAGCTTCGTTATGTCATACGTTATGCGCACGTAATCACCAATTGGGACGCTTCCCTTTATAGCGGTTAATAGATGAGATGTGTTTTCATCGTCATCGGGTACTCCAGGCGCCGTGCTGACACCAAACATTTGTCCGTCACTAGATCCGGTTCTAACATCCGCCCATCCGCCTTTAACTCTCCGTCCGCTTGCCTCTCTACGTTTGTAATGTCTCAACATTCTCATCATCTCCTCACTACACAATTACAGCTTCACCAGCTTTCGCTCACCCTCTCTCCACTTGAAGCTCGTCGGGCAGATGCCCCAGACAGCATGTTCATTGTCGTATTCGTAGGTATCAGTCCCCTTCTCAGGGATCCTCGGAGGCTGTATCTCGACCTTGCCAGTGCCTCTGCACTTGCCACAGACTTCTTCTTCCTCAGTGCTTCCTTCTCCTTCACAGCGGTCGCACTTCTCCCAGCCAATCTCTCTAACCGCAAGCAGCTTCGCAGGGACTCTCTGCAGCTTCAGCCTCTCGTTCCCTCCAAGCGTGATCTCAATCAGCACGGTTCGCATCTGATCGTCATCCAATCCCTTGCCAGGATGCTGCGTCATCAGCACCTTGAACGACTGGAATGCCGGGATATTTGGCGGTGATTTCTTCTGTCGGGCGCCCAACTGCGCGAACGGATGCCAGTCTTCACGTTTCTGAACTGCGTCGAGGAAGTTCCTTGCTAGGTCCAATACCTCTTTGTTTCTTAATTTGGTTGCGTCACTCATGATTCTCCTCCATTGCTAGTATGAATGCTCTGGTTATTGCTTGCGGTAAGGATGAGCCATCACAAATACGGTCTCCTCTTATTCCGCCATTGACACATCTGAAACGCGCTCTATAGAATGGATCTGATTCTCCATGAGATAGTGTTTCAGTCTTGTATTCAGACGACCACCACCAATCATTCTCTCGTGCCTTATCAATTAGCTGTCCCATAGCAGCCAAGTCGTTCGGATAGTCGGGGCACACGCTCCATCCACCTGTAAGGAAATCCCCGTCGCTGCCCTGTGGGACAAACTGCCACATAGCCTCACGAGCGATGTCGTTCGGACGCCACGCTATCTCAGTTGCGCCAAGCACCTCAGCAACATGGATCCGCAGTTCTGTATGCGTCAGCACCATCACTTCATCCCGAGTCATCTTCATCACCACCCAACAGTTACCAGTCGCCAAAGAACTCGGCACAGTGCCACCGTTACGAATACCACGAACCAGCCGGCAAAGAACCAGCACTCGTAGAACGCTGCCTTCGCCAAGAACCGGTACTTCTTCGGCAGATCCTTCATCTTAGTGTTCCTGGCACGCATCCAGTACGTCTGCTGTCCAAGGAACGTCAGCCACACGAACATCGCCGCGCCGAAGAACACGAACAGCTTCCCAATGCTATACAGCGTATCAAGCGGTGTCGTCATTCTGTGCCTCCACTGGAACCCTAAAGATTGCGTCTGCTATGGCCTTGTGCGCCCTCGCTGGGAACATGTTAAGCGACATCACTTCATCTACTTCTCCCTCGCTGATCGCTGGGGCTAACACGCAATCTGCTGCAATAAATACACTCTCAATGCTTTCACGCTCTGAGAATGTAGCTATCCCAATCGGTTCGCCATCCTTCATGATAGGAACTACCCATTGTTCAGACATCTTTCTTCCTCCCTGCATAATTCAATCGCTATGTCCGTTAGCCGTATACTCGCCGGAGCATCTTCCATGGAATGGATAATAGGATTCTCGAAATCGCGTTCGTCAATAGATGCTGCTAGATCCTTGAGCCATTGCGCCTTAAATTCTGCCTTCATTCTGGCAGGGTCTTGTTTCAGGCACGACTCGTTTACTTCGCCTGACAGAATTACACGAACCCGTAATAGGTTCTCGCCGATACGTGTCGCTTTAAGAGGTGTAGTCATTCTGTATCTCCCTTACGGCTCCATGGCCACAAGAATTCCCACCATGACTTCAGACGTATATCCTTGCGTTCAATTCGCCCCTTCACGATGCGTTCCGTGGTTATGGTGTCATGCCCAATGGCCACGCAATCTGTTATCTTCGCTGGACGCTTGTGGCATATCCCATTCGCACCTAACGTAAATTCGATCATAGATGACCCGTCAGCCATGAATTCTGTTACATGCTTGTACGTGAGGACCGCTGCAGCTTCCGTACTATACGTCGCGTAGAGACAATTATCTCCGCTCAATGTGAGAACTCTTAGGCTCCATATTCGCTCGCCATCATGCGTTCCAGCGCATGGAGGGTGCAACTCTCCTATTGAAAAGATGCCGCCGTCTTGCCCTCTGATGTATTTCATAGCTCGTACTCCCCAATCTCCAGATCTGCCGGATGGCCGTCATAGGAGGGTGGCTCATTGACAGAGAATGTACCGTGCGCTGTTCCATCTGGCAAATGCCAAATAGGGCCTACCGCCTTTATTCCTTCTTCTGGTTTGTGCATTGCGAAGAAACCACCTTGGCTTATCCAAATAACCTCTGCATCCCATCCGCCCTTCGCTATCAGTATCATGCCTTTGAACATTTTCATCGTCATCTCCTTCCTCTCCCTCTCGGGCTGAAGAACTGTGTCCTCTCGCCGTCAGAGCCTTCGAATCGGCTCCCTGCAAATACCGCGTAGTTGAACGCATGGACGTAGTGATCCGCTTTCGTGTTCACATACGACACATACTTCTTGCCGTCAACCCTCGTTACATGCTGTCTTGTCGGCGCCCGGAAGTGGTCCCAGAAGTCCGTCGGCAGATTCGAGGGCACTCCCTCCGTCTTCGATAGAATTAGTGCCACTGCCTTGTCCAACATCTGTGTCCTTAGACCAGTGTAAACAGGCACCCCGTCCTTCTCCCCCCACTTGTCATCCGTCGCCATTGGATCGGTGTGGTACTCGACCAGAGTGACCAGTCCTGGGAACAACCTTGCGAACTCCTTGGCTTTCGTGGTCTCTGGTCGGATGTCGATCGCGCAATGCTCAACATTGTATGCGTGCATCATTCGTCCGAGCTCTTCCCACTGAGCATTCCCCACCAAGTTGCCAGCCCACAAGATGCCGCCATACGTGCGCCTGACCACCACATGGAGCAGCGTTCCCACGTCAACACCCATCACACTCTGTCGATCGTAGGAAGGGATCATCTCTCCCATCGATGGCAAGCCTGACACATCGGTAATCCGCGTTCCAGCTGCCGCCCAAGGTTGCCCGAGCTTCAGATTGTAGAACGCTTCCATCTTCGATGCGTCCCCTTTTATCGCATCCCAATCATCCATCATCTCTTTTGGGGTCACTGTCGGGGATAGAAAGTGAGACATCGAGTATGACTTGTATGGAGCCTTCGGATTCTTGTGTATCCATTCGCCATTCATCTTGTCTAGCTTGTGGTCGAAGCTCGGGCACATTACGTCGTTAGGATGATTCCTGTTGGCACTGTCCGGCCATTCAGGTACGACAAACTCTTTGCACTCCGGACACCATAAAGCCGCATTGCCCTGTGATCCACCATTGTAGTCGATGTCGATGCCCTGTTCTGGCAATTTCGGGTTTGAGAGTGCTAGTTCCCACTTATGCTTCATCGACTGTAGGCGCCCGCGTGATGCAGCGATGCCTTCTGGATCCATGGGATCTTTCTCATCGTGGATTACCATACCGGCTGAGAACTCAATCAGGCTCTTTGGAGATGCAGCACCACGGAAGTTCAGCGGCTGTCCCCATCCCATCTTGAGGCCAACGCTGTCTGCTTCAAAGCCTTCTGCGATATATGGTGAATTGATGATGAATGGATTGAATCTCGAAGTTACGAATTTCGCCAGTTGATGCTCGGTAGGCATCATGTAGAGGACTGGCTCTCTCTTGATGTCCATGAACCAGAACGCTGTAACGATTGCCATGAAGGTCCAGCCGGTCTGGACAGATTTCATTACAACTAACTTACCTCCAGGTACTGGAAGTTTAGCGATTTCCATGAACGGCTCGTAGAGATACCACATATATCGCTCGGGATTGAAAATAGAATACGTGAAGCCATCCTCCATGACTAGGTAGGAATGGCCCCACGAATACGGATTCTGTCCCGCCCTACTTCGGACAGCTTCGATCGCCGCTTTTCCTGAGAATTTACCGTTGGCTACGCTGGATCCGTTTGACATCTCTTGCGATCGCCTCTCTGACAAGTTCAGCCACTGATGTACGTTCCCCGAGAACCCGACGTCTCTTTACCTCTTCGGCATAGATCTTGATGTGCTCCTTCGGAACAGTTGTCGTTGTCCGTTTCATGTCTGGTGCTACGGCCATGTCTACTCCTTCGATTATCTGTAGTGAACAACAGCACTGCCATCTGACAAAACAGACCAGCTAATGATCGTGGTCTCGCCATGTACCTTCATAGTTCCTTTTGGTGGGAGATACATCACTTGGATTGGCTTGTTCTCATCTGGATCTGGCTCACTCTCTATACGGCATAGAGCGCACTGGGCACATAGTCTGTGAGGAAGTTTGATAGGAAGACCGTACTTCTCCCTCGCGGCTGCTACCATCGCTTCACAAGCCCTCTTATGAGTCCCAGCAAGATCTCGCAGGATCTCGTCCTTGTTGATCGTGATCTTGACGTGCATATCTCCAATTTGGTTCTTCGGGACAATTGGTTCTACTATCGACGCGCTAAATGTGCCATGCGTTCCTTGCCCGACTACCTTGAGTACCTTGCACGTTAGCGTTTCTCCATTCGTAGTGACAACTACCTCATCTCCTGGATTAGTGTTAAATACAGCCATGTTCTCCTCCTCATGCAGCATCCTCCCGCTGGCTACGCAGGAGGTATGCCGCCATCTTATACAGCTTCGATGCTACTCGTCGTCCGGTTCAGACGCGACCATGTTGAACGGGAGCTCTGGATTGAGATACCCGTCCAGCTTGGAGATCAGTTCGATTCCAGCAATCACAGCGTCATGATCTCCCAGCTTCTCTTTCTTGTCAGCCAGGACGGTTCGCAGTTGCATGATCTCAAGGCCGGTCAACGGCAATGCGTTCTGCGCCTTCAGCGTTGCGATGAGAATTTCCAGCCTGTCGATCTCTTTTTGTAGCTCGTATGGAGTCTTCTCCGTCTTCACTTCTTCAGTCCCTGATCCACCGGACAGTTTCTCGTCTCTACCCGTCATTGTCTACCGCCTCGAGTTGCTCAGGCACAGGTACTCCCATGCTTTTCATCCAGCATTCCCAACATATCTCTACTTCCAACGGGGATCCTACTGCCAACATCGGAGCGTACACCCCCATCTGAAGTTTGTAGAAGTCCAACACGCGCCCTGCAGAAGCACTATTGGCAACGCGCTCCGCGTCGATGTTGACCTCAAGACGAATGCCAATGAGCACCCCACCTGTCTCGGGGTTCGTCATGTCTTTCCCGCAAATAGAACACGGTCGCGGGATCAACTGATCAAGCCGCCTCTTCTTATCGTCATCTCTGTCGATTGTCCAGCCGCCAATCGTTCCGCTGTCAGCACTGATACATCCAGGCATCTTCTGCTCGTCGTTCATGTTCACGCTCCTTATCTCGGTCCATCAGATGGAGGCTTGAGGCTGCACGGGCCAGCCGGTTCTCGCTCTTTGACCTTCAAAGAAACAGCGCCAGCCTCAATTACTTCCAGTCTCGCTTCGTCAACCCACTCGCTTGATGGTATCTTTCCATCGCCGCCAACACGCGGATGAACATCGAACGAAACACACCCCGTCATGCACGTCCATCGCCCGTAGGCAATCCCCTCAAACCCAGTCATCTTGTCGCGTACCCGATCACCGATCTCAACATCTTTGTCGATGACTTCCTTACTCAGTGCCATGTTCACGCTCCTTGTGATTCCTCACGTTCAAGATATTCCTCGATCGCTTTCAATAAAACGTAGTTGAACGATCGATCCTTCTTCGCGCCGACCGCAATCATTCGCTCGATCAGCCTCTCTTTTACTTTCCCCTGCGGCACATAGAGAGTCGCCGTCGCCATCAATTGCTTTGCCATCCTGACCATCTCCATTTCCCGCATAAGTGTACTAGGTGATGCACATAAGAGCAATAACCAGTTTCACAGATACCCCCGGAGTGGCACGCAAATCTACGCGCCATAATCATGAGGTGATAGACTCCGGGGGATTGTTTCATTTCTTTCGCGGCGTGATCGTGATTATGCACTTCTCGCTATTCGGAACGATGCGATAGTTTCTCCATCCCTGGCCAGTCTCGTCGGTGACAGGCTCTATCTCTTCAGTTTCCTTCGTCGTCTCAATATGCACGTCGCACGTAGGTCCCAAGAGCGTCAGTAAGCGTCGATACTACAGCGTCAATCTTCTTCTGATCCCATTCCATCATGACTCCTTCATATCTCGTATCGCAGCAGCACATTCTTCGGGGCAAACAATTTCCTTCACCATCTGTTCACACGTCTTCGCGCACTCCTCGATTGTCTCGTCGCTGCCAGCGCGGTTGTTCCAGGCGGAGATTGCAGCCATTTCATTGTCCTGATATCTTGCGTTCTCCATCATTAGATCTGATTCTGCCCCACACTGAGTGCATTTGATCGCAACCCAAGGACATCCTGGATCAATGATTGCTTTGGCAAAGGCGCCGCAAAACGGACACTGTTTCAGCTTCTCAGCCATCACAGTCTCCCCAGAGCATCAGCCATCATCGCAAACCACACCATGAAGACGACGAACTTGACGATGTACTCCAATTCAATTTTCATTTGGACTCCTCCTCGATCTTTCTCAAATCGTCGATCAGGTCGTTGACATTTGAGAATTCCTTGCTACATCTCTCGCATTGATGGACGTCCATGAATTGAGATAACGCTTCTTGAGAACATTTAGCAAGCGTGTCTTTGTTCTCCAGCAACAACTCAAGGTGTCCAGATAGGCTCTCCTTCAGAGAATCAACCGCTTCCTCAACTGTGCTGCCTTCGCCCCATTCGAATGGATTCTCGCATTCCACATATATCACGCCGTTGATCCTTACCCAACTGCTAATTTTGAACGCCTTATTAGCATACCATCCTGGGAAATGAGAGATTGTGTTTGGGACGCCTTGCTTATTCATGATTTGAGTTCCTTCACCAGCCCGCCTTTGCATATCTTCATCTTGAGATCGCTGCTTGTGAGCTCTGCTCGAGCCGTAGCTGTCATCCGCGATCGTTTCTCCTTTGTAGATACATCGATGATCCCAATATCAAGATCAGTGATGAGCCAGCCAGGATGTCTCTCGTGGAATCGTTTTGTAATGAGGTGGAGAGTTTCACGGATCTCAACTTCGAGATCTTCTTTTGCATTCTTGATCTCTTTCGGTGCTTTAGGCTTGGACATGACGCTTCCTCCACTGATCGAATTCAGATACCGTCAGGACTACTATGAATTTACCAGACAACTTCTTCCCGTCTGTTGTCTCGACGCTCACACCGTATTTCGATCTTGTGCGCCACCAACGGGCAGGATTCCTTCGCCGCTTATCCCACGCTGCTCTTATTACTGCAGGATCGAAGTCGTCAAGATTCTTGTGCGCGACGATGCAGTTCATTTCCGCCCGTCCGTTATACACTTCTTGCAGATGTGACGACGCCTGTATCCGATGAATGTCTCGCCACATACACGGCATCGATTCTTGTGACACCCATGGTGATGCTTGGTGTCTTCTTCCCAGTCACGTGCGCTGAGTGATTGCTTCTCTGCTGTCTTAGGCATCTTCACACTCCTTCAATAGCTCGGTTGGTTTCTACGATTGCCCACCCATGTCGCCATCTGCAAGAAGGGATTCATCATGGTTGCACCGCCAACACGTATCGCCTTTGAATCTTACTTTCTCGTACCCGCAAACAACACAGACGAATTCCTTTTCCTTCTTATCTTTCTTCTCGTCTTTCTTTTTCCCTCTCATATTCACCATCCTTCATATATGCTGGAGGGGGCGCAGGCTCGTTCCCGCGCCGCCCTCCTGGAGGTTGTCGACTCATTCCGTGGCGTGCCCTTGCGACAAGCGAGGCGCAAAGTTTGGTCGGCACGACCACATCATGGCCGACGACATTTCAGTTCACTGATGTCTTTGGCCTCGGTCTGTCGAACGAAAAGACAAACGGGACATCCATTCCTCCGACCATCGCAGATTGCTGTATCACATGCTGCAGTTGTTCTTCACCAAATCGCATCGTTCCATAGCGTGCTACCATAGGCCCGTTCAACTCCCGGATCTTCGGCATCATCATCTTTCCAACGATGACGAGCTCGATACCTACGAATGCGAAGCCTTCCGCTGGGACTTCAACGTTGACGCCGTTCAACATGATACCACGGCCACCTGTATGTCGAATGAGTCCCTGCATTGCGTCAAAGCGCATCGCTGGTTTCTGTTGCTCTGCCATCGAAATCCCCTCCACTGCAATCATACTACATCCTCTGAGGTGATGCAATTACTTGACGTCGCCCATCGCTGTCAGAAAGTTCGCTACGAGTCTGAATGGGAACTTCACGCACTCCCATGCTGCCTTGAGATAGTTCTTCCGTACTGGAATACGGCGCGGTTCTTCAATTATTAGCGTGATCGGCCTTGAACTCTTCGCCACCGATGAAGAGAACCCGCTCACGTCAGTTCCGAGGTCAGCCGCTATCTCTTCTCCGAGCCGCTTCGCTTCCTCCTCGGTGGTGAGCAACGACGTGTCGCATCGTAGAAACATTCGAGGGATAGGAACATACCCTTGAGATTCAATCACGATCGGATCGATGAGTTCAACGACAGCCGCAAAATACTCCTCTCGCGGGCCATCCATGCTTGGATCGCAAAACTCCTTCTCAATCGCCTTCGCTACCCTCTCCGATGTCGTCAACGCTCTGCCGGCAATCCTGCCACAGAACGGGCATGGATACGTCTTGTGCGACAGACACGCTCGATGGCCACATGCTGTACCGTCTGGTAGATTCACATCAGCCCCCTATTATCTCAATGACGACAGTGGGGCTAGTAGCAGGCCATATCACCGCGCAGATATAAATAAGGACCGAGCAGACAAAGACTGCGAACAGCACTGCAATAAGCACTGTTATAATCATCTCTTTAATGTCAATCATGTCAGACGATCAACTCCCATCCATCCATCAACGAAATCATTACATGGATACCAAACATCGTTGCCTCTTCTCTGGAGTAACACGGCTCGCCGTTGTATGTGTCAGGGAAACACATGGCAACTCCTGCTCCAATCATGATGAGCCTCGGATAAGATTCATGATCCAGCTTGTGCTGCTGAATTGCCGTATAAATCTGCGCGGCAACTCTCTCACCTTCTCGCGCTTCAGAATCAATCAGTTGTTCGACGCTATCACTTGTCAATGAGTCCTCCTCGAATAGGGCAAGGGCTGCTTCTATCTTCCCGCTAGCTAGTCCACGTTCATCGCTCATATATCCCCAACCTGCCGACTCAACCAGATCGTTAAGATCATTCAGCGCCTCCTTCACAGGCTCCAGCTTCGCAGCTACGATGTTCTCAAGCATCCCTTTCGCCATTGGATGATTCAGATCGTGTATAGCGCGTGGAAGACGGTAATGTTCTTCTGCAATCTGCTTCGCAATCTTCATCAGACCTCCTTCCTACGCCATGCCATGTACGCCTTGAGGTTTGATAGGGCGCACCTAAGACAACCCTTCCATTTTGCACGCCAGCCGAGTCCAGTTTTGCCGTGGGCACATCTCCAGAACTCTCCGCTGCTGATCATCAGCTTATGAGGCTTGTACACATTTCCGCCATTAGGTTCCATCTTCATCATCCCTCCGCAAAACTAGGATCGATTTCTACCTCGCCCTTCTCTTCTTCATCGTCGTTCGCTGATCCCGCCCATCGCACTTCGTACTTGTCCTTCTCAGTGATGAACGTTACTGAGTACCCGAGCTTGTTAGCCAAGAATTCTCTAGCCTCTTGACCAAGCGCGTCCTGACTGCACCTGATACGCCCACAGTTGTTCTTCGCAGCATTGCCAATCCGAGCCAAGACATACTGGAGTTGCTTGTTCGTTCGAATCGTCATCCTCTGTCGCATCGACTCAGATGTAACAGGCGCGAACGATCTCTCTTTGTTGTTCCTCGATCGCACGACGCCAGCGTTTTTCTCAGTCATCTATCCTCCGTATTCAGCGCAGCTTACTCGTGAGCCTCCACCTGACTCAATTGCCAAGTGCGTAACTTTCGCTTGCGTCATCATCGCGCTCTACTTCGGCCCGTAGGCTGTGAGCTTGAGTCCGAACTGCGCTGTACTATTCAAAGCAGGATCCCACCGCCCCGATAACCTGTATCGCCCTTTTGGTTCGGGCTCGCGCCCACGATGGTCCTGCTCATTTCTTCTCCAGAAGACAATCGAGTGCCCTCACAAATCGTCCGCGCTTCGGAAGCATCTCCTCAATTTGACGAGGAATGTCTGCCATCCTAAGCTCGTGATTCTCACGCTGCGCCTTTGCAAGCATTCGTAATGTCATCCCGATCGCAATGCGCTGTTCATCATCTGGCAGTTCTGAGATCCTGTGTCCATAGAGTGTCGCATGTTCGAATTCATGGATAGCTTCGTCCACGTCGATACCACAGGACTTGACTATCTCGGAAAACCTACTCTCGTTATCGGCCATCGCCAATCACCTCTACAGGGATTGTATGCTAAACTCCGAGGTGATGCAACTACACTCAAAAGAAACCGCACCAAGGTTTGGGGTCCCAGGTGCGCCTCTCGAATCAAGGAGGTAATGCGTTGAAGCGGTGCTGCCTTCCCACACACAAACATAGCAAGATCGGGATGGAAATGCAAACGACGGGCAGGGCTTGATACCTGCTTACTGTACATGCTCGCGGTTGCTAACCGTCAATATCGTTACGTCTTAGCTGACATCCCAGTCACCAGCACACAGCTCATTATGGGTTCAGCGTGTCCTTCCACGCCGCCGTCGTTCGCATCTGGAGGAGGAAGGAGGTGTCGAACCCCCGTTAAGACGAGTCCACGGATATACCCTGGCATATCGTCCATGTTAGCGTAGGTCGTTCGAACTCCTACGCCCCACCATCGGTTTCCGAGATATTAAAGACGCGACGGACTCTCCTAGGAATTCCGTGATGCCTCAGACCTCGTGCCCTACTCCTCCGTGTCTTCCAATGATGCCAACTCTCACAGTATATTCCCAGCTTCCTAAGCTCGCTCATTACTACTCCGAGATATGGCAAGCCTGATTCATGGTCTGTCCCGTTCCACGACTTCTGCGTAGGAGCCCATCCGCCATACCACTGGATCGCTCCGTGAGGGTGCATGCCATACGAGACCCATATCTTGGGATCCTTCCGTATCGCTTTCTTGATCTCGCTCACTTTCCCCATGACACCTTCCTCATGCTCTGTACTTGCACCGGGATTCGAACCCGAACCTCCGCCGTGAAAGGGCGACGACCTAACCTTTAGTCCATGCAAGCGTGAATCAAATAGTACCAGGACAGACCCCAATGCCTAGTTAGCTAAGTACCGATCAACGGTCTTGCCAGTCTCGTTGCAGAGAAAGGCAACTCCGTCGAAGATGATGTAAAGCGTCTTGCCTGACTTGAACCAAAGATTGAATACACCAACCTTTACCGACCCATCTCCACCGTTTTCCCGCAACTGCAAGACCAAATTGCTGACCAGTGGAAGGTCTGCATATCCAAGCAACTCAGTCAGTCTTTTCTCTTCTGCGTCAATGTGGAAGAACTCCACGCGCTGAACTCCAATAAACGTATTCGTCTTGTCGTCATCTCGTGACATGATCTTGAGGTACATAGTGTCTCCTTTTCTATCTGTCTGTCTACCTGTCTGCCCTGTCAATGATCAATCTTACTACCAGCCCCACCCCAACGACAAACGGGGAACGCCGCAGCTACGGTGAGGCTGGTTCGTGCTTATAGATCCTCAACCGCCTTCACTGCACAGTAGCAGATGTAGTCTGGGCTGACGTTAAGTATGTAGTGCAATGCAAGTCGCACGTCGATATGCTCCAATGCTTCATTCGCTTCGTCGAGGAATGCGTCTTCGAAATCTACCCAGAATCCTTTCTTCTCAATCTCGTCGAGCACCAACGCGCAGGCGTTCCTGTCTGTCGTGTACTTAGGTATTCTGCACGTGCCTGATACACGCCCAGATGGATCGTGCCATAAGATCGCATCGAATGGAGTAATCTCGCCAGTGTCTTTGTCGCGATATGCGATAGGACCATCTGTACCCATCGGCTCGTCATAGACATACTCTTGCTTGGAACTTCTCCAGTCAGGATCCTTCTCCGGCTTCTTCCATCCCATCAAACGCCAGGCAACTTCCTTGTCTCGATCCATGCTGTTAAGTTCTTCCCACGCCGCTTTGTTCATTCATACCTCCTTTGGCAATCCGGACACCACCACGCGCCGCTCAGTGTCATCCCAGCGCCTTTATTAGCACCTGCATCAAAGTAACTGTACTTCTTTCACCACTTGCTACGTCCTGTGATTACCAACCCTTCCGGCCAGTTAGGATAGGAACACTTCACTTCCTTCCCACATCCCTCACACTTCGCTACTCCCTTCTTGGCCATGTTCATCATCCTCCTCGCAGACATTCTATTGGAAACTCTTGGGTGATGCAACCTTTTGAAACTGAGATGAGAAATTCGACTCATATCAGCCTCTCCATCGGACACTCCCCGTTATCCTCTGACGCGCCATCTCCACATACTCAGGATTCAACTCGATCCCTATGTACCCTCGTGCCTCTTGCTTGGACACTAGCCCTGTTGTGCCAGCACCAAAAAAGGGGTCGAGTACAGTCCCTCCTGCTGGACACCCAGCCAACACACACGGTCTGATCAAATCTTGAGGGAATGTCGCAAAATGAGCCTCTCGGTACGGTTTCGTCGCCACGGTCCATACCGATCGCTTGTTCTTCCCTTTCTCTGGATCTCCAAGCATGTTGTGGCCACCAGCCATCCCTGTGCTTGATTCCTCTGAGTCTCCATGTGACGCAACAATCCTTTTCCTCTTCGCATGTTCTTCAGCAGATTCAAATGGTTCCTTGATCGCTTCATGATCGTAATAGTAGGTCTTAGACTTGCTCAACAGGAAGATGTACTCGTGACTCTTCGTTGGCCTATCCCGCACACTCTCTGGCATCGGATTCGGCTTCGACCAGATGATGTCAGATCTCAACCACCACCCGTCTGCCTGCAATGCAAACGCAACACGCCACGGAATGCCTACAAGATCCTTGGGCTTGAGGCCGTCTTGTGGAGCATCAAGCGGTCGCATCCCGCCAATGGTCGCTTCGATGTTGTGTTGATCGCCGTGCAAGTTGCCACTCTCTCGCCGTTTCTGGAAGTTGTAATTGGATGCGCCTTTCCCGCCGTAGTATGAGTCGCCAAGGTTAAGAAAAACAGTTCCGTCGCCCCTCAGCACACGCCTCACTTCACTGAAGATCTCCACAAGCCTCTCAACGTACTCTTCAGGCGTCTCCTCCAGCCCAAGCTGCCCCTCAACCCCGTAATCCCTCAAACCCCAATCAATAAGGGGGACTGGTCACGACGCAATGGACGCTCTCGCTTTCAAACGTCTGCAGCACCTCGAGACTATCCCCCTGGATAATTTCTCTAAGCATTGAATTGAACACCTCCATTTGTTATAGTCATGTAGCCACACATAAGGGGGCGTGATGACTAAGATAGATATTGCGTATATCGCTGGAATCATTGATGGCGAGGGATATGTCGGTATTAAGAAAACGAAGGCATATCAATGCCAAGGTAGAAAAACACCTGGATACCATGCAAGAATCCAAGTGCGTATGACACACGAAGGAGCTATTAGCTTCCTCGTAGATACGCTTGGTGGTTCCTATTACAGAGAGAAGCCTCATTCTGATCGGGGGAAACCATTGTTCTGTTATCAGGCTTCCGATAAGAAAGCAGAGTTTATACTCTCGACTGTACTCCCATACCTCAAGGTCAAACTGGAATCCGCTGCAACAGTTCTTTCCCTCCGTTCCTTGCAGTCCGAAGGGCCTAAGCACAGAACGAAGGTAGTCGGACATAGGAATTTCGTAAACTCCCACGGCACCATCCGAGTTGTTGAGAACAAATCCTTCTCTGACGAATACGTCGCCAGATGTGAACGGTTCTATCTCCGGTGCAAAGAACTTAACGCTGTCGGTATTTAGTCGACTCGTTACACAGCAATGCACAGACTCATCTGCCATCCCCGCCAATACCTCCAATGCGTCTCCACACCTTATCTCGCGTTCCATACCCTGATTCTAATATAAACTCCGTTGTGATGCAAGCGTTTCAAATTGGGAGTAGAAAATCTTGAGTAGGCCCCCGCCCTCCGTAACAGTGTTCCGCGATGGGCCAAACGGGATCCATTCGCGAATCGATCTCCTCTCCTTCGCTGGTCCTTCGTTCGTTGATTCGCTTGATTGAGTGACATGGTTCGTTCGTGGTTCGTTCGTGGTTCGTGTCACAGTGGCGGGTTCGTTCGTTCGTGTCACTCATTGCCCATAGTGTGACATCTGACCCAGTTGATAGGTGACAATGGTGTGCTGACACGGCCCTCGTTCCGTGGTATGATCGTTACGAGGTGATAGATATGCAAAGTACAATCGAAGGACGGTCAATCGATAAGGCGGCGCGCGCGGTTGCGGCGGTTGCGGGTAGCAGGACTTTCATGCCGGTGCTTGAGCTTGCGCAAGTCACAACTCTACCCGGTAGTGTAGTGATATCCGGCACCAATCTTGAGACGTGGATACGGTACCGGGTAGATACTACCGGCACCGGGATATACTCAGAAGCTCACGTCAACGCCGGCGCGCTTGCCGGTGCCGCTAAAGGTCTAAAGGGTGCCCACGGTATCGCAACGGGTGCCGGTACGCTTACCCTTGGCGCCGCTTGCTTGCCGGATGATATCGAAAGCGCAAGCGAGTATCCGTTGCAACCGTCCTACACTATCGAACCGGGCGCGCTTGCCGGTGCTATCATTGAGCTATCGGGGCGTGAGTTCAAAGCGCTCATCAAGCGGCACAAGGCCACAAC
>Ga0207997_1000889_pt1 | contig 15300 bp, 23 predicted proteins | sample AntAceMetag02UKN_FD_184777 | JGI IMG/M metagenome (GOLD analysis project Ga0207997, IMG submission 184777) | Saline lake microbial communities from Ace Lake, Antarctica - Antarctic Ace Lake Metagenome 02UKN (SPAdes) (version 2) | ecosystem: Environmental > Aquatic > Non-marine Saline and...
AAGAATGCCTCTTAGTCGAAAAGCTCTTTCTTTTGCAGGGAGATTTTTCCAGTTCTCTCTCAATGCTTGTTTCTTGTGTAATTTACTTTCGGAAGACATATTCTTATGACCCAAACTTAGACATTGACTTCTATGTTTCTTTTGTTCTTCAGTCAAATTTGCATAAGTAACTTTAAGAGATTGTCTACGTTTGTTTACAATTTCTTTATCCGAGCCGTGATAAATAGCAGCACATTTTCGAGTACAAAATTTACCACTATTTTTACTTCTACTTTTCGGAACAAACTCAATTCCACAATTTCTACAAACATGAACCATAAAATTAATCCTAACTTATTGTTTTTATTAACTATGCGTCAAATTTAAACAGATGACCGCCGCGTTCGGATTTTCAATTGCTAAATCTGCCCTGATGGAATAGAAGAAATATGTTCCCTCATCTTCGGGGGCACGCTTTGTTTCCATCTTCAGGTATCTTTGTAAACCAATGATGAAATTCTCTTTATGAGTCAGAACACAATCGGTATAAATGTTACCACCCGCCCCGGCTTCATAATCTTCTTTTCCATCATTAACATCATCGGTTGCCACATAAGTAATAGGCATACCGGGTATAGACACTATCGGAACTGTTCCATAAGATAATGCAGCTTGTCCAAGAATGGCATTATCACCAAGAACAGTCGATCTATCTGATAATGCTTCAATATAATCCGAAGTCACAACATCATTCTGGAAATACCTTAGATTGCTAAGACCGTCGACTTTATATTTCGATGGCAATTTGGCAAGCATTTTTCCATACTTGAATTGCCAAATATTGGTAACAGCATTTTTCTCTGCAATACTACCATCATCTATAAAATCAGTTCCATGACCTGCCATCGTATTAGAAGCATCGAGAATGGTTGCAGTTTCAGCCATCACAGCATTATTAATAAGCTGGTATCTCCAACCTTCCCACAAACTCCTGATTTCGGTAGCAGCAAAATCCTCTTGGGAAACCCAATATGCCACATCAAGTTCATTGGCTATTTTCTTTGCCACAATCTTCATAAGATGATCGGCAAAGGCGGGGCCTTCAATACCATCTTCAAGGTCATCATCATAAACAACAAGAGCCCCTCTACATTTCTTCGAGGCAAGTGTAATTTTATCATGAGCAAATTCTTTGGTATATTCAGCAGCGGTGAATGTTGCTGCGGGATGCAAGAATGTACCGCCAGCAGCAAAGCCAGCATACCTGATAATCTTCTCAGGTTTTGACATCTTGACTATCCTTGCATTTTTATCCCATTTAGATTCATCAATGACATAATCAATAAATTTATCTGCCTCTTCCTCAGTAAGTTCTATAGCAGGCATAGATATTAAAGCGGCTGCCTTGATGAATTTTTTCTTCGATAAAAGATCCTTATTTTTAATCATTTTTCAAACATCCTTTCTATCTTTAATTAATTAATTACTATTCTTCTTTCTCAAAGGCAAGAGAAGGCCACATATTATCATCATCTTTTTTCAGGTTGTCGGTATCATCATCATCGTTCCCATCAATGCTTTTTCGAGTTCCTTTTTCTTTCTCAAGAACAGTAAGTCTTTCGGCGACACCCTCATTTGCTTTCTTCGAATCTTCTGTCATCTTAGAAATTTGGTCGACAACTTCGGTTACTTTTACATTCAAAGTTTCGCTCATCTTTTTAATTTCTTCGGAAAAATCTTTATCAGGATCATCGGATTTTTTAAGCTCATCTTCTGGCAAGAGTGTTTTGAGTGATTCAAGTGCTTTTACAGCTGCTTTAATTTTCTCAATAGTGTCTTTCGAAAGTTTCTTCCCTGCTTTTTCTAACTCTTCTTTAGCTGCCTTTAATTCGTCTTCGGCCTTTTTAACTGCCTCTTTAATTCCATCATCGGATTTTTTAGCAGGAGAAGGATATGCACCGGTAGCATATTTAGTCATCGTTTTAATTGCATCAAGAAGGTCGGCAGGCATATCTGCTTTATACTTATTAAGCATATTTAATGCACCACTAACCGCACCTTTTGCCTCATCAGATAACGCCTTTGCTAACTCAACTTGCTCTTCTGAGAAATCTTCCCCAATAAAATCCTTGTAAACCTTAATTAAATCCTTCATTTTTTCTACCTCATTTTTATGGATTTGTATTTTTAGTCCACATTCTGAACATTCTAATTGAATGCAAGATTCGTCTTCATCAATTATTTCCTGCTTCAGGACGTTTTCGCAATTTGTACATAAATAATTACCATCTGAATCTTTCTTCAAATCCTCCTTAACAATGAAAAACATCTTTCGGTTTGCTGGAGAGGTTACTAAAGAAATTTCATTAATTTTTATATCTTTAAGTTTTCTTGCCATATAATAATCATCTCCATTCTAACACAAAAAAATGCCCGACTAAAATTTATTAGTCAGGCATCTTTAAAGATCCATTACAACTAAATTTGTATTTCTCTCCGTGAATGCTCCCTCTTATAAAAAGGGCTTCTATGGTTTAAAACCAAAACACTGCATTCACAAGGTCTGAACATAATATAAGTAATTTTTTAAAATTTGTAAACAAAAAAATTTTCAGTGTCCAGACATTGCCTCTCCTGCCATTGAAAATCCTGAGAGATTCCCCGATAACACATCCTTCCAAATATCCTTTTCTTTCCCCAAATAAACACTTAACCACCAATCCCCTTTTCGAATCAAGAATTCATTACCAAGACCACCTTTATGATGATCTTCATCTGCTTGGTAACTTTCAATAATAGGAATATTTTTTGTCTTTCCTTTATGAAGCAACTTAATATTATGGGTATTGATCATATAATATTTGAGGGCTTTCCAAATTTCTACTGAGTCAGTATAATCGCCTTGAGTATCAGGTTCTCCGCTTGCCGTATACACAATCCCACCCACAATAAACTCTTTTTCATTAATTTTTTTGAATTTGAAAATAGATTTAACCTCTTCATCTTCTTTAATAAGTTCTTTTCTTTTTCTATCCCATTCCTTTATTTCAAGTTTCTTAGGCGGGTTTGACTTCATTTCTTTTTTTGCTTTACGATATAATTTCCAATAAGAAATTTTATATTCTTCGGTACCAAGTTTGGGGGGCAAAATAGGGAAGAATACAGACCTGAGAATATCAACTATTTTTGCATAGTAAGAAATTACATCCTTCAATTTCCAATCACCCCATTTCTCACCAGCTTCTAATTTAGGGTATGCAACTTTTCCAAGATATTGAAGATCAGCAAACAATTCTTTGTATTCACCCTTTGGATTCTTTAAGGCATCACACAGACCAGTCTGTCTCAATTGCTCCAAATCCAGTTTTACTATTTTTTCAACAACGCTTTCAATCTTCCCAGCAAGTGAAGTCCACCAGATCACCCAATCCGGCTGTCCATACCACGTTTTCCCTGCCACAACTATTCTTGGCTCACCTTGATTCCCCACGTTCATAAGAGAATAAAGTCCTTCTAATTTATTCAATTCACTTTGAACCACCCCCGAATCACCCTCACTTTTCAATCTGAATACAATGTATGATACCCTATCTTTATCATGACCCTCGCAAGACGCCCTTACTTCGATTTCAGGTATAGAATTTAACTTCTCTATCCATTCACATTTTAAATGCTCATCTACTTCAATACCATTGCATATTTGTTGTTTGTGATCTGACCTACCGCTTAAATCTTTTGTCTCACCGTATACCGCCAAATGTGCAAAAGTAGGGCTATTTAAAAATGGTGTCTCTTGTTTATAATATTCAGCTGCAAATTCCGGTTCATTAATTTCTCTGATTTCAGCCGGATTATGAGGTATCAATACCAAATCCCAAAGAGGTTGGTTTCGCCAATTGGCTCCGTACCTTGAAGGCACCCATTCCGTTTTCTTTCCATCAAACTTCTTTTCAAAAATCCTATCAATTTTTAGTCTTAAAGCAGAATCGAGTTCCATAATAAATCTTCCATCTTTATCTACATCGGCTTTAATGACCAAATCAATGTCATTGAACTCCCTTTCATTTTCTCTCTCATACATTAATGAACCACTTAACGAAATGAACTCAGGCACCCAAACAAAAGGAACCAGAAAATCAGTATCCAATTTCAAATGTTGTTCTTCACCTTTCTCTGTCATTACTTTTATTTCATCTAAATTCATGATGTTCCTCCTATATAGTTATGCTCAAAATCTCAGCCTACACTATTATAATAATTATATTCACCATTTCTCGTTAAAAATTTAATCCAAAATATAGAAGAATTTCCATCCCTTCTATAATTATTTTCCGCCTTCGCATGGCAGCTTTTACAAAGAGTAATAAGATTATAATCATAATTATGACCAGACGAATGAAATGGGGTGATATGATGAACTTCTAATTTAGAAATACTACCACATAAAACACAGCTAAACCCATCACGCTTTAAAACTTTTTCTCGTATCAACTCCCATTCCTTGCTATGTCTAAAATCATAACCAGTCCATCGAACATTGTTTTTACCTCTATGCCATAAATTATGACAGCTTCGTGAACAAAAATATCTATCAGATAATTTAAGTCTACTACTCCTCTTCTCAAATTTCTTTCCACAATTAGAGCACATAACTTCAACCCAATTATTCTTTCTCATTGATTTCCAATAACATTTAAAAGAACAATACTTAGCAGTTTCACTTCTATACAAAGATACTCTAAACTCTTTACCACAAATGCAACAAGTTTTTTCAACTTTCCTATCTTGTTTCTCAGCAATTTTGGAATACCATACCTCTTTCCTTACTCTAATTCCTAATTCATAAGCTTTTCCATTTAGAGCAGCTCTACTATGCCCACTCAAAAGAATTGGAATATCAGAGCCAAAATTTTTATATTCCCTTTTCAAAATTAATATTTCTCTATCCGACCAAGTCCGCTTCCCCATAATCTGCTCTCCCAAAATGCTTAACTTCATTTGCCGACACCGGAAAATAACTACCCCTTTGAGCCTTATGTTCTATAGTATCCATCGGTAAAGGGTCTTTACTTGTCTTCCAAAACCACCATCGTTTCACTTCTTTGAAGCATCTAATAATATATCTGCCATTTAAAATCTCTTTATCTTTACATTCTGATGGGTAAAAAAACTGCTCATGCAAATCTTCTCTCTGCAAACCAGCCTTTACCTTTCCTATGAAAAAAGTTCCCATAAATGCATCTTTATATTTTGTAGCACCAACACCACCAGCTTTGATAATATACGAATTTTCAAGTAGGATGAGATCAGCAACTTTTTTAGCATTTGATAAAGATAATAAAACTTCTTTAGATTTCACTAATATTTTTGAGGGCTCCTCAGTACTGAGCTTAACCAAACACAGAGCTTTATCAACATTACCTGTCTTCGGATCTATTTTTCCTTTCAAAGCATTGAAATAAGATTCTATAGAATCCTCAGTTAATACCCATTGTATCAACTTGTCATCAAACTGCATTCTCAAATCACAATGCAGACTATGGCCCTGAATCAACTCAGCTAATGAAATTTTCTTCCGTTTCCATTCTTTAGTTTCCTCAGGTTCTAATCCACGAATATGAAATTGTGAAAATACCACCCCTTCCTTATAATCAGGGTAAAATTCTTTAGGCAAAGGTTCGTTTTCCTTGGCATATTTATCGTAAATTTCTTTGGATATTTTCTTATTCTGAATACTGGTTTTAACGTCTTCGTTAATTCCCTTTTTTATAAGAGTTTCTTTTTGGAGAATTTGTTTTATAATATGTTCCAAAACTTCTATTCCATCCAGTGATTCATTCTCTGGAACAGATTGTACAGACATACCAATATGATTTTTATAATAATAAAATTCGGCATTTGCTGTTTCATATCGATCAACACCTTCTACCAATATTCTTAATATGGAGCCTTTGGCAACATCACAATCAGTATTCTTGCTCTTTCCGATAACGTTATAAAATTTATCTTTAAATTTAATCACTGCATTCTTATCTTCTTTTTCAACAGCTTCAGCCCATTCTTTTGAAATACCCCCGCAGGCAAGGATATAATTATAAGAATCAACAGAATCACCTTCTTTTGCAATTCGATGTTTTCCTACAACCAAAGCATTTATCTTATTTTCTTTTTCAATAAAATCCTCATATTTCAATATGCTGTTATCCTTCAGAATCTTTCCTTTCCATTCCTTCAAAACTTTATTAACCTCATCTTCATGTTTCAATAAATCTTTCCTCAAATTGGTTAAATAAATTGCTTTTGGTTTCAATTCTTTGGCTAACTCTATCAAATTCTTGAATGAAAGATTATCCGTTGTTTCATCATCTTCATCATAGTTACCCGCCCCCATCAACCAAATCGTATCTTTTATTAAATTTTTTGCAGGTAGATCAAGAGTCATAAATTCAGGAATAACAGAAAACCTCAAAACACCAACATCCATTCTTACCCCCATTGAGGGAATATCTACTTTATGAGTAGTTTTAATTGGTATTAGAGTAAGACCATCAAACACCAACGGTTTCAAAATAGGATGAAAATCATTTGGAGGTAATTTATCAAGAACAGCACCAATAGAATAAACAGGAATCTTATCATATTCTTTAATATATTCCCAATGATCTTTATCAGATTGAGTAATGATAATAGCATTAATATCTTCATCAATTACCGACCTATGAACAGCAGGGTCAATTAGAACATTCTTACCTCTATGAGAAACCAATAAACTGAAATGCTTCCCAAGAACAGAATGGGATTGTGCAATCGAACCAAGAACTTTGATATAAAAATCCTGAACTTTGGTTATTCGCTTCCTTAATTCTTCATCTAATGACCATTTGCCTACTAATTCCCATTTACCCACTCTTATGTTTCTATTCCTAAATTCAGAAATCAGAATTCCATACCTGTCAAAAAATTTATCCCAGTCAACAGCAATAAACAGATTCTCTTTTTCAAATTCTATATATTTATCAAAAAATTGCTTTGACCGAAGCCTCAATTGATAAAGGTCATTCATACTTGCCTTTTCTATCGTGTCTACAGAAATCTCTTCTATTCTCATGACATTCCCCTTCTAATTGGGTGGTTCTTCCCCTTCTTTTTTTATCACTCTATACAGTATTGCCCCTGGTCTGGGTAATAAAAGTTTGTCTTCCCCCTCAATTATTCCTTTTCCCAAACAATGCGGGCATACTTCGGAAACCTTAATTTCATTTACCGCATTATCTGCGCCCAATCTCAATTCGAGTTTCTCAATTTTACCAAACCCATTACAATAAGGGCAAAGCATCTTCGTGAAGCGCATTGTTACTCCTTATAACCAGTACCTTTATCCGATCTTGCATTCATATTAACTAAAGCCATATAGCTTATAAATTCTGCTTTCTTCAAACTTTCTTCCAAAGAAAAACCATCTTGAATAAACATAATCATATTAAAGAATTCTCCTAACCTACAAAAACTACAGTGAGAATTGGCAGCTTCGCAAGATTGGCAAACCAACTTTTTAATTTCCCAAATATCTTCTTTCAAATCTGGATGCTTCTTTTTAAGAAAAGATTGGGGGGATACATTAAAAAAGCCGGCAAGTTTCATGATAGTCTTCTTCATAGGCATTCTGTTTCCATAATATAAAGCTCTAATAGTATTTGGAGAAATACCTATTGTTCTCCCAACCACAATAAAAGGGTATTTTCTGTTAGGAAATTTTCTAATCAACCAAAATCTCAATATATCTCTAAATTCTGCTTTAGTCATTTTCTGATTCTTTGCAGACATCTTTTCCTCAAAATAATGGTCTTGAAAAACCATCCATAAGCTCACTAAATAAATCCAGAACCCTGTTCAACCTTTTTTCAACATGAGCAACCATAAATTTCTTATGATTAGAATAATAATCGGATAAGGCTGATGAGACCAACTTGGTTTCTTCTTTGGTTAAATATATTCCCCTTTGAATCGAATCTTTATTCTCTAACATTTAATTATCAGCTCCCTTTCAATCAAAAAATCCCATAATTACTACTGCTATTATTATGAATATCACCAAGACTGCAACCACGGCAATTAATGTATTCATCAAGCTCCCCTAAATTGATATGGTTTCCAATTGCTTCTTAATATCTCTAATATATGACATTCGACGTGCCCCATAATATCTGACCAAAACTCTTTCTAACGTACTTGATTCATTCATAAAGTATCGAAGGATATAAGCACCCGCTTGAATGTTATTTCTAATTTTAAAGATATCTTCCCTATTTTCAATGATGCCTTCTTCAATCAAATCGTCAACCCACATTGGTGAGCCATTTGGGAATGTCAACATTATTTGCATCAACCCCTTAGCTCCTAATCTCGAAACCGCTTTATGATTCCAATAGGATTCAACATGAATTACCGCCATTAACAATTTTGGGTCAATGTCGTACTCAAACGAAAAGTCATAAATGCTATCAGCTATTTCAAATGCCTGTTTGTCTGATATATCCCTTCTAATGCTTTTAATATGCCCCTGAATATTAATTATGATTTCCGGAACATAATCAGCATCTTCAAAATAAGCCTTCTTTGAAAAACTTTTAACCGGTGCCTCAACCTCCACAGATTGAAACGTTGCTATTACTATTGATATAATTATTATTGTCTTACTCAAAAATGCATCGACGTCCATCAGTTTCCTCCTTATTATGGAAGCTGGCTTTGGGCGCTTCTTTTTATTTTAATTCCCTCTCTCCTTTCTTTTTAAAAGCCAACTTTTTCTTTAGTGAAATACCACACAATTTTTATGACTGTCAGTGGCATTTTTATAAATAAAATTCGTGCTATGTCTTTTAATATTCTAAACAATGTTTTGCTACTTTCCTTCACTATCTTTTCCTATCAATTCATAATGGGTTTTCTTCAAGGCTCCTTTGGTATTTGTTCTTGTGTCCAAAGCATGCTTATAAATGGTAAGTGTGGCAATACTGCCCACCTCGCAGACAAGTTCAATTTTATAAGCATCCTTGATTTCTTCATCAGTAAGATTGGGAAAGATTCTTTTTATCATAGATATCTGATCACAATCCGTTAAAATTGCCATTTTCTTGCCCCCTACACTTATTCATTATCTACTTGGTTAACCCTCTTTTTTGATTTGACTATTGGCTCTACCGCCTCCTCATCCCCCTCTTCTGCTTCCATTTCAATCACTGGGGCTTCTTCCGGTTCAACAGTCTCTTCCGTCTCTTCAACTTCCCCTGTTTTCTCAATAGATGTTTCAGAAGAATCCTTCTTTCCAGATATTCCTTCCTTATATTGTTTATGCATTTCCTTTATTACATCATCCATACCAACAATTCGTTCATTCAATAATTTATTATTCCTTTTAAGCTCATCAATCTTCCCAATATACGGATTGGTATCCTGAATGACCCGCCAGAACCTTTTTGTCAAATCATAAATTGAGAATCTCGGGCTGATGGCTATCGCCCCTCTATCAGTAAACCTAAATATTTCTTCTCCCTCGGGGGTGAGCGCCAATGTTTCTTGACCTTTCCTACAAAGTGAGATTCCGTGTTCTCTCTCTCGAAGACTTTTGATAAGGAATCCAAATTCTTTCTGCTTGTCAACTGGAACAAATTTCTGAAAGCTTTCCAATTCCGACATTAACAGTTTAAAACCTTTAGGTGGGCTCTGAAATGGCATTTTCATTCTCCTTTCAAATTTTTAAATCCATTAAAAAAGTCAGTGCATCGCTGCCATACTTCTGTAAACAACCAATATTCCCTATTATTCTGAGGAACAAGTAATGGCTTATCAGAATTTTCTTTTGAATAATCCTTCTCCAATTCTTTTATGAAAGCATCTCCTAAATGATTCTCTAAAATACTGATGGCTTTGTCTAATAATTCGGCACGCTTATCATTTGTATCATTCATGGATTTAATAAGCGGATTATCTAAATCTCCAGACCATTTACAATTGCAATTTTCACGATATGCCTTTAATATTCTTATTGAATAGCCATCATTTGGTGTTGCATCAATACATTGTATAGATTCTTGTGTTACATCTGGTAGTTTATTCATCATTCATTCCTTGTTACATTTTGGGCAATACATTTCAACTTTCAACGTTTCAGCTTTCACTGCGCATCTCCTTTTCAAAATAGATTACAATTTATTTTGGGGCGGTTGTCTACCATCATTAACCTTCATTTCTATCAGCTCTAAAAAGGTATGCTAATTGTACAATCGTATTTGGTTAATAGCAATTTAAAAAGAACAAAGTGGTTTTTAAACCGATACCACCAAACAGAAACAACCGCCCCAATTTCTATATTTTTGGCATCCTCTGATTCATCCATTTTAAAGCACCAAACCCTCGGATTAATAGTAGACTATGCATCTATACGAGAAAGTACGGTGGTTCCTGGAATGTTCCAATAAATGCAAGGTTGCCGTAACCACCCAAGGATTGACCAGTACCACTTACTATAAAACGCCGTTGCTCTTTCATTCGATCCGTATCCACTTTCGCCCACATACATGGACTGCCGTCCCGTATTTGTATGGATAAAATTTCAGCCCCCTCAGGTAAATATAAATCAATAAAACCTTGTCCTGTGAACGGGTACTTGTAAACTGCAATCATAATTCATTCTCCTTTCAAGTTTTATTATCTACGGTCATCAATCCTCTTCACGTCTTTAATATGGAATAAACCATCATCATTTTCATCAACGACTTCTCCCTGTTGATTTTCCACCTTAGCATTCAATTCAACCAATTCATCATTTTGCTGGGCAAGAATCTCATTAACCAGTTTATGACGTTGCTCTCTGGTATAATAATCAAACTCACTGGCAATACGCAATGTGCTTTTAACAATTGATAACATTTTTAGGAATTGTTGCTCTGAAAGTCTCATTTCTTGCTGTCCTTTCTAATTATGTATCATAGCGTCAATGCTCATCAGTACAAATAATAATGATACACCAAGCCAATGGTATGCATTGACATAAATTGCAAATACTGCTATGAGTGAGGCAATTGCCCCAAAAATAACTTTGGAATTCATTTTTTCTTTCCACCTTCCAGTTTCCTAATAGCTGCTTTGAGTGTCTTGACCTCATTCTCTCTCAATGCAATCCTTCGAGCAGTCTTTTCAACTTTCTCAACCGGCTCACTTTTGAGAGTAGCAAGATTTGCCTCATAGAGTTTCAATTCCTTCTTCAGATATTCAATAAGGTTCTTTATTGATTCATAGTGATTTGACATGGTTGTCTACCTCCACAGTTTAAATACAGTATTCCAAGCAAGTATAAAAGCAATAACAAATCCTGTCGCCGCTATAACTCTACCCCATTTTTTGGTATTGGCTTAATTGGAACTTTTATTATTTTACCCTCTGCAAAAGTTTTAGTTTCAGCCGGAGTAAATCGATAAATGTTCGGCTTCTTTGGAACTGACTTCATTCCTAACTTGGCATAGAAAGGTCTGGCTGCTGGAATTGCATCTACTTGCATTCCTAATTTGGCCTTTGATGCCACATTTGCAACTTCACGAAAAACTTTCGTACCTGCCCCCGCTACTTCTCCAGTGCTACCCAATTCCCATACCATCATGTGTTTTCCCTCACGGGCATAACTTGCAGCTGATAATACCTTTTTGGTTTTCGGGTTCAAAACAATGGCAACCTTTCTTCTAAAATCACCCAATGCTGCCCTTGTTGCAATTCCTCTCAGTCCTTTAATACCAACAAGTTCTTCAGCAAGCTCTCCTCTCTTTCCAACTTCATCAATACCCAAATGTTGTGGCTTTTCTAATAAAGGAACAGGCTTTTTCCTTCCTCGAATTGACAGCCAAGCGCAACGGCATCCAGTATGCACCGGTATCATCCCCCTTGCTTCTGCCATATCAAACCTGCTGCCATTCAAATCAGCACATATCGGGCAACACCCCGCAGCAGCCAAAAACTCTACCCTTTCAATTCCTGCTTCCGTATAGCCTTCCAATGTACCTTCAGACTGTGCTCTTGCCGTCTCTGTCCTTGCAATCATATCAGCTCGTTGTCTATGTAGCTTCCTCGAATAGGCATCTGTCTTTTTAGTTTTCTGAGCCATAGACAAGTCTGGTCTTTTCTTATCAAGGAAACCTTTGTACGTATGAACCGCCTTAGCTTGTCTTTCATTCAACCCAACCATGCCTCGTATGCCCTTTGCCACTTGAGACATACCCCGCCCCTCTTTGATACCTTCTCCAATGGAATAAGCAATAGCCTTTCTTGTCTCTCTGGTTATTCCTTTAATGGCATTGCCCACAATCTTATCTGCAATAGCAACACTTCTCGGATTGTAAATATCAAAACTTCCTTCAACTCCCATAAACTTAAAACTGTCTTGCCCGCTGTCTGCCATTACGTCCAAAGTAGCAGGCTTCAGAATAGTCTTACCTTTCTTTTCTATAAAGTCCCAGTCTGTAAATTTGGTAGCAATCTTATATCCCCCTGCCTTAGAAAAAGTCTTCTTAATATCACTGTTTACTGTCTTAATCAAGAAGTCCATCCATTCATCAACAGCAGAACGATATTTAGGTAGAAATCGATCGAATGAGCAGTTGACCATTCTCTGTAGAGTACGATGTTTGTCTGCCTTTATTAGTAAAGATGACAAAGCGTCTACCAATCTATCTTTCTCTATATCATTAATATTCAACACACGTCACCAAACGCTTTCTTATTGATATATTAATACTTCTTTCTTACATAAGTTATTTTTATGCTCTTTCGAATCCCTCGGTGTCTAACAGATAATAAGTCATTGAGAGACAATAACATATAGAAAACACTATACCGAGGTATGTTTTGGACACTTACATACATTTTAGAGCTTACTCAATACTATATCAGTTGATATATTCAATATTCTCATTCTTTCCTATCTCTCAAAATTAATGTTTAAATGTATATATCTTTTACGTGTTTTATATACTTCTGTACATATAAAAACATATAACAAAAATATTATATTATTGCCATTCAATAAGTTACACGATTCGAGAATATGCGCATAAGTACCTTTATGTAAACCTAAACCCGAAACAGGTGGGGATAATCTACTAATTAACCTTTAACAAAAAACCCTCTGCTTCCCTTTTCTTCCTTATACGGTGTATAGCCTCTGGTAGCACACCAAATCTTTCTGCTATGTGTTTCTGACTCACACCGGCTGCTAATAAAGACATTACCCTGTCCTTCTGGGCTTCTGTTAATCGAGGACGATATGGTTCTCTATTCATTCCCCTTCATTCCTTTTTCTTTTGTATCATCATAACTAAAACAGTTGCAAGTACAATATCAATAGTAAATCCCACTATAGCCACAACTACACTAAGCTTCGCAATTACTACTTGTATTCCAATCAAAGCTTCAACAATTTCAGCTTCCATTATCACCTTCTCCTTTCATCCTATAAATGTTTTCCTCACATAGCTATAGTCGAAGCATGACTTTCTGGGTTAGTTGAAAACCAGCGGACATTTCCTATAAGTGAAATAGTTCTATCATGCCCATTGGATAAACGCATCCACAATATATAGCCACCTTGCCTTACCTGAGAACATTCAAATATTTCCAAATAACCATCACACCATCTCACGTTCGTACGTCATTCATTCGATACCCCTTTCATTCCATTGACATTTTAACTCTTTCTTCTGTGAATCTGTCATTATACAATCCCTGTAGAATACGATGCCTATTGCTTTTCTCAGGGGTAGCAGATGTGATTCCCGTAACCCCCACTCTACCCTTACTGTCTACCATCTCTCTCATTACTCTATATATATCCTTATTACATCATGTTCATTTACAATATCATCAAATATTCTTCTATACATCTTTCTTTGTTTATATTTCTTCATCTATTCTTTCTACAAAATCATATCTAATTTAACTATTCATACATTTGTCTACATTTTCATCTTAAATGGTCTTGTTTGCCTCCAGATCGTGAATGTTGCCAATGCACTTGTATGAGTCAAGTTGTTTTAGTTGAACACTTAATTCCAGTTTATCAAGAAAGAAGCAGAACCCGTTATATACAAGCGGTATATTAAACTTATTTATCTCAGGGACCTCTTCGTCAAGTGTAATTGTACATTCAATTCTATCCCCTGTAAACCACCATTCATCACCCACCTTGACACCAGGTTCGAAGGCATCATACATAATAGGACTACAACTTCCCGCGAGCCATTGATTAGAAGCTGGTAACTCCTTGTAATATGTGGTTATGATATGAGGTTCTTTAAAACTATCAATATCTTCAAGCCATTCCCGTTTATATCCTACCACTATGCCTTTTAACAGTAGCCGTTTCATTTCTTCATTCTGCGCCATTGGTAGCCTCACTTTTTATCGCATAAGAACTTTTTTAATTCCTTTTCATCTGGGGATGCCGGCTCCTCTGTCCAAATCCATCCACACCAAGATGTGTATGGTGTCTAATCCCCCAGATCACAAGTTTGTTTTATCATTAGGTATATTAGTAACACTAACAGGCAGCAAAGTAAGACAGCACCAACTTTCATGATTATTAGACCTATCATGCCCTTATCACCGCACAAAGACTTTTCAATATTCTTATCATTTCTTCCTCTTAGTTATTATTTACAAACCAGCCTCTGTATGAATATTTAATAGGAGCATCATTCATAAGACGCTTACCCACTCTTCTAAACAATTTACGGGCTTGTTTTTTCTTGTCAGCATGGTAACTTGTTGCATACTTCATTTCTTCCTCTTTTTCCTTGCCTCTCTGACAGAATGACTAATGTTAATCGTTTCTTTGATATCCTGCTCTTTCCATAAACGGTTTACAAAAGAAATCGTTTCCTCTCTATTCAGCTTTGGTGTAGCTTGGATTGGGCTCGCCATTACATTACCTATTATCTTCCCTTCATAGTCTGTAAGGTTTGTGGTTGTTTTCATGGCTTATTCCTTATTGTTTAAATATATCAAAAGAATTTCCCTCTGGATTGAATATCCATATTTTAGTGAAATCTTCTAATTCTATTTTTATATTCTTGCTTTCGGCTATTTTAATAAAGCAGTCCAAACACAAACAGCCCTCATATCTACCGTTTACTTCAATCCATTTATTATCCTTTACATCTATTGTTAATCGATCGCCACTCCCACATCTATAACAAGATTCATATTTCCAATTTATAATTTCCCTAAAACGTAATAAGTGTTTAAATCTTGCCCAAAACCTTTTAAAAATTGTAT
>Ga0207997_1000891_pt1 | contig 15291 bp, 29 predicted proteins | sample AntAceMetag02UKN_FD_184777 | JGI IMG/M metagenome (GOLD analysis project Ga0207997, IMG submission 184777) | Saline lake microbial communities from Ace Lake, Antarctica - Antarctic Ace Lake Metagenome 02UKN (SPAdes) (version 2) | ecosystem: Environmental > Aquatic > Non-marine Saline and...
TTCCCACTTGAGTTATTGGGTCTTTTGAACGTTTTGACATTACTAAAGTCATTTCCATAAATGTATCATCCCACGATTTAAAATCTTTTCTCATATTATAATTGTTTTAAAAATTGTTGAAATTCTTCTAAATTAAACTTTTTAAATTTATTAGCATTTATATTCCATACAATATATTCATTAGGTACATTTTCATTTGAATATCCGATAAAGTATACTGGAATATTAAGTGCGGTTGCAATTTTTTTATATACTTGTAATTGCCAAGTTAGTTTATTTGTTTCTTTCATCTCAAATATTACTTTATTAAATTTACCCATCTGTTTGTATTCTATAAGTGCTACTGGAGTAGTACCTCTAACTTCAACAGCATCTATATCTGTCATATAACACCAATCCGGCATTAAACGATGTGCATTATTATAACGTAAATCTATTTTTTTGTAAATATCTCCCACGGTTTTAGTTTATTTAATTATTTTTATTTGATCTAATATGTTATAACTATCTCCAATTTTATATTTTAAAACTGGAAATTTAGTATTAGGAATAACAACATCAAATAATCTCAAAATGTGTTTTACATCATCATCAACTATATAATTCTCACCATCTTCCTTCATCTTTTGATGTATAAACTCTTCAGTATTATAAGCATGAATTACAATTGGATGCATTTTACTAATACAAGTTTCAATATTATCAAATTTATTTTTATCTAACCAATTCATACCTCTCATTAATGGTCCATATACAAGTTCTGAAAAATAAAATCTATCAAATATATATGATTTATCAGTATTTAATTTAGTTATAGTATTCATATAATCAATATAAGCATCTTCTTTTGGATTACTTTTTTTAATTACTTCACAACCAAAACGTTTTACCATTTCTTTTACTAATGTTGTTTTACCTACTTTATCACAACCTTCGACTATTATTAGTTTTGTATATAACATATTATTTCTTTCCACTAGAACCGAATTTATTATTTCCTCTATCAGCTTCTGATAATTCAACAACTTCTTGGAGTATATCAGTTTTATCTAATTTAATAATTAACATTTGTGCAATCTTATCACCCGATTCGAATTTTATAGTATTATCTCCGTGATTTACTAGTATAGCATGACATTCACCTCTATAACCAGAATCGATAATATTACCTATAGTATCTATACCAAATTTATTAGCTAATCCAGACTTACTTTGAATCATAGCAACTGTATTATCTGGTAATTCTATAGCAAATCCTAATGCTGCACAATATCTATCTCCTTTATTTATTAAAAATTGTTCTGTAGCATAAACATCAAATCCAGCATCAGATAAATGAGCTTTGACTGGTATTTTAATGTTTTGTTTTAATTTTTTAATTTTAATCATATTTTTTATATATTTCTTAAATATTCTAAAGCTCCATTAAAATCTAATCCTTTCCATTCTATCACAAAATCTATTGCATTACTACCATGTGCTTGACATCCAAAACAATGATAACTGTTATTTTCAAATATGAAAAATGACGGAGTATCTTCTTTATGAATTGGACATACGGTTTTTTTGCGGTCTCCATTAATTATTATTTCTGATTGTAATAAATTTTCAATTGGAATCTTTTTACATCTTTCTACTAATCTAATTCTCTTACTATATATCTCAGTTTTCTTATCATTATCATTTCTTACTAATAGCTGATGTTCTTTGTACCACTTTTCAGCAGTTGATTGAATTTGTTTCACACCATCATTTAAAAGAAACATTTTATTCTTTCCAGCATGTACTATTACTAAATCATCATCGGGGTATTTATCTTTTCTAATATCTCGAAGTATATTAATTTTTTTATATGCGTCTTTTAATCTAGATTCAAGATATTTCATCCTACAATATCGTACATAGTTCGGTTCTAATGTACCTCTTAGAGCCTCTGTAAGCTCGTTTAACGCATTCTTTTGTGATTTATGATATATACTACACCTTTTAAAGAATTCGTCGATTTTAATCTCTTTTTGAATTTTTAAATCAAATGTATCCATTTATTCTTCTTCAATTACTTTTTCATTTCTCTCATTACATTCTAATTTTAACCAAGTGTAATTATCTTTCCAACGTTGTACTTCCTTTGAGTTAATATCTTTCATTTCTTTAAATTGAGATAATTGAATATCTACACAAACATTTTGAGTTATAGCTAAAGCATTATCCCATTGTTGTATTTCATAAGGTGTAGCACATATTATAGAATTTTTCATGTTCTGTCCACCTTCTAAATATATTAAATGTCCTATAATAAACAGTAAACATATTAATAACGTATATAATATGAAATGATTAAAATCAAATAATGGAGTTTTAAAATCTAGCATAATTTTTCAAATAAATAATCTCCTAATTTCCAGCCTGTGATTGCTGAAATACAAATTATTATAATAAATTGTATATCGTTTTTAACTTTTCTTCTCATCATATTTATCAAATTTAATTTTACCTGATTCTTTAATTAATTCTACTAATAATATTGACCTAGCATAACCAACTCTTAAACATCTTCTTATAAGAGCACCACTTATTATATTACGTTCTAAACAAATCTCTAAAGCTTCTTCATATAACTCGTCTTTTGTTTCTAGCATAGTTTTATTTTTAATTTATTATCCTTTCACAACGGCCAAGGGACTTAGCTCTACTAAAATTTTAACTAAATCTTTTTGGTTATCCATTACTTTCTTCATATCTTATATGTTTACATTTACGACATTCTTTTTTATTTTGAGTAATCATTCTCCAACGATTACATTTACACTTTTCACAATAATATGTTTTATTCATAATCTCTCTAATTTTATTAATATACTTTTTAATATCATCTTATAAGCATATCCTTTTTTAGAGTCAATTAATGCTCTATGATATTGTAAAATATTTCTCTGTTCACTACTTATAAGAAATTCTATTGCAGTTACTTCTTTTTTTGTGAATTTTATTTCTTTCATATATTATACTGTATATACATTATATAATACTTATAAGAATTTGTAAACCCCCTTTCAAATAAAAAAGATATGATTTCTCATATCTCTTCCTTTTTATTCAAATGGTTTATTACTCTTTCAGCTATTTCTTCTGTCAATCCTTTTGCCCAAGTTGTCCTAAATAATGGCTGTCCTGGATAGAAATCAGAATCATCATCGAGTATAGCATATTTTTTAATATCTCTATGTTTAGATAACCAAGCATTAATATCATCTCCACGTATAGTTCCACATCTTGGTGTGATATCAATAAAATCCATTACTCGTTTTCTAACCTCATCTCTACTAACTTTAGCATGTCTCCAGGTAGAAGATAGAACTATTTTAGCATCAGTTGCGAATATAATTCTATTAAATATAGCAACTAAAAAAGGGTCTATTCCTATAAATCCATCATATCTATTTACAGTTTCTTTACAATTAAGTACTCCATCTATATCTAAAAATATAATTTTCATATATTTATTACAGTTACTAATATCTTCACATTTTTATTATCGTTGCTAAATACAAAAACTTTACCTAGAAAATATTTAAAAATATTTTCCCTCTTTTTATACCTTGGTATCATATCGCTTTTCTTATAACCAGAAACTGGTTTATCTTTTGAATACCAAGCTTTCTTTACAATCTTTAAAACTTTATCTTCTCTACAATTAATCCTTCTAAGAATTCTTTTCTTAGCATGTTTAGTTACTATGATTTTCATTACTTATTTTTTAAGAATTAATAGGGTTTTCATAACATATAAATATGCTACACGGATAACCCTAAACCTCGGAGCCCGAAGGCCTTGTTATATTTTATTTGGAGCCATAGGTCGGAATCGAACCGACGTTGATTGGGTTTGCAATCCAATACCTTTCCATTTGGCTACTATGGCTTGGTCACCAGTAGGGGATTCGAACCCCTGAAATCTTCGTAGACAGCGAAGTGATATAGGCCACTAATCGAACTGGCGATGGTGCATCTATACAGAATCGAACTGCTTAGTCTAATGACAATTGGTTTACAGCCAACATCCCATCCCACTGGGGAGTAAATGCTTGGTAGCAGGGGCCGGACTCGAACCGACGATCTTCAGGTTATGGGCCTGACGAGATAAGCCTCTTCTCTACCCCGCGACAAATTTTAAATTGGTTGCTATATCCAGAGTTGAACTGGAATCTTTCGCGTATGAGACGATTGCTCTGCCGTTGAGCTATACAGCTATGGTGGACCGTAGGGGAATCGAACCCTTACTTCTGATTTGCAAAACCAGTGTGCTACCATTATCACTAACAGCTCTTGGTTTTCGAGGTAGGGATCGAACCTACAATCTCCTGGTTCAAAGCCAGACGTCCTGCCGTTAGACCACTCGAAATCATAAATAAATTGTTTGGTAACCGAGGTGGGAATCGAACCCACATGTCGTTAGACCGTGGCGTTTGAAACCACTATGTATACCGTTCCACCACTCGGCCTTGGTAGGCAAGGAGAGATTCGAACTCTCATGTCTTTCGACCACGGATTTTAAGTCCGCTATGTATACCATTCCATCACTCGCCCTTAAATTAAATTGGTAGACCTGACAGGAATCGAACCTGCACGCCCGTGAGGACACTAGTTTCTAAAACTAGCATGTCTACCGTTCCATCACAGGGCTATGGTGCTCCAGCCAAGAATCGCACTTGGATCTCTCGGGCTTCAACCGAGCGCTTATAACTAATAAGCTACCGAAGCATACTAAATTATTATGGTACCCCCACAGGGAATCGAACCCCGATCTTCTGGTTAAAAGCCAGCTACTTTAGCCGTTAAGATATAGAGGCATATTGGTTCCCGCACAGGGAATCGAACCCCGATCTTCTCCTTAAGAGGGAGCTATTCTGGCCGTTGTACTATACAGGATTGGTACTCCCTGTAGGAATTGCACCCACGACACCTGGCATGTAACACCAGTGTTCTTCTACTGAACTAAGGGAGCTTGGTTTCGACAGTAGGAATTAAACCCACATCTTCCGGTTCGAAGCCGGACATTCTATTCGTTGAACTATATCGAATTGGTAGGGATAGAGAGAATCGAACTCTCGATATTTGCATATAAGACAAACGTTTTGCCATTAAACTATATCCCATTGGCTCAGACGGCAGGATTCGAACCTGCGATATCCACGTTAACAGCGTGGCGTTGTACCACTCAACTACATCTGAATATTGGAGCTAATACGAGGAATCGAACCCCGATTAGTGGTTTACAAAACCACCGTTCTACCGATTGAACTATACTAGCTTATGGTACTCCCACAGAGAATCGAACTCTGCTCTTAGGTGTGAAAAACCTAGATCCTGGCCACTAGACGATGAGAGCATAAAAATAAATTGGAGCACGTACAGGGACTCGAACCCTGTTCCTCTGTTTGGAAAACAGTAATAATACCTATATACTATACATGCTTGGTTGGACTAGATGGACTCGAACCATCGACTTCTTCCGTATCAGAGAATCGCTCTACCAGCTGAGCTACAGTCCATTGGTGAAGGTATAGGGAATCGAACCCTAATTGAATGGTTGAGAACCAAACGTACTAGCCGTTATACGATACCTCCTGGTGGGAACATTGGGAATCGAACCCAAGTCAACCGAATCACAACCGGGTGTCTTGCCATTAGACGATGAACCCCATATTAAATTGTTTGGCACCAGTACAAGGAATCGAACCTCAGACTTTTGGTTTGGAAGCACTTATGTTACCACTACACCATACTGGCTTGGCGGAAAATATTGGAATCAAACCAAATTCCTTTCAGAACTCACTATTTAGCAAATAGGACTAAACTCAGTTTAGTTTATCTTCCTTAAATTGTATCTGGAGGAGAGAAAGGGATTCGAACCCTTGTGTCCTTGCGGACATCTAGTTTTCAAGACTAGCGCTTTCAGCCAGGCTCAGCCACCTCTCCATATATTAAATTATCTCCTTCCAGTACGTTCTCTATATTTTGTTCTATAATCACTATAAGCAGTACCGAATGGCATGCCTAATTGTTCTTTTTTCTTTTCATTACAATTATTCATTTTCTTTATTAATTATTTGGTCGGGGAGGTCAGATTCGAACTGACGGACTCACGCTCCCAAAGCGCACGCGCTAACCACTACGCTACACCCCGATGGTACTCCCATCAGGACTCGAACCTGAATCTTACGGTTTAGAACACCGTTGCCCTTCCAGTTGGACTATGAGAGCTTAATTTTTGAACCATTGATAATATTTATACTGCTCATCTCCAGTGTGAATTATATGAAAATCTAAATCCATTCTTAATCGATGTATGTTATACAGTATTCTACCTACTCTTCCATTTCCATCTTCAAATGGATGTATACTTTCAAATAATATATGAGCTTCTTTAGGAGTCATTTTTTCTTTTAAAATCTCTGCGCATAAATTATTTAATTGTTCTGTAAAAATAAATTCATTAATAAATAACTTTCTTTGTCCTCCTATCCATACATCACATTCTCTAGTCTTTCCTGCTATTCTAGGATTAACTCTTTTCATTAGAATTTTATGGATATTCTTAATATAATCAGTGTTTATATTACACATATTGCTATATGCCCAATTCCATGATTCTAATCCATCTTCGTGAGCTACAGTATAATATACACCTTCAATGGCATTATTCTCTTTAATAAACTCATTTAATTGTTTTTTACTTACTTTATACATATATTTGTTATTTAAAAAAGAAAGATTCTATTCACTAGATTATCTTTCTTTAAAAAATGTATATTAAAATAATCTAGTTATCGTCAATTGGCTGATTTAGTTAATTGAATAGGATTTACAGTATTAAAATCGCCACAAAACAACATTGCTATATCTGTTTCTAGATGTCTATACTGTTCGGATTGTCGGCTAAAATTTACCATGTATACATTATATACTATAATTGAAAAAATGTAAACCCCCTTTACTCAAAACTCTCATATTCTCCTAAGCTACAGATACCATATTCAGTATAGCCAAATCCATCTCTAACTTCTTCTTCTAATTCAAATGCTCTTTTTCTAACCTCTTCTAAAGTTTTATATACTTTACTCTTACCAAAATAAGACTTTAATTCTTCCTTGCATTCTTTACTTCCTTCAGGAAAATAGTCTATGTTTTCAATAGCTCCAGCTTCAGCTACTCTATACCCATCAGGGAATTTTACTATGTATATTCCATTGTCTGCACTCATGTTATTTATTGTTAATTATCTTTCATTATATTTAAAAAATCCATCTCTATTTGATTTGTTTCTATTTTTACTCTCTTGCTAGATTTTTTATAGTGTATCTTATATTCATTCCAATCTTCCTCTTCATGTGTGAGTTTTAAAATTCTATATAGTGGAGCATATATAAGATTATTCCAATAATATTTCCTATCCCATCCTTCTTCATATTCTGAAATATGTTTAGCTTCTTTTATACCGCCTAAACCATTCGTTACTACATATTGAATTATAGAACCTTTTGCAAAATTATAAACTTTATCAGATTCTCTGCTCATTAAATCTCTAGCAATTTTAATATGAGCTGGACCATCTCCACTATACAAATTAATATCTTTACTTATATTCTTTCTTATCGTTATATCTTCTAAAGCAAAATCATCTTCTGAAACTTTCTTCTGTCTGCTGATTACCCATTTTTTTAAATCCTCAACTGAACATTTATTAAATATCTTTTTGATTAATTCTTTTTGATAACCAACTGTTACAGGAATAGTATCTCTTTTAACACATTCCATTCCAGTATATTTAATAGTGTTTTTATATTTACCTATATATTTCTTTTTTCCAGCTATTAAAAATTGGTCAAATCGTTTATCATCTGCTAATTCTATTGTACTTAAATTAACATTGAATTCTTTCTTTATATGAATAGTTAAATCTTCATTAACTTGTTTTAGAATTTTCTCTATAACATCATCATCTTTTATTGTAATAAATACAGAATCAGTATCACCATATAAAACTGGTCTTCCACTATCTTCAAAATATTTTTCTAACCATTTAATAAAATACTGTCCTGTTATAGTTATGCTTTCACTTATAGTTGTATCATAACTTCTAAACCATTTATTACCTATCACTCCATATATTGAATTGGCTAATACTTTAACAACTTTTTGCTTAACATCTAAATTTTTATATTCTACAGTTCTCTTATCTAAACCTATCATTTGAGCTCTCATCTTGGCCCTATCATCTAATAATATTCCAATTATGCTAGGTATAACTCCAGTTTCGTATTTCTTATATGTATTGCCTCCACATTTTTTATCTTTGATTTTTAATACAGGTGTTTTAATATGTTCCTTTCCATTCTTTTCAAGAGAGTCGGGACTTATATTAAATGTTCTAATTATATTAGGGTATAATGATTTAAAATCTAATACATATACATTTTTATAATAACCTAACTTTGGCTCTAATACAAATGCTCCTGCATATTTTTCAGTCTTACTTGTAGATAACTCGAACATACTATTTATGTTCGTTCTATAATGAATACCTTTCTTATTACCATCACTCATTATAAAATTATCTATTGTTTTTATAGGAGACCAATTTTGAGCAAATAATTGACAAGTTTGAAATAAATGATATGTCAATTCAATTAATCCTAATTTATCTTCTAATCTTTTTAATAATCTAACATCTTTTAAATTATACTTTTTTAACTTTTCAGGATTATTATTAAATAATTCTATTATCTTTTCTTCATGTTCTACTTTTCCTTCTCCTAAAAAATATTGAGATATTGATTCTAGACTATAACTACTTATCTCTTGTCTTGCTTCTGCATCTTGACTATAAGTCTTTAAAACTCTCATCATCATATCCTCATGCAAGGTATTATAGAAAAGTGTAGTATCAATTTGTTCTTTAGATTTATCGTTTCTATTTAACTTATTGATAACTTTTACTCTTTCCAAAACATAAGGCAAATCAAATCCTCTACTATACCAACCAACTAACATGTCATATTGGTCGGTTAATTTTATTAATCTTTTTAAAAGTTCATATTCGTCTCGGTCTGTATCATAAAATTCATTTCCATCTTTATCAAGACCTGCAAAACTTAATATTCTATCTCTACCTATTTCTATACTTCCAATAGAATCATCTGTTTCTATATCAAAATATAATACTTTAATATTTTTCCAATCTTCAATCTGAACATCATAATCTAAGCATAATCTTCTAGCTGAATTAATATCGGCTTCAAATGTTTCAACTCCAGCATCTTCTAATTCTTTTATTAGACTCATGTAACCAGGTGAGCGATATTTTTTCAATCTATAATAAACTCTAATATATTTATTACCTACTTGAATTCTTTCTTCTGGATAAATTCTATTTAGTTTTTTTATATTTTCGTTAGATTTTAATATATAGAAATAAAAATAATCTGAACCATTTATAACTTCTATTGTTCTTTCGTAGTTATTTTCAGGGTCATTGTATAAAAATCCAACATCACCTGCCTTAGCATCAAATCTTTCATTATCATGATAAAATGTCCAAGCATTTATGAATTTTTTATCTTTAAAAAAAACATTATTATCTATCATTTATTTTCAAACCAAATTGCTATAGCCCCTATTAACAATGAAGCTCCAGCAATCCACCAAAGCCAAATAGCATTTTCACTAAATATAACTTGATTATTAACATCCATTGCCTTTTCAAAACAATCCATTGCTACTAAAAACATTGCTATCGATGGTGCTAATTTCATATTTTTTATTTTAATTATTACATCGGTATATCATCTGCACTGATATCCTCTTTTATTGGTTTATATTTTGTAGACTTATCTTCTTTAGATAGTATTTTCTTTCTTCTTTCATCTTCGTAATCAATGAATAAATTATTTTCAAAACCTACTTTAAAATTACCTATCATACCAGTTCGTCTATGTAATTGAAGAGATATTTGAGCACTGTTAGCAAATTCTACTCCATCATCAGTTTTTTTCTTCTCTCTCCATATCATTATTACCATATCACATTCTTGAGCTATACCTGAACTGTCTTTTAAATGACTCCAATCAGGTAATACATCATTTGGTATTCCTCTTATATGGTGATTTAAAAATATAGTAACATTCCAACGAATAGAAATAGCTTTTAATTCTCTAACTATTGAAGTTAATTCTGTAGCATAATTATTAGATTGGTCGGCGTATTTTGTTAAAAATCCAAGATGGTCAATAAATACCATTCTAGTATTATACTTTGCAATACCTTCTATTATTTTAGCTTCAATCCAATCTAATTTCTTTTCAGGTTTATTTTTCTTTGGTAAATAAAATACTGGTAATTCTGGAAATCTATTTATAACTTCTATTGGAGGAGTATCAAATGAAAACCATAAACAAGGATAATTCGATATTGTAAAATGATTCGTAAGTGTTTGACAAAATGTCGTTTTACCTTGCTTAGTAGGTCCAGAAATTATTATAACAGTACCAGGTCTAAAACCTTCTACTAATTTATCTAATTCAGTTATATTAGAACCTACTTTATAAAGTGCAGTATCTTCTTTACAATCATTTTTAAACTGTTGAGCAGAAACTAATTCATCTGAACCTGTATAATTTTTATGTAATTCTAATATTCTAATATCTTCATCTTCACCAGATGATTCTTCTGATAACTTACCGAATAAATCTTCAAATGTATCTTTTTCTTCTGCCATTAATATACTTCTTTATTCCATTCATCAGCATTAGAATAGATTTTTGGGTCTAATTTTAATTTTGGTGAATATTTATTTATAAAAAAACTTGATAATATCGCTTTTAAATCATATACAGTATTCGGACTATTCTCTTCTTCAAAAAACAATTCTATTACCCTAACTAATCCTTTAACGGAATGATTTTTTAATCGTTGTTTTATTATACCACAACATGCACCATAATTTATACAAGGAGATACATCGAACTTCTTTTGAAATAGCTCTGTATATTTTTCCCATATTGGAATATATGGGTGTTTTATTTCTTTAGGCATAGTTTATTCTATTTTTTATTTTATTAAAAAGCCAATCACATAATTTATCATTCTTTGGAAGAATTATCATTTGACCATCATCTTGCTCACACCAATAATCTCCTAAAAATTCAATCATTCTACCAATATTCATTTTACTAAATGCTATACTAGTTTCAGACATATCATTATTGATAATATGTATAACTTCACAATTAGATTTAACTTCTAATAACTTACATAATTCTTTCCATTGTTTTAAAGTTATATATTGTTTGATTACTTTTGGCATAGTTTTTTTATTTTACTCTTTAAAATTAGGGTCTTGTGGTAAGAAACTTTGCCTAGATAATTCTCTTAATCTATGGTCTATGGTTCTTATCATTCTATCTAATGCTTCCATTTTTCTAGTGAGATAGTCGGCTCGCCTTCTATGAAACATCGAAAAATACTGTTCTCCTAGATATTTTTCAATTAAATTGTTTTCTACTTCTGGATTAGTAACTTTGTCTATCTTATTAGCTAGTTCTGTTTTAACAGGTAACCAATCTGTAGCAAAAGCTCCTTTTCTCCATATATAAGTAAAATCACATCTTGAAGAATGGTAATGTATAAATTCTCCAAGTGGTTCCGAATATCTAGCTAATTTTTCTCTAGCAGATATTAATTTCTCTCCGTCCCATGTTTCAAATCCTGTACTATCTTTCGAAGGGTTATTAGGGTCTCCTAAATCTAGATAATCTAATACATTATTTATATCTTGTAATAACAAAAGTTGATTACTAGATACAAAATTCTCTACAAAATCATTTTCATAATCTAAAAATGTCTTTTCTAAATCTGTACCGAATTTAGAGTTCTTTACTTTTTTCTTCTTTACATTTTTCGTTTGACTCATATAATTCTCCTCTGTGAAACGCATCTATAAATTTATCTATATTTTGTACTGGGACCATATATCGTTTTCCAGTACCTTCTCTATTTATAACAATCGTTTCTAGATAATTATTAGTTTCTAAATCTCTAATAACCCATCGTCTGAGAGTTGAAAAAGAATCTATCCAATAGATTTGTTTAGATTTGAAAAGCTTATGTAACGACATTATTTCTTTTTCCATATCTCTATATTAATTAATTAAAATGGCAATCCAACTGGTGGTTCAATATCATCATCTTGTGGAATTGGCTTCACTTCGTTAGCAGGAACCTGTGTTTCTTCTGCTACTTGAACAATTGGTAATTCTTCTTTAACTTCTTCCTTTACTTCAGGTTTAACTCCTAACGCTTTTAAAATATTAGCTTCAGCTAATACTACACGTTGATAAAGATGTCTTAGAATTTTTACAGTATCATCTGGTGATAATTGTGTAATTGGTGTTGCTTGAACTACTGGTGCAACTGGAGATTGAATTGGTGCAACTGGAGCAGGAACTTGGTCTTTTGTTTGAAGTTTATAATTAGTATAAACCCTTCCATTATTACCAGCAGTTGTATTGACTGCATATTTAATAGTAATTTGCTCGCCCATTGCTCTGGCATTATACCAATCAGTATCAAATGTTTCATACTTAATACCATCGTTTCCTGTTACTTCGTATACATTAAACGGGTCTGCTGAACCGTTAGCAAATGTTTGTCCTGGTTTTGGACTGACTACTCTTATGTTTAGATTCGTAATTTGAATCTGTTTCTCTTGTACTTCATTCATAATTATTATTCTTTTACTTATTAATTACTATTTTAAATCATCTATCTCTTCTAATATCAAATATTTCTTGTTAGCTATCTTATTCACTTCACCTGTTCTATAAGTTACTAAAGCAGTAATACTTTCTATTTTAGCTATATCCATATTTGCACCAGCTTGAGCAGCTTCGTGAATTAACATCATATTATCAGCTGCAATAGTAAATGCTTGACCATCTAATTCTAATACTTGCTCATAAAGAGATATTAACTTCTGACTGTTATTTACAGGACATTCAATCTTTTCAGGACATTTAATATCATCTTCTAATAAACTCATACCTCCTACTTCTACTGTTTTAACAACTTCCACTTCTACGATTTTAACAACTTCCTTCTCTACAGTTTTCGTTATTTCAGACGGTGATACAATAAATCCTACAAAGAAAAATATCACTGAATAGATAATTACTTTCTTATTAAATTTCATTTTCATATATTTATGTATAAGAACTTATTCGTTCTTCTTGATAAATTTTAACTCCTTTAATCTTACGTTCTCCTTCTCTTACTGCTTTTCTTATAGCAGCTTCATCGACCTTTAAATATTTTTTAGGTATTAACTTTTCATTCATTATATCAAAAGTCCATACCTTTTTAAACCTATTAGTTCCAGTGCTTACTTGAATATTAGTTTCTTGTTTAATCTCTTTAACTTCTTCCAATGCCTTCTCTTGTTCGCCGACATTTTTAATTTTTTCAGCTTCTTTGAGTTTTTCTATTCTTTTCTTTTCAAGTATTTGAGCTTCTTTTTTACGATAATCTAATATAATACTTTTAACTTTAGCTTCAACTTCTCTTAGAGGTATACTAGATGCTTTGAATTCTGTATCAATAGCATTTTTAGCATCAAGAATTGGTTTAGTAAATTGAATTCTAAGTTCTTCAATTCTTTTAATTCTAGCAATTATTTGATTTAAAAATTCAGTAGCTTTAGTGAAATCTTCTTCTGTTTCTATTTTAATAGTTTCAGAAGTTTTAATTACATTAGTCACATCTTCATTAATCTTTTTTAATTTTTCATCTTTTTCCATATTTATATAGGTTAATTATTATACTTTATTCTTACTTATTTATTCCCTTTATTTATATAGTTCTTTAAGTGTTTTTTTAGATATAAAACTAGGTGGTTCTGTAAATCTACTATTCTCCATTATAAAATCTATCTTTTTATCTAGTTTATATAATTCAGCCCTAAGAACTGTTTGACCTTCTTTCAAATGATATATATTCCCCTCTTGTTTGTTAATAGTATCTATTATCTGTCCTACTTTTTCTATAAGCACTCCAATTACCTTTCCATCATAAGAACTAGGAGTGGCACTTCCAGATGATGATGGTATTTTTAATTTCTCTATTTTCATATTTTTACTTATTTATTCCCTTTAAGGTTGTTTATTTTGTAGCAGTTTTAGTCATTGTCCCAGCATTTAACTTTACCGAAAGTATGTCTTTCTCTATCTTTTTGGCTACTATTATCAATAACAAGGTGTGTTAATTCAATATCTTTTTTCTTAAAATCATCTTCCATTTTGACACCACTGGCTTGAAAATAAGTTTCCCCAGTGAGTTCTTTATAGTATTTCTTTATGTCTTTAATGGTTGGGAAAAACTGTACTGGAAAACTAAGCCCTCCATCACAATCTTCATAATGTGATTCTTTTAATTCTTCATTACAAGCCCAACAAATTATTTTCTTTTTCCCCATATACTTTCTTCTTACTTATTATTTTGTAGTAGTTCTTCTCTATCCTTTCTTTTATTATATCTATTTATTTTAGTAACTTATATAAAAATTCAATAGTTTTTTTACTTTGTTCTGATAGAGGTTTGCCTAGTTTCCACCAGCCTAATAAATTAAATACAAAGCTATCAAATCTCTGTGAATTTATAGCACCAGATTTATCAGCATATTTTTCTTGCCAAGCCCTCAATACATCTTCTAGGGTTATTGGTCTGCCTAGAAATTTAATACTATCTCTTATTTCTCTATCATATACATCATATACATTATCAACTCTAAGATGCCAGAAAAATGCATTAGTATACATCTCTCCGTTCCAAGTTTTTCCATCCAAATCATACTGGATTTTACAACCATTTTGCTTATCCATTATCTCTGGTACTGCTTTTATAATCTTAGTTTTTAATTTTTCTAACATATATTTATTCTTTAGTTATTTCCCGCCTGTAGAGCTATATTTTACAGTGGGTTTTTATTTCTTACGCTTTTTAATGGGTTTAAATTCTTTTAGAATTAAATACCAATAGAATATAGTTCCTGCTAATGCCATTATAATTATGTCTTTATTTCTAATTATTTCTTCTATCATATTATTTATTTAATAAATTTATGGCGTTTTAAAAACTCTTTACCTTCTTTTGCTAGTTTCTTGTGTCTTTTCCAGTTAGCAAGTAATGTTTCTAAAATATAAAGTTTCCCCATATTATTTATAGTTAATTGTTATTAATC
>Ga0207997_1000899_pt1 | contig 15218 bp, 24 predicted proteins | sample AntAceMetag02UKN_FD_184777 | JGI IMG/M metagenome (GOLD analysis project Ga0207997, IMG submission 184777) | Saline lake microbial communities from Ace Lake, Antarctica - Antarctic Ace Lake Metagenome 02UKN (SPAdes) (version 2) | ecosystem: Environmental > Aquatic > Non-marine Saline and...
CAATACCCTTTAGTCGTAAAGCTCCACCGCTGTTGACTCTATTTGCTGTGCTGAGTTGGTTTGTTCTACCTGTTACGGTTAAAAAACCAGTATCCAAAATATCTATGCTTGTTAAAAATACCATTTTATAATATTCCTATAGCGATATGTGCAGCGGTAAGCAAACATATTATTCCTAAAATAATCCTTATTGTTTTTACAATTTTATTCTCCATTTTATCAATCACCGGTAACTGAAGATACTGTAGATTTTGTGCTAATTGAAGGAACATATATTTTATCTTTAACAGTTTTCTCTATACGAGTAACGGTATACGTTCTGTCGCTAAACACATTGTTTAATTTTGTATCTATAGTGGATAATTCTGTTACTGCTGTATCGTTCAGAGTTATAAAAGATTGTCCTAAATTAGGCATTGTATCTATTATGGAAAAATCAATAGTATCTCCTAAATCTTCCCAACTCTTCTTCACATATCCCGGGACTACAGACCCTTGGAATCCTTTGAAAAAAGCGTCTTCCATTTTCTTATCTGGACCTATTGCTTGAATCTCGTTCCAATCTTCTTCACTCATTCCAAATTCAGACATCGTCAGATGTTTAGGAGCATCTTTAAATAGTTTAAACCCTAAAATAGAAACAAGAACCGTTACCCCTATTGGAATAGAAAACGCTCCTGCACCTAAAAATGCAGCACCTAGTGTTGTCATAATTCCTATTTTTGCAAGGTCAGTCCAGAATTGTTCTGCTGATAGATCCTCATTCAATAATAAGTTAAAAGTATCAATAGTAGCGTTTACAATCAAGCCTACACCTACTATTTTTTGTATCCCTGAGAGAGCCGTAGAAAATGTTGATAATTTTGTATTCGCAGTACCAATAGCCCCAAGAGCACCGGCTGCTGTAGAGTGATTAGATAAAACTTTCCATAACATACCCATTTGAAAAACTCCGCCTACAATTTGGAAGAGCCATCCTGTTGCAACTAAGGGTGCACCTAGCAATGCAATTATCTCTGTTAACTGAGGATATTTACCGACTAGTTCACTAAGCCAGTTTGTAGCATTAATTAAAATTTCTACAAAGTTCTTGAATAACCCTGTACTAGTAAATGCTTCAAACATACTGAACTTCAGGAACTCGAATGATGCGTTCATAGCGTTTACTTTCTTCGTTCCAGAACTGGTATATCCTTCAAGTTTATCCATCGCCGGTAACACGAATCTAATTAAAGAGTTACCCCATCGTTGCAAAGTCATACCACCGAAAAGTAACCCCATCAAGACACCAATGTCTTTAGCTTGACTTCCCATAATAGAGACTTGGTTATTAGCTTTTGCTGTACTTGCTGCTAACTTATCCATATCAGCCGGTGCATTGGCAATCTTTTTATTCCAGGCATTACCAACGCTATTGATTAGTTTCTGTGCTTCGTTTATTGGTTTATTCATTGCAGGAGAAACATCGTCTATCCCGCCAATTTGTGCCGCTGATTTGCCGAAGAATGATCCTTTGCTTTTAATCATCTCGAGTCTCCTCAATGCTTCGCTGGTCTTTACAATCTTACCTGATAATAAATCAAAAAACGCACCGGATTTCTTTGCACCTAACCCAACAGCTCGCAAATCAGTTCCTACTTTTTTTAAACCGGTTATATTACTAACCATTCGTTGTAACTGTTGGAATTTATTAAAGACTATGTCTAGGTTAGTCATAGAATTTCCGATAATAAATTCATATCTTGCTTGTAATACGTCTTGATATACTGCCATTTAATTATCCTTTGGTTTATATTCCGGGTCTTGAGTTATCTGCAACCATAGCTCTTTAAAAGTATAATATGGGAAATTTCCAGGTAGGATGGATTTCATGATTTTACTTACATAATACCACATTCTCAATTCACTTTCTTGGATTGTTTCCCAATCAATCTCGTTATTCTGCTGAGTCATCATCCGGAGCTTAGCTCGTTTGATTCGCTCAGCAGCACTTAGTTTGGGTTATCTTTCAATGCCTCTGCTTCAGCTTTTTCAGCTTGTTTCTTCTGTAAATCTTCAAGTTTCTTCTTGTCTATTATATCCAAACCATGTAAAACATTTAACCATAACTCGAAAATATGGTTTGTAACGAAATCATCAATATCGTCTATTGTTATTTCTTCAGAACCTTCTTCTTTCTTATTGGTACGTTTACCGCCTTCCCACAAGAATAAGCTATTATATAAAATCTCTTTTAAAACTTTTCTTGCATCGCTAAGATTCAAAGATTTATCCTTCTGTTGTTTCATGAAGGTTTCAAGAAGTAACATTTTCTCGTCTCGTGTTGGTCGAAGCATCGGGGTAATCCCGTCAATCTCCTCTAACTCATACTCGTTATAACTTGCTTTTTTATATCTGCTCATCTTCCGTTACCTTGGTTAATAACTCAAACTTAATCTTTTCTACTGCACCAATTAGACTAATAAGTTCAGATTTATCCATGTTGTTAATTGACAGAGTAACGTTAGCGTTACCAGTTTTAAAATCACATTCTATTTTACAAACTTCTCGTTTCATTTTAATTTCTCTCCACCAAGCATAGAAATGCCTGACTCTTTATCGGTTGGAGCTTCAGATAGTTCCTCATTATGAGGTTGTAACGAAGCAGCAATATAATCTAATTTATCGTTTATCTGTGAGATATTGGTCTGTCTTTCAAAATCATCTAAGAGAACTTGAATTGCAATTCCATAATCCCACTTGTCAAAACCGTTAGCATACTCTTTAGCAAATACAGTAAGTCTGTCGAATATATCTGTTCGTAAAACTGTTCTTAAAAACTTACCGTTATTGCTTTTTTCTACCATTTTCTTATTTTTTTATACTCGTCAATTATTGTCGAAACTATAGTGCACCAGTTACCATCGTGACTTAAAATAGTGAAGTAAATGGTTGCAAATAAAGTTATCGCTGTATTGGATCTTCCGTTATTATCTATCGCTAAATGTGAATTACATTTATGCTGTTTATTCCATCTATCTAACCCTCGCTCTAAAGCTAACCATTGTCTTTGTAATTCTCCACTGGTTAGTTTGTTATAGTTATCTCTTCGTTTAGATTTTGGAATTGTCGCAACAATAGATTTCAATGCTATAATTGTAGAATTTTTTAGTTGAACGTGAATAAAACGAATATACCAGGGGACTTTAATCCCTTGAAAATCCTCTAGTATATTCTCGTTATCCATCTCTATGCTGTTCTTATTTCTTCTACATAATCTTGTCCGACTCTAATCTTAGCCCAAGTTTCCGATGGACTTGTTTGTGTAACGTCAATTTGAGTTCCTGCCATACCTCCTCTAATATCGAATTTAACCTTCTGTTCCATAAAACCATCAGCGTTTCTTGTTAGACTTCCAACATGAGTTACAAAGATATTGTTAAATGCTAGATTCAAAATACCACTTACAGCTGATTCGCTGTTATCCATTTCAATTAAACAGCATTTAGTTGAATCGTTGAATAACGCCATTGGGTTTATATTCCTGTAAATAAGGGTAAACTCTACACTTTGTTTAGATACAGTATCTGCACTTAACTCTTGACATTGACTACCTTGTGAATCAGAACCTAATAGATTATCTTCACTTGTACTTCTTTCATTTCCGTTAGTGGAGAAATCTTTAGCCCAACAAGCTGTATGTGTTGGACTCTCTGTGTCTACAGAATCACCTGATGCTAAATCTATCAGGGAAGTTGCGTTGTTAGTTGCAAATGCTGTATCTAATGGAAATGTTGTGGAATCCATGTCAGCATCAGTCCAAGCTGTGCTACCAAACTTAATCGAATCTACGTGCTTTGCACGAAACGGAGTATAATTTCCTCTTGCCATTTTTATTGCCTTTTATTCTTTACAGTTTTTTTAGAAGATACTGCACCTTCAACTTCCCAAACAGAACTGTTAAATTCTGTTCCTTCCTTGACAATGATTGTCCTAAAAGGTCTTGCAATCTTTTTCTCACCGTCAATATAAATATGTTGTGTTTTATTAGTTTTGTTTTTTAATATCATTTTATTTAACCTCGAAGTGATGCTCTCACTAACTTATAGTTTGCTCTGTATCTGCTAACTGATTTATTCCAAGCTGTATCGAACCATGGGAAAGTCTTTGATGTTGGATGTAAAACCCCGCCTGGATAAATCTTACCTTTTGACGTTATCTCTTGGTTTATATATCTACCAACGTTGAAGTTACCACGACTATACCCTGCTAATACGCTATATCCTTTGGAAATAGACCGTCTACGAACACTGTTTCGTAGCTTTTTACTCCAAACAGGTGCAGTAATACGTAACTCTGTTGATAAAAATAGACTAGCCTTTGCTGTACCTTTAATTCCTGCTCGTTCAGCGTGTTTGAATCTACCAAGTAATGCTTTACCATAAGTTGTAGCATCGGTATATAACGCCATCTTAACAGTCCTCTAAGGTTGCATTAACTGTAATTGAAAAACTACGTCTTGATAATAATTTATTATCGACAGATGTTGGAGCGTTCCCGTCTGAGCTTAACTTTACTTCATATAACCCGTTTTTAGCTAACTCGTTTTGGTTCTCTCTTATCCTGAATGTTTTATGAACATTATCGCTTATAGAGCCTATTCTTGCATTTACATCGTTAAACTCTGCATAAATATCAAGTGAAAAAACAAACTCACCGTCAGAAGTATAGTTTTGTAAATCCTCCGGGTTGTCATCTATACTAGCTCCGGATAGAACAATAATTGGATACCCTGAAAAATCCATACTGGTTGTATCAGGGAACTCACGATATACCCATCGTCTGTTAGAATTCGTGTTGCCAGTTTTAGGGTCAATAACGTTATCGTCAAGGAGTGTTTTTAAAACCTTTCTACTTTCAGAATATAAATTTGACGTTGTTACAACCATCTTACTGACCTCAGTCTTTTAAATAGGAATTTAATCGTTTCCTCAGAAACTATATTTATATTAGAATTTACAATATATATACTTTTCCTATGATAGATATTAAATAAATAAAAAAGAAATTAATTGTTACTAATGTTTATACTTCTATATCTTTGTAGCTGACTCTCTACATAGTCTGTCATTTGCTGAAGTTGTCCTGGGCTGAAGTTATCTTTCTGCCCTGCATTAGACTTTAACATTGTTCTTTGTAATAGCTGTCTCCCGGCTATATTATATACCAGCTCTTTAATTTCGTCAGGGATAGTTGCCTTCTGGCTAGGTTCGTGCCAAGCAGCTAAATATGTAATTCTAAATCTATTATTCACTCCGAATGCTGGTTGTCCTGTGTTCTCTAAAAGAACAGATGAATCGCTAGAAGAATAATAACCGTTCTGTAATTGAACTTTCCCGGTATCGTAATCTATTTCATAACCGGTATTAGGAGTTACAACTATAAATGACGATGCTGTGCCACTTGCACTGGTATCAATCTCGATAACCTCTCCTCGCACAATAGCATCGTCTGCAATTGATGGTGTTGTAGCTGGAATAGTCAAAGTATTAGTTGATTTTCCTGTATATGTAACCTTATTACCTCCAATATAGATAGTTCCAGTATTAGGAAAGCCACTTGCATCAGATAAAATTATCTCTGTTCCTCCAATTGTATACGCTCCATCTACTGTGGTCTGTAATTTAATTAACGGGTAATAATCTGTATCATAATGACAATAGTTTAATCCACCGCCTGTTTTAGGCTCGTTAACTAATTGTAAATACTCTGGACTATCAGCAGATTGGTTAGCAAAGACAGTTCCTACTTCTCTGTGGACTCTATCCTCTCCCTGTTGCAATAATCTTGTAGTTTCGTTATAATTTAAATCTTGATTTAACTGGCTATATTCATATTCGGCAGTTAAATCTTCATCAGCTAAAGCAGTTTCTCCTGCTGATGTTATTGTTATTTTACTTGTATCTGGGTCGAAAGTATAATGTGTTGTAATAGTTAATGCGGTAGTACCGGCATAAAGTGTCAATGTATCAGAATTAACGCCAAGCTGGTCAAGATAATAATTCCCTTCTGTTACCGGTGAACTTGCAACACTCTCAGGACAAGGAGTTACGCCAGGTTGGAAAGACATAATAGATTCGTTAAAGCCCATAAATTTCCAAAACTCTTGTACTGTTGTATATCTTAACGCCATTTTTAATTATCAAATAATATGTATAATTCAGGATGTTTATTGTAGAATTTAATTCTTTCTCTTTCCGCTTTTTCTAGCTTTGTTAGAAACTTTGTTAATTTTCTTCTCCACTTCCATAACTTTCGTTTTAATTTCTGGATTAGGGTTTTTTTGAACTTCATCTTTAACCTCAATTAAAATACTTTGGTCGGTGAATCTTTTATAATGAGATAATAACTCCTTAGCAATAGAACCAGGGACAACTTCACCTACTTTAAAATTATTCCAGTTAATTTTTGTTTTGTATATCATTTTAAGTATTTGTCATCCTCTTTAACTTCGTTCCACGCTTTCAAGAGCTGATATAATAATTTAAGATAAGGACCATCGTTATCTATAATTGTAAACGCTATATTACGACCCTTTACAAGAATTTGATATATTTCGCTTTTACAGTAATCCTTAATGGATAATTCTTTTTGCCATTTCTCGAATGCAATATCCCATGCACTCCATAATCGCTTTAGCTCGTTGCTCTTTAAATCGGATTTCTTGTTAATAATGTTCTTTCCTATAATGTAACCTGCACCTGTGATTAAAGTACGGACCATGCTCTTTAGTGGACCATGTATTACATTCCATTTATTGTTGTTAAACATAATAAAAATTAAAAATAAAAAAATTAATCCTGACAGATAACAAACATCAGAATCTTTACAGAACTCATACTCGTACAATTAATAGTTATTACACCACTTGAAACAGTACATCCAATAGGGTTTCCTGTTGAAGGGTTTGCATCATAAGTTGCATACGCTTTTTTAGCAATAATGCCAGATGGTGTAAATGTATTAGCATCAGAAGCTGTTAAACTATAACATCGTAAACCTGGTTGTTTTAACTGGATTACTTCTCCGTTATTAGTTGCAGCTGTCATTTTTATTGTACCTCAACTAAAAATAGTCCTCTGTATCTTCCTGATCCAGCGTGTGATGCAAAAGTGATAGTGGTTCCTGACCAAGTATCTGCTGTTGCGACTATCGCTTCATCAATAGACAAAGCTAATCTGAAAGCGATTCCTGTTACATCCGATAAATCATCAGAAATATCGTATGTATTTGATGATGCAGTAGTTGTTGCATGAATTTCTACCATCATATAATTTTTAGCAGTAGTTCCTTCAATTTGGTCTACTACCATTCCCCTTATTGCCCTTACATTTGTTGGTTCAATTGCTGCCATTTTATATCATAATTTATTTATTTAAAAAAAAATAACAGCATTTAAGCTGTTGGTAATGAATGGATCATTGTTACTCTTCTTGGTGCTTTGTAAATAGCAGCAAGATAGGTTTTAATAAATCCTTCCGAAGAGTCACTTCTCTTTCCTAACATTTCAGTAGTAGGTGTAACCCAGAATCTCAATTCAACAGAACTGGTATCTTCTACAAATACTTTAGCCTCAGGACAGTCTACATCTTCTACAATACCGTATCCTTCAAAGGTTAAACTTGGAGCAAAGCCAATATTACTAGCACCTGGTTCATATCTTAAAGCGTTGTCTTCTTCGCCTTTCAATCTTTGAAGTTGTAGATCGTTCATGAAGATTTTTATTCCTTTCTTGTTTCCACCGTCAACTTTAATTTTCCTAATAAGTGTTCTCAAGTGGTCTTTTAAACTTCCTGTTGAACCGTCAACATAAGTGTCAGCTACAGTTCCAGCTTTCAAACCATTTGCAGAGCTTCTTGTTTCTCCATAAAGAGAAGTGTTACCTGCTCCGTCTGCAATATATTCAAAACCAATGATTTTAGCAGCGGATTCAAGTCCTTGTTCTGTATATAAATCTGTATTAATTTCTTTCTTTAGATCATAAGTAGCAAATTCAATTTCTGATGCTAATGCACTTCCTTGAGGTGCTCCTCTGTTTGCAGCAATCAAATCACCGTCAACTGCAAATCCAGCTTTATATTTCTTGAATTTAGTTGAATATTTCTGTTTGTTAGATTTTCCTGTACTAACTTCGTTTCCAGTATATGCTCCTGCTGTTGGGTTTCTACCTGTTCTTACAACAAAAGATGCATGGTCTGAACCTGAGCCTACAGCTGAAGTTTTAGGTAATGTATCATAAGCACTTACATTATCATTCAATAAATTGAAAATTCCTGCATCTAATGCTTCAACTAAATCTGCGTGTCTGTGTGCTGCTAATGCAGTTGCAGAGGAAGCTCCAGCTAAATTATCTCCTAATCCGTAAGATTTAACTTGAAGTTTTGTACCGTTAGCTTGAACGTGATTAAATCCATTTGAGTCTAATCTAGATTCTACATATCCTGTTCCTTTATCTAATAGTCCTTCTTTAAGAGCATAGTTCACTGCAGATAATAGCTTTGCAGATGGTGCAAGTTCTTTATCAGCCATTGAAGCTGTAAATTCTTTAAACTCTACTGAAAGTTTTTCTTGTTCTTTTGTTTCCATTTTTATTTTAGATGCCTCTGCGTCTAGTTTTGCAGAAAACTCTTTAGATTCTAAGATGTCAGATACAATTTCTTTTTTCATAGATGCCATTTTCGTAGCGTCTTCTTTTTTTTTCTTTTCCTCTTCTTCTTCTGCCAATTTCTTTTTGTTGTCGTCTTCCATTTTCTTTTTAAATTCCTTTAATTCCTGAAGCTCTTTGAGTTCAGCTTCGGAAACTTTTTTTTGTGTTTCGTTTTCAGCCATGTTATTTTCCTCTAAGCCTTTACTTGAAGAGCTTAGGCTTGATGAATGTGTGTTTTTTGATAACAGTTCTTTTATCATAACTGCGTATTCGTTTACAGGTCGACTTGATAAAGTCCAACCATATAACTCGGTATTATCAGAATCTAATACTCTACCAGAACCTTCTTTTCCTTCTCCTGAATATAGATATTCTATACTAAAAGAATCTAATGCTCCGATTTTATATTCATATTTAATACTGTCGAATAAATCATGAGATTTGTTTACAATGGTGTCTACATATAACCCGTATTGTCCGTCAGGGAATAGGTCTACTTTAGCAGTTCCTTTTATTCCAACGCCAACAACTCTAGGGTCGCTTCTATCGTGGTGATATGTAGCTTTGTTTGCACGAGGTATCCCTTCGTTAATCTCTTTAGCCCATTTGTCTAAAGTGCTTTTAGAAATAGAATCTTTAACTGCATCAATGTGTGTTGTTGCTATATATCCTTTTACTATTAAATCACCAAGGTCTGTTTCTTTATACTCTAATACTCCACCGTTTGCACGTCTAAATTCATTAGAAGAGATATGCTTCTCTTTTAGATTTAAAGTTACTGTTTCAGAAGAACTTAGAGTTGTTATATTAGAATACATTCTGGAAGATATTATGTAGAGTGTATATTAAATAGTTTTCCTATGATAGTATATGTTTCTGGCTAATAATAATAAAAATTAAAAAAACTATCTTGAAACTCCATTCGGTTTGCCATCGCTTATTTCTCGGACTTTTTCATCGTTTCGTTTATCAGTTCTATCGTTACGACTCATCCCTTGATTCATGGCATCGCTATTACTTAATTGGTTATTCATTGTACTCTTAGCTACAGATTTAAGTTCACCATCTTTCATATCGCCATAAGAAAACGTGGTGTCTATTCCGTTATAAACGTCAATTAATTTCTGTTCTTTTAGAATCTTCCCTTGTGCATTTAACATCTGTGTTAAGGTGTTTAAGTTACCAATTCTAATCTGTTGAGCTGTACCTTCTTCAATCTGGTCGTGTTTATATGATTTATCCTGAACAATCCTTACACCAAAGTAAGGAATCCAAAACATCTGGTTCTCTAAATCGCTCATCATATCTTGTTTCTGTTCAACAATGTTATAATAGAATTTTTCATTACCACCAGTGCTGTCTTTAGCTTTTGCAGATTCTTCTGTTTTTATACTTTGTCTGCTTTGTGGATAATGGAATAAACTTCCTACTAAACTTGAAATAAACATACCGACTTCTTTAAATTGTAAAGAATCCATTCGTTCAAGTTGTTGTATATTGAATTTATCACCTGTTAAGAGTAAAGTACCATGTTTACTATTCCCTGGCTGATTATAGGTTGATAGTTCAGATTGAACTTTATTGAATGCATTTTTGTTACGATCTAACATCTCAGCCATAACGATTAAATCCGGATGGTTACCTTTAACTTGGAAATCATATTGGTTATCCCATAAAAGCCATAATAACTCTAAATGTAATGGAACAGAAAATAACGGTGTATAACCTTCTACTTTACCAGCAGGAGTATCGAAAGTTAAATGCATAACTTTATTTTTAGGAAGAGTTTTATCATAATTCTGTCCTCCGGAAGTTCCTAATAACGTCTGAGTGTATCCTATAACATCGTAGCTGTTATGGTTAATTGCTACGGTTGTTGACGCAATAGGATTAAGGTTTCTTGCTCTAAACGACATATCGTTAAACGAGGGATCAATCCGTCTAAATTCACCTGCGATTTTATCGGTGTATTGCTTAGATAATTCAGAAATAAACATAAACCCTTCTCCGGTATTGAGAGCATCTTTAATCCAGGCTAGTCGTTGTTTTTTATATAACGTCTTTTCGACAAAGCTCTTGGCTCTATTAACTTTTATTTTACCACTTGAGTTTTCATTTACCGGTTCAAAGTGGAATTTTCCGCATATATCTCTTGCATGACCGTCTACAATAGATGTAGCTTCAGGACTCCGCAATACCAGGTAATGCATTCTCCGTTTACGGTCTATCTGATAGTATTCCTGCAGGAACGGTTGGTTTGTTTGATTATAAACATAATTTAATAGAGGTTTTTGTTCTTTTTTCTGTATGAAGTTGTCAAGTATCATTTTAATTCTCGTTTAGTATAAACCGCTAGTTGTATGATTATCCATGGGATTAAGCCATAGCTTAACGATAACCTTGGGTTCCATATTGAAATAAACGGAATCAAAGCAACGCTAATCAAGAACCCAGTTATAAAAACTGTAAAAAATTCATGGAAAATAACGGTATAATATCCTTCGTTAAATAGCTTTTCATGAAAGGATATTATAAATCCTTTAATACGGTTATATACATTAACTAATTTATGACTTCTGTCATTTATATATTTTGTTATCTTTTTAATCAATTTCATTTATTCTTGTTTATGAACTCATTTAGTTCGTTTATAGTTATGTTTCTTTCTAACATAAGTCTATTTAAATCAATTTGTAGATTATCAGCTGCTTTTTTGAATTGGAAATACTTTTCAACATAATACTGCTTTGTTCTAATAACACCGTCTGAATCTACTTTATGGGTTTTATCTTCCATAGCGTTAGCTGTTAACGCATAACATTCCATCTCTGAACGATTTACATTTAAGTTAGCCACGTCATAGGCTAACCGATGAAACCAGACTTCACGGTCTTTTTTATTTTCATCTGTATTCTTCTTAGTAACGTTCCCTTTTGTTTTGTTTTGTTTGCTTTCCATTTTTAATTATTTTGATTTATATGTCGTACTGTTTCCATATAGAACGCCATCTATTATTCTATGTATTTGTGGGTTTTCTGATTTATCGTTTATTACTTCAAATGTAAGGATACCCTGTTGCCAGTCTGCCATCCCGTTTTTCATACATAAACACCCTGCGTTACCTCCAAAGATGGTGTTATAGCCATTGCTCTCATATTTTAAGTTGAGGTTATGGGTATGGTTAATTATTGTGTTTTTCCTTATTTTCTTAGCGGTGTTAATTGCAGCATTTATTCCGCCCTTTGCACCGTTTATCCTGCTATCGCCATGCATAATTATCGTATCTGCAATCTCTAAATGACAGTTGGTTGATTTCCAATAATCGGCGTCAGCTTTAAGATATTTAATTTTTTGTTTATCTAACTCTAATAGATTATTTAGGCTAACATATTCAGATAATAAACTATATAGTTCTGGGGTTTTCCATAAAAACTGCTCTAGCCTAACGTCATGGTTGCCATCTAAAAGATACAGCTCTGTTTTATTAGGAAGAGAGTCTTTAAAATCTTTTAGATATTCTTTCGCTAAGTGGATATTATCTGATACATCTTCTTTTCTTGCTGGGTTCTTATCGAACTTCGATATTCTATAAAAGTCTAATAAATCACCGTTAATAACTACTATATCTGGTTTATATTTCTTACAAAATGCTTTAGTTACATTGTATGCTTTATTATCTATAAAAGGGATATGCCAATCGCCAGTGACTATCACCTTCTCTTCTTCACTTACCTTTAATTTCTCTTCTATTACTATGTCTTCTAATGCTTTTACCATTTTTAATTCCAGAGATTAAAACGGGTTTTGTTGTTTAATTTATACGCCGTAGCATACATATCCTCTTCATCTTCTTTCTTGTCTTCCTCTTTACCTGCTTCGAAGAATTGTGCTGAGCCTTGAGTGGTCATGTCTTCGTCAATTAAACTTAAACATAACACAACAGCATCGAGAATATCATCATGGTCTTTTTCTGAGCTGTGATGATATAACGGGTATGGTCTTGACCTTCCATCTGGCATTTTGGTTGTAATCTTTAAGCTCCGTGCCTGATAGGTGAAGTTTTTGTTCTGGGTATCGAGCCAGTTGTCGATTCTCTGGACTTTAATTCTTCCTTGTTTTACTAGAGTTATGAACCGGTCATACCAGGTGGCTTTCCAAGGACCGGACATCTTTATGCCGGTGCAAGTTAACCCAGCTTTATTAGCTAAGACTTCGTTTCCTTCTTTACCTGTTAAGTCAAGCTCGAATCTAGCGAACTCTCCACCATGAGATTTAACGAAGCTCGGGACACTGGGTTCTGAGCTTTCTTCGAATCCCCATAGTTCGGTATGAGGATGGCTTTGAGGATAACATTTAATAGGGAAGTTATAGACGATTTCCTCTTTGCTGTTTTTAGTTAAATAACAACCTGCTAAAACTGACTGATCATATACAAATCCTAAATCTAACGCCCAGCAGTTGCCGTTATCTGCAGTTATCCCTCGGAAACCCAAACTATCTAAGTCTTCAGAGTAGGTTTTATCTATATCTCTATCTGTTAAAGCCGCTCCTTCGCTCTCTGTTCGCAAAGCACCCATTGTACTCGCAAACATAATAGGGTGTGTATAGCTTTTCTTTAAATCCCATTCTTCTTGGGTATTGTCAGGAACGTCTAAGAAGTTAACGTTATATACATGGAATTGGTATCTATCTTTAACTTTACGCATCTGTAAATTCTCACTTATAAAGTTCTTACCGTTTGGGTTGGAATATATTATAATCTGTCCTTTTGTATGGAATGTTCTAGGTTCTAAAACTTGATCCCACATATATTCTAATCCTTCTGGATTCTCCCAAAATTCAAATTCATCTAATAGCTCTAAATCAAAAGGGAATCCTAGTGCACTTGTACTTGCAACTGCACAGACTAACGTATTGGCAATGTTCTCACCAACATCGTGGATTCGTACAGTCATGTTGTCGTTGCTTCCAGGCTGATATGGGAATACAGATTCTTTCAACATCTTAGTTATCATTCTCATATTCATGCTGTTCTGAGCCATGCTTTTACTTATAAGACCGATGGTGAAGTTCTTGCCATGGTTTTTATGGAATGAAACTGACCCCTTGACACATAAACTAAAACTCTTACCACTTTGGTTTGAAGCCTCGGCGTCAATGAATCTGTTTGTATCGTTAACTAACGCATCTTGATAATATCGCAACATGATAGGGCAGCTCTCCCATCGTAGAATTGCATAAGCGTAAATTGTATAATCTTCTAATAATATAGCTAAGGTCTTCTGTTCATTAAGAGTTAAGTAGTCTTGTTGTTTGAAGAAAGTATCGAATGTTTCTGCTAGTTCTGAGTATAGTTTTTTCTCTCGCATAACACGAATAAAACTCGGTAACGGTGTTAGTTTTAAACGATATAATACATCACCAACAAAATCATCAAATAATATAAATTTAGATTCTACTATCTCTTGTGGGATTTGCTTTGCGAATACTTTGCCGGTATTCCAATCTAAATTATAATTAAGAATCTTCATCAGAGACCTCTTGAATATAGCTATGCTTAGGTATACTCTGCTTAGCTTCATGCTCAGAATATAACTTAGCCATTTCCTCTTTGCTTAATAGACGGCTTAATTTATTGATACTGTCTAAGTTGGTCTTCTTAGCGATAGCGTCATCTTTACGCTGACTTGCGGTAGCTTTGAATAATTGAGTTTGGATCAGGATGTTTTTGTGGATATTGTCTATGAAGGTTTCTGGGCTATCAACAGCTCTAAATTCTGGCATCTGTGTAACACCAATAGATAACTGTTTTAAGAACTCACCGTAAGTAGCGTTATTATCTCCACGACACATATTAGAAATGAACGTCATATCGTCAACACTTAACGGTTTATTATGTTGGTATTTTAATATTATGCTATTAATCCATCGTTGTTTGTTTATTGATTTCAAACCATTCTTAGCAGAGACAAGCCCTGCGTCATCTGGTTGTTCAATCGATGGAGCGTCATTCATAATACAGTACCGTTAGAAAGCTGTTGGTCTATTTGACTCTGTAATCTATCATTTAAATAACCTGGTTCAAGATAATACATTATCTTTTCCATTGCAGAGAGGGTTACGCAAATGTTTCTGTTTAAGGGGTCTAACCAAATAGTTTTATGAACTAACTGAGATATTTCTGGGTTTAAATTAAAACATAAGTATGATAACTCCTCGATAGATGCAGATAAATTTAACATAATCATTGTGATATTGTTAATTACAGGTTGGAGGAAGGTATGAATCTAGGTGTAATTAAAAAATTCTCCCAGGTATCATTTCCTGCTTCTAGCTTTAACTTCCTCAACGCTTCAAATTCGTTGTCGTTTAGTTTTAAATGTATGCTCTTTACCATTGTAAGATATTAAGGAGGAATATAATATATAAAGGTTTCTACCTTAGGAACAACCATAGGCTACTTTTGAAAAAATGTTGCAAATTATTTGAAAAGCCCCCCTATCCACTACCCCTAAGTCATAACTAACCCCTA
>Ga0207997_1000901_pt1 | contig 15202 bp, 25 predicted proteins | sample AntAceMetag02UKN_FD_184777 | JGI IMG/M metagenome (GOLD analysis project Ga0207997, IMG submission 184777) | Saline lake microbial communities from Ace Lake, Antarctica - Antarctic Ace Lake Metagenome 02UKN (SPAdes) (version 2) | ecosystem: Environmental > Aquatic > Non-marine Saline and...
CTCAGTGCTTTGATATTACTCACAGATTTTGCCCGCCCCGGTATCCTACTGATATTATTTTATATATTTTCATCCAAACAATCGTAACTGTTCACCGCTTTGTTGAAAACCGTTGCCCTTGATGGAATTACACATAAAGCAAGCGAGTTGTGTATTTCTGTAGCTATGTTCGCCACCTGTTGATAATGGCACGATATGATCAACAGTAGCAGCCAACGGATGGGGAACTTTTCTCTTAAGGTTTAATTTTTTACCACACAACCGACACCTACCAAGATCTCTTTTAAACAACTCTTTTATATCGACCTTCTCTATGCGCTTAGCTCCACGTTTAACTGCTCTCCTTCTTTGATTTTCATTTCTTTTTATCATTCTCTTACTGCACAACTCACTGCATGTTGTTTTATTCGAATTGTAAGTTTGGAATATATTGTTGCAGCGATAATAAGCGCATGTTTTTGTAATCAAAACGAGTCCCTTCTTCTTTCTAATTCGTTTTATGGATTGCTGATCTGAATTGGCTCTATAGCATTTGTTGGAGCAATAAGATTTCCCTTTGCGACTCGATGTAAATAATTCATTACAGTTTTTGCATTTTATAAAATAAACCTTACATGGCTGTACCTTGTTCTTTTTTAAATCCAAACATTCTTGGCAATAACGACAACGATAGGCAATATCGTTGTTACATCCTTCAGTATGGCACTTACGTTTGCGTCTCGCTCGCATTAACTCCAGACACCTATCACAACGGTACCCATCACCATCTGACACATGGCCCCCACACTCTTGGCATAGGCTATTGACCTTATTTTTTTCCCGTCTCTTTGCCATTGCCTTATTTTGTCTATCCTGGCACCTATCGCAAAGAGCATTGCCCCAGGCCTCAGCACCGCAACTGATACACAACCCAAGGAAACGGCGCCACTTCAATATAAGTTTACGCCTTGCCTTTGCTTTTCTGGTTAGTTTTGGCATAATCCTATTAGTCTATTCCCCCGTATTCCATCCATGTTTAGGATCAACCGGCAACCCATCATTTATTCAATCCACTTAGCGGCAACCCATTTAAAACATACAGTTTGTTTATCGCTCAGAGTTGGAATATAATTATAAGTTGTTCCATTGTTTCGATACATAGCAATCTCTTTCCACGTCGCGACCTCAAGCCATCTCCATTCATTGCTCAAACACTTAGGAAACAATAGAAATTTTTTAACATAACGAGCATCACCAATAACCGCTGTCTTGACTTTATATCTCATAGTTCCCCCGTATTCCAAAAATGATTTTTATCAACCGGCAACCCATCAGCCCCGCACCCAACAGCATAGCCGCGCGCCTCTTCCTTCGCCTTCACAGAATCGTGACACGCCTTACACAAAGCCTGAAGATTATTGGGATCATTAAATAATTCTATATTTCCAAGGTGTGGTTGAATATGGTCAGTTATTGTTGCAGGTGTAATCTTACCGATTTGAAGGCAATAAACGCATAAAGGGTTACGCTTTAAAAATGCCTTTGATCTCTTGCTCCACCTATGATCATACAGGTGTTGCCACTGTTTATGCGTTTTATGATTTAGCATTTTTATTATCTCTATGCTTTTTAAGCTCATCAATAAAAACATCAAGAGCGGTTTCCTTCATTCTTTCAATAAACGGCAGCATAGCTCCTCTTGCTCTATTACAACCGCTACAACTAAACACAAGGTTATCTATTTTGTTGTTAGCTTTATTTTCATCTAAATGATCAATAACAGCATCTTCCCATTTTATATCTTTACCACACCAAAAACAGCCTGGCTCAATCCCCTTATAATAGTTATACACAACATATCTATGTTCATAAATACGCCCCGTATTGTCTGACAAAGGATGATTTGATTTCGATAATGTGACATATCCAGCGCCTGTAATATATCTATAAGCAGGGTTTTTTTTATATGTAGACCCTGTTCTCCTAATCCTATAATAACAAGTTTCACAAAGACCATGTCCTACTCTTGTAGCCTTATTCTTACACCCGTGTGTTTTACATTCAGGATAAGTTAAAAATCTCTTTTGCGCTAAATTATATTTATGCCTATTTCTGCATTCAACTGAACACTGTTGCTTTGCGGGACCACTTGTTACTCGACAACTAAATTCACGGTTACAAATATTGCATATTTTTTTTACATATTTAGCCATAACAATTCCTTTCGTATAATGGTTATGACATTTGTAACATGGATATTAAAAACTGTCAAGCTCTATATGGTCAACAACCTCAGCCGCCGTGGTCCTGCCGACCTGTAGGCAGTACACGCATAGAGGATGTTTAAGCCTGTAAGCTTTAGACATCCTTGCCCATTTAGCGTTGTACATGTGCTGGTGTGGTCTGTCAGTCATATCACGCCCTTAACCACCAAAAACATAACCAAAGCATCAAGGTTATTATCCAAGTCATGCTCTATTTGTATACGCTGTAAAGCCGCCTTCGTTTCCAGAAACTTTTCATTGTCTAAAAATTCTCTGTCGTGTTGCCATTTCAAATGACTACTGCCGATAACACATACCCCACAACTGCCATGCCATGCTTCGTGTGTCTTATCTTTGTTTTTAGAGCACCTTGAATCATTATCCATACAACCCCCTATGTCAAAGCATTATCGTTTAACCACATCAACCTAACAGCCACCAGAATTGATATTCAAACAAGTTCACCACGTAAATATTTAATCAAAATGCTTTTTGCCGCTGCTACACCCTCACAAACACAAGCAAAATAACCTTGAGCCATCAAATCATTGAGCCATTGTTTTTGGTATGAGCTCACTACACCACCCTTTGTGCGCTTCAACTCAATAAATAATCCGTGATAGCCGCCACGAGCAACCGGCAGGAATATATCAGGATATCCGCGTTTCATACCTGCATTCTTAGCCTTGACAGCCGCGCCAATGCTAAGCTTGACACCGTTAAGAGATCCATTGAGCAATACTAACTCAGGATATTGCTCAGTCAGAATCATAACCTGAGCAAATGCAAAAACAGCGCATTGTTCATCATACTCAGACCTGACCGGCAGTTTATTTTTTTTCATGATCCAGCTCCTTAGTTGCTGACACCGGCATACCAAGCACAACACAAAATAAAGCTATCAAACCAAGGATAATGCCTGTAATTGTTTGTATCATTTCAACCTCCAATCCTTTCAATCATCTTGGATTTATAGCATCTTCAACATCATTCAACCCGTCTTTTATTTCCGAAAGCATTTCCAATATTTTAAATAACAGATTTGACTCAACACTTTGAGAACAAACGCTGCCACCATGTTCATCCTCGATACATATTTTAAAATTATCTTTACTTGATATCATTTTCATGGGCACCCCCCGATGGTTGCAATAAGTTTTCTAACTTCGCCATTGCATTCAATCTCATTTTGAAAAATCTGCAAATCACTATCAGAATAAGCATTATAAGCCGTGATGAATTCTTTTTTGAACCAAACAAGCTCATAACTTAAAACTTCACAACTCCACGAAGCCCAGGGCCAACGACCCGTCATAAGATGTTTTGTAATGGGATCGTTAATCTCAGGATGTTTTGATGATCCGTATTGCCTAAAATGACATAAGATTTTATCAACTTCAATTTCAGCATTATTCGCCAGTTGTTTTTGACCGCCTGTAATAATTTCGATTAGCTCAACAGGTTTAGGAAAAAACTTACATGAGCCAATAGCTTTTGAAATAGCTTTTTCAGTTTGTTCAATTGAAAAGTTTTCAAGAGCTGTGAAATATCCTGATATCATAATCGTGGTTGATTTCTTATCTAATATTTCACACATTGATTGAAACGCACTTGCAAATCTATTTTTGTCCGATTGTTTCATCTTCAATAAATTCCTTTCCAACCTGCACAAGATGTTCATGCAAATCAAATTTGTTGGTTGATTGTTTTACAGGATTTTTCATTTTAACCCAAACTTGATCAAACTTAACTCGCAAGTTTTTAGTCGATAAAATAACAGTTTTCCAGAATGGTTCATTTTGGCTCCACTTAATTACTGTTTTAATATCCTCTGGTTTTCGGTTATCAATCTTGATCATAGAATCAATATATTTTGCCCATAATTGAAAATTTGGTTGTTTGGCATTAGAATTATTTTGCAGGATATGAAAATATAAATATTTAGAAAGTCGGAGTTCGTGAGAATCTTCATTAAAAAGTTTTTTTTCTTTTTTATTAGTTTCTTTTCTTTTCTTTCCTTTACTTTCCTTTACTTTACTTTGTGTCTTTTCTGTTACAGAAATAGGTTGTTCTTTTTTTTCTTGATATTTAAGCCTGTTATAATCACGTTTATCCACTAAAGGCTGCATTCTTTTTTTTAATCCAGGTGAAAAAAGATTACCGTTTTTAATTTCAAACGCTTTAATTTCTTTTCTGCAACATTCAGTTACTATCAGCTCTATTTCTGTCACAGAAACACTAAATTCAGAAGCATAAATTGCTTTTTTGATATCATTCCACTCTATTACAAAATCACACGCCCTTGTCATGCGTTCTAAGAATTTAAAATAAACTGCATACCCTTTATGGCCAAAAATGCTTTCTAAATACACAATTTTTTCATCAGAACTCGCATCAGAATCGTGAGAAAAATAGTCCGCATTTTCACGCTTATTTCTGCCTACCATTTTTTAATCCTCACTGTATATTTAATATTCGATAGGCGGATCTATATCAAAAAGGGCAGCATTGAGTTTTTTTAAATCGTTTAACAATATCTGTAAATTTTTTATGACTGCGTCATAACCCTCAAAGTCGTCTGTTGTCAGATTCGATAAGGCCGAAATAGTCATAGATATATAATTAACTATTGCTTTTTTTATCTCAAGAACGGCACCATCTCTTTTGATACACTCAATATTCGTTTTTGTAAGCATTTTATTTAATCCTTTTTTTACGCTCTTTGTCCCACAAATGACTCTTACATTTTGGACACCGGACAGGCTTTGTCAACACCCTTTGTATCCATTCATGGCCGCATCTTTTGCAAGCATTCTTTTTCAATTCCATGTTTTCAACCTCATTTAAATTGATAATAAATCATACCTATCATAGCTTGCATTGGCATTGCAACAACAATCTATTTATTTCCGTATTCCACCAACATCAACGCCAGCAAAAGCCGCAGCATGAGGATACTGCAAACAAAGCCTATCCCAGTCACTCATAGTCTCCCTTACCACTATTTCAGGCACATCAACCACTTCTGGCTCAACCTTAACAACCGGTTTACGGTTATAAGTTTTTGGCAATCCCAGGAGCCTACACGCCTTGAAAATCAAATCAGGTGAGCAGCCCTGATCGACTGCAATTAGTCTTATAATTTTACCCTCTTTGCGCATTTTCGCCACCCGCGCCAAGTCAACATCTTTCAACCTTTTTAGACCTTTTAATGCCACCGGCAATGGCATATCATGGGATCTAATCAATTTATAAAATGTAAATGTGCTGACACCCAATACTTTGCACATCATTGTCCCGGTAGCTTTTTTTGCAATATATTCCTTTTCTAAAAACTCTTTTATATTGCTATATTCGTAATTTTCGGCTACTTCTTTAAACCGTTTAATTATATTTGGTCTTAGGTTGTTATTTTGTTTATCCATACCACCGTACCGCCTTTCGAGGCACACGAATTTTACACCCGCGCACATTCTTTAAGTCATAATTAGCCTGCACCCAAACCCACACCGCCTTTAATTCCCTAATATCCATCAATGCCCTTGCCCTACCAAATATGCCCTTAATATCATGGTTTAGTTTAGATTCACGATACCGGCCCCAGTACGCATATGATTTTACATGGTCATCAATTTTTTTCCTGAGTTCATCCTCAAGATCAGTCGGTGTTTTTTCTTCAAACAATTTACGCTGAACAAGATCAATTTCACGACCACCCAACATAGATGATTCAAGCGGCCTTATCTGGATCCTTTGACCGCCACCGTCGCCGGCTTCTCTCTCAAATAATTCCATCTGTGATTCATTTGCAGGACAATATTTCATTTGTTCCGATTTGAAATAATCGACAATCTCACGTAATAGCTTATCATCTGGCGCAAATATATAGCCAAACTGTTTAGAATATGGCCCGGCCTCGCTGTCTATGCGTACCACACGCGCCACCATTTGCTCAATCCAAGGGATTGACCTTATATTGGTTAAGCAGCAAACATGCGTAGCTTGTGGGCAGTCAAAGCCCTCATAAAACATCGCTATGCCTACCAGGATATCAAGCTTACCGTTTTTAAATTCATGAATTGCTTTTATGGCCGCTGTGCCGTCATGGGATGTTGCAATTTTCGACACATACCCATATTTTGATAGATATTTTATTACTTTTTTTGCTGCTTTAAAATCGGATGTGACTATGAGGATTTTTGATCGCGGATGTTTTGACTTGTAATTGGTCCAGTGATTGATTGATTTATTTAATAGCTGTTCTGCAAATTCAGAATTTAAAACAGTAAATATTGCCTGAGCCGTTAAATCTGCTCTTGCCGTGGCCAATGATGCCACTTGGCAATGGCGCCCATCTTTATTTATCCATGCCGCCTTTGCATCTGATAGGTTGAAAATTAATGGCAGAATGGCCTTTTCCTGCAGCGCGTCTTTTCTCGTATAATTAATTACAGCCGTTTTTTCAGTTGATTCAATAATAGGCATGCCGGTTAAATCATAATCAATAAATGCAATTCTTTTTGAGTCACCTCTTGCCATTGTTCCGGTCATCAATATTACATATTCTGATTTATCAATGAGTGGCTGAATTGATTTGTGCCATATTCCATCCTTTTCGATGTGATGGAATTCATCGAGCACCAGGATATATCTGTGCCTGTGGAAATCGAATAAGACGGTATTATTATCCATGCCGACCGCCTGATATGTTGTGGAAAAACCGTCCAGACCTCTTGCCGGGTTATCGTCATTGGTGCTGGACCTGATTATAAATTTATGGTCCAATAGCTCCCTGAAAAACGGGTCAACGAAGTTTCGTTCTGCCTGGTCCTGGAGTGTGAGACGGGGCACAATCCAGCATAATCTGTCGGCAAGACCTGCCTTGATTAACTCGCAGGCTTGCATGGGTATCATTGATTTACCGGCACCGGGAACGGCCCTCATGATAATTGTTTTAATGTCTGAGCCGTTTTTGATACCTGTGATTGTGTCTTCAAATTCTTGTTGGTGTTTTCGTTTCATACTATTGTCACACCTGATTTAGAAAATTTCATAACATGATCAGCCATAGCCACACACTCAGGCTTATGAGTGATATAAAAGCATGTTTCAAACTCACCTACGTCCATAAATTCACGGTATAATCTGATAAATGACTGAGCGTTTTCAGCGTCAAGTGCCCCATCCTCTTCGTCGGCCAAAACTGAATCCACCCTACTGCCTGATCGATCTTTAGATATCAAAGTCATTGCCAATCGCAAAGCCTTCAGACTCCAAACCCGTTCACCACCCGACAAATTATCAATTAATGTCTGCGTTCCATCATCCCTCAAAGCAATAATATCAAGAATCTCTTTTCCATTTTCATCCTGGGTTAAAAATTTAATGGAATAGTTCGGACCAAACGCACCATGGAGCAGGCGGTTTGCATATCCGGTCATCACCGGCGCCACGCTATCAATTTCAAGCGCCCTCAGCCCATCCTTGCCGCAAGCAAATTGCAAATATCGCCATTCTGTCTGTTCCGTTGTGAGCCGTTTCTTTTCGACTGTCATTGCTTTCAGTTTTATCAAATTATCTTCATACAGTTTCGCTTCGGCTTCAAGTTTTGCAAGCTGAAATTTTAAATCATCAATCTTGACATTATAGTTTTTGATTGATCGCTGATATTTCTGAATATCTGTTTCAAGAGCGTATACTTTCTGGGCCAAGTCATCACCGATCAGCTTTTTTTGGTCTGCTATTTTTATAGCAATTTTATCGATATGTTCCATTTGTTCTTGTTCGCGTATTTCAAAACCTGCTTTTATCTTGACACCTTCGTTGATTAATTCTGTGCGCCTTTTTCCGATGTCTTCAACTTTCGATTCTGCTATCTCTAATGAAGATATTTTACAGGCCAATGTGTCAACAGCGTCAAGGTCTTCATCAATTCGCTTGAGACCATTCGCTGTCTCTTTGACCTGCCGTTCACCGGCCAACATGGCATCACAGGTAATTTTTTCTATTAAATCGGCTTCGGTGATCCGCTTTTCGATGGCTTGAATTTCAATATTCAGCGCCGCTTGCTTTTTGTTATATTCACCCAGCGTCACCGGCAATAATGCCTTTGCATCAAGAGCTCCCACAATAAAAGAACAGGTAGCAGACTTACATTCGGGATCTCGGCGTTCAAGATCGGCCATTTTTGACCGGCAACCATCGATCTTGTTTTTCAGCTTCGGTAGTTCCAAGTCATGCTGCATACCGAAAAGTTTTGAATCTAAACCTGTTTTTATGGCGCCGGCAGCGTTGCGTTCATTCCTGAGTTCGTCAACTACTTTCCTTGATCCTACCAGCTCATTTTCAGTATTCTGCCGTTTTCCAACCAGTTTCTTTTTTTTGTCGATTGCGGCCCTGATCGCGTCAGCATTTGCAAGAATCTCTTTGTACTGACGGATAGATGCCCCAAGTTCTGTGGCCTTTGCCCGTTTACCATTTAATTTATGCCCTATGTCTTCCCTGTCCAATTCAAGATCATCCGATATGCTATCGCGTTGGCCCGTCAAATCATCAATACGCTGCTTGATAACCTCTTTTGATGCAATCACCTGTTTGACTTCTGATAGTTCTTTTTCAGAGTGTTCCAGGTCTTTTATGATACCGCCCTTGTCATATTCAATTCCTGTTAATTCCCGTTTGACCTGATCAATCTTTCCGGGTGTCCCTTTCAAAACTACAAGTTCAGCATCCAAATGCTCAATACCAAGGTCGATTTTATCAACATGAGTACCAATCAAATTAGCCGCCTGCTTTGACGTATTCTCATATTCGATCAATTTATCGAGCCGCAAAAATTCAGAAAATAACGCCTTTAAATCACCGGTTGTCATATCGTTTAATTTTTCAGAATTTTGAGCACAAAAAACAGAATTAAAAAACAGGGTCCTGCTGCCAAATAAGCCCTCAACATATTTTTTATATTCGCTGATTTTGCCGTTTGTTTCTGATTTTGTGGCACCGTTTTTGTAAATAAAACCTTCTGACCGGGTACTGTCACAATCGATTTTAATCAAGAAACGGTAAGTGTCACCTTGATATTCAACTTCTAAATCACGGAATGAATCACGCAAAAATGTATGATGATTCAACGCACCTTTGCGCGATGCCAAACAAGCATATGGATGCATGTTATCAAGTACGGTTGTCTTGCCATGGCCGTTTGGTCCGTCTAGGGCCACAAGGCCGGATATGTTTGAGAAGTCAAGGTCTATTTCGTCAAGGTCCATACCTTTTTTTATGCCAATGAATCCGCGTAATTTTAGCTTATTTATTTTCAATTTTCCCCCTCCAATCTTTACAAGTTCGCTCACCAGGATAAATATTACTTTCAGGAAAATATTTTCCCCACCGTTTACAAAAACAAAGCGTTTCACCTTTTGATCTGGTGATATCAAACTTAATTTTAAAGTCTTTACAGTTTGAACAGATTTCTTTAGTGGTTGAGTTCATTTTTATTTTTTAAATTCTGTGTAAAGTGCTATCAGGGTAAGCGATGTAGACGTACATATTCCTGCCTCAAGATATACTCCATAAATGAGTGCACCCGTTAAAACTATTCTTATACAATTTGTTATGATTGTCATCGTTTTCATGTTTATTTTTCCTTAGAGTTTGAGTCCATCAATAACTTGCTCCTGATTTTGACTTTCCAGCAACTCAGCTTTTTTGATAACAGAATCACCGACCACATCACCGGTCAATTTAGCACGTTCCCTGATTTTATCCGGCAGTGTAGTCAAAGACAAAAGCTTTTCAGATCGAACATTTTCACGCGGAACTCTGATTATATTCAAATCAACCGTTTTGGCGCCGGCCGTGGTAAATCTTTCAAGCATCAACTCTTTGTCAAGTTCTCCGATTTCGTCCTCATAGATTTTTACATTTACTTTGATATTTGCGCCTGAAAAATCATCTTTAATTTCTCCTATGCCCATTCCAATATTTGCTATATCTGCGCCACCTGAAAAATCAAAATTAAACTTTACCATTTTGCGGTGGGGTACTTTTACAAAATTATTAGCACCAGGTTCAATTTTTGAAAGATAATGAATATAAAAACCCTTATCCTCAGTTTCGCCATAAGTCTTGGGATAAATTGAACCTGAATAAAAAATATTATTACCAATCTGCTGTGCAAAATGGATATGCCCTAAACAAACAAGGTCAAAATTACCTGCCTCAATTTGCTGCCTTGATACTTCGATATCGCGGCCAATTAATTGCTGCGTTTCTGATACAAACGCGCCGCCAATTTGAAAATGGCCTACACCTATATGCGGAGCGTCAAATTCACTTGCCATTGACGCAAAACCTGAGAACATAGCCGTCATTGCATCACCTATTTGTTGATCTGTTTCCATGATCGTACCTTGACCCTGGAAATATTGTTTTGTCGGTGTAGGTATGCATGAAATAACCGCGTCAATTTTTATTTCAAGATCACGGTCTGGTGGTATTCTTAAAAACTTTTGCTCTGTAAAATAGAGTTGTTCCGGCATGGTTGATACATAAACAGGATACTGAGCCTTAATCAATCGCGCTATTTCAATGGCCTTGCCGTCATGTGAAGGCGTACCTATAAGAATCAATACCGGGGCAATTTCGGCAAGCTGATAGAGAATTTCAAAGGTTAATTTTGCTGCCGGTGAATCAAGTTTGACGTTCTGACTGTCAAAAATATCACCTGCATTAATTATTAAATCAGGCAATGTTTCGGCTGCATAGTTGACAAGATAGTTGAGAACCTTTTTTGATTCTTCAATGTCTTTATCCCTTGTATGGAAATCTGCACAATGTAATATTTTCAATTTTTAGCTCCTTTTATAATCGCGTTTCATATCCTGATAAACGCGCCGGTATCCCTCAAGCCTGATTGTAGCGACATCAACAGTTTTCGTGCTGTGGCGCAACAACTTCTTGTACCATTTAACCTTTGCCTCTGTTGGCTTTGAAATCTTCCGAGCCGTGTTCCTTAATCTTTTTGCTACTGTTCCTCTCATTATATTCTCCTTTATATTTAAGTTAATCAATAAGGTATATCGTCATCAGGATCTTTTTTCAGTTTCTCAAGCAATGCGTCAAGGTGTATATCCATGAATTCAGAAAGTGGTTTTTTAATAGCTGTTACAAGATTAAAGCCTGTCCGTTTTGCCTCGGTTTCTATTTCTTCTATTTTTTGCGATCTGATTGCAGCATCACCTTGAGCCTTCAACTTGCTGGCTTCTCTTTTTTCCGCTGTTTTTTCCAGCTTATCAACCGCTTTCTTGGCACCTTCTTTGTCTTCAAATGCTTCATGGACTGGCGGTTTTGTTTCTGGTTCTTCATCGGCCACCGTCTTAAAATCCTCCGGCGGTATTTCAATAGCCTGCGGACCCTCAAGCATGGCCGGTTGCGGCCCGTAAACATTAAACATACTGCCAAGTGATAGTTTCATCATGGCACGTTTTACTTCCGGGTCTTTGTAATCAGGTTGCACAATAACTCGTGGAGTAACAAATTCTTTTTTCAGTTCTGCCACCGTATACGTTTTTTTGACAGACAATAAAGCCCTTATGACTCTATTTTTTGCGCCGGTAGCGGCCAACTTTGTCTTGTGCTTGCGTTTGAAGTTGATTTCTTCCCTGATTTTTTGAGCAACATAATGCTTTCGTTTTTCATCTGACATTTTTTTATTCAGCCAATCAAGCGATTTATTATCAGATGCAAGTTTTCCGTCCCAACCTTGCTGTATTTCGTCCTCAACAACACGCATATCAATATCATATTCAGACTGCATACAAACAAGCTGACCGTCTGCTTTACGGATGCACCCGACCGCGTTGTAGGCCACATAGTTAGGATCAAGGACGGTTGCCCTTGTCTCTTTCGGGTTCCACATAACACTTGCGCATATCGCCAACTTTTGAAGCGCCTGGCCGGTTAAAATAAACTGGCCGGTTGCTCCTAATTTCGGGTATACGTCACCATCATTGGAATTATGAGACAACTGGACAACATCAAAAACAACTTTGTGCCAATCGCTCATGTTGTCAATTTTCGTCATAGGGCAAAGAATATTATACCCTTCTTTTTTGTATTTTTCTAATTGATCTGTCATTTTTACCGCCTTAGAATTTTCTGTTTAAAAGTTCACGTCTGTTAAGTTTGCCGATGATTTGTTCCATAACGTCAACAGCCTTTTCAAATTTAACACGTTCCCATGCCGGATAAGCCCACATTCCCGAAAAATCACGAAACAAAATAGTCTTCAAATTTTCCGCTTTCCTTTCCCTGTTCCGTTTCTGCCGTTCCTGAATTAACTTTTTCTGCTGATTACTTTTTTTCTTGCCCATTTAAAATCCTCCATCTCGTTATTTTTGGATCAAGTCCGAGATATCCACAAACATCTTCAAAGCCAGACCCTTCAGTTTCGAACCACCAGCGTGCATTTATGCTGGCCTTTTTAGTCAAATTATCAAACTTATCGTGCCCGTATCGCATGTCTTCAATAGCCTGCGTCATAACAGCGGCCCATAACTGCCTATAAGGATACAAATCAATATCCATACCGTCATCGTCAACAGCATTAATTGCATACATAGATTTCCTTGATGAGCTCATTGATGTACTTTTTTTCTTTATCGCTCAGATCAATCGAATTGATATCAAATGGCCGGATAACGCCACCGGTTAAAAATTGCCCAAACATGCCCTCGTTTATCGGCCTTTTATAATGCTTGGGTTTTTTGATTTCGCTGATCCGGTTTTCAGGTATGCCAGTATGCTCCGAAATTTCGCGGCCTGTCCATTTTTTACTGGCCGTTATTTCATTAAGCCGCTGGCCTATTAAAACAGTCAATTTTTTCATGCATTCTTTTTTCTGTGATCGTCGCATGTTTTTATTCCTTATCGTCCAGATATCCACCGGCCTCAAGCGCCAGCCATGTTTGTTTTATGGATTTTTTTTCGCCTAAAACCCAACATGGGCATTGACCACCTATTCCGCCGTATTCGGGCAGTCCAATAAAAGCACGACACAAACGGCAAAATGCGTCTTCTTCGAGATCGCCAAAATCACAATTCTCAAAAGCCGGATACGGGCACCTGCTGCATGGATCTTTTTTTTCAAGCATCTTGATTAACAATTTTGCATGTTCTGCCTCTGTGCATTCCATTTTTAAGCTCCTTTTTAAAATTTTATCCAATAATACAATCAATATTTTATTGTGTCAATAACTTTCCCAAAAACTTTCCCTTGACATTTCCCAAACGATAAATTATTATCTATCCAACATCCGGCTAAAACATTCGCAAGCGTCTTGATTGACCTTGACGGTGCCATTAGCTGGTCGATAAAAACGACCAAACGTTAATAAAACTGAAAAGGAGTGATATCGTGTGAAATTGACATTCAGGAAGTGAAAATGTGAAGATGCAAAGATGTTTAATTAGCAGGCCGGTTTAACAAGGCTGCCGGTCTGCTAACTTTTAAAAAAGGTGATGAAAAAATGATTCGAAAAGACAAAAGAACAGCGTCAGAAATAAAAGCAGAGCTTTACGGGGTATGGTTGACCGCTGTATATGCTGATGGATTTAATGGTGATATGATCCACGACATAAACCTTGAGCTAAAGGAGTTGAAAAAAAGCAAAAGAAAATCAAAGTTTTTGCTTGGAAAAATTGCAGATAGGTACAAAGAATTGACTGGCGAAACGCCAAAAATGGTTAAATATAGGGGAATAGAAAATGGCAGCTAAACACGTACTCGGTGATGTATGCGAAGTGATTAGAAGGTCAGACGTTTTCCATATTGACCCGCGAAATATAATTGTAGTTGATGGATGGAATGAAAGAACTGATTTCAGTGGTGAAGATGAAATGGTTGAATCCATCAAAGAGTGTGGCGTTATTGATGCTCTGTTTGTACGCAAAACAAAAGATAAGACCATAGAGCTAATAGATGGTGAACGTCGTCTTAGGGCTTCATTGAGAGCTATTGCAGAAGGCAGTGATATCAAATCAGTACCGGTCACTGTCGCAAAACGTGGAACAAACGAAGCTGACCTGTTCGCGGCTTCGTTACTTTCTAACACCGGCAAGCCATTCACACCAACAGAAGAAGCGGCAGGTTTCAGGCGACTGGCAAATTGGGGATGGGACACCAAAACAATTGCCGCCAAGTCAGGCAAGTCAATCTCCCATGTCAGAAACAGGCTTGAACTTTCCGAAGCCGCGCCACCCATTAAACAGGCAGTTGAGAAAAAGGAAATTACAATCAGCCAGGCTCAGGAAATTGTGAAAGAGTCTGACGGAAAAATTGACCACCAGGAAAAGGCACTGGAAAAAGCTATTGAGAAAAAGAAGGCGCCTGTGATTAAAAAAACTACTTTGAAGCTGTTTGTCAAGGAAGGCGAATTAAAAGCCACCGGGTGCAATGAAACATGCGATCCTATAGAAAATTTTATAACAACATCTGAATTTCAAAATGCCGTACGTGAGTCAGGTTTTGATCCCAAATCAATTAAAATAACTATTGATAGACTTGAGGTGTAAAATGAACCTAATTTTCCAATGGATAAAAGAAGATGTTTGTTTGTGGATTCGTTGCCGGTTAATTTATTTTTATATTTTCTTTGCCGGTTTGATGGTTGGTTCATTTTTGGGTAACGTTTGGTTTCATTTGCAGATGGGGAATTTATGATTGAACCTTACTTTGAAACTGGATTCGGTGTTTTATATCACGGCAAATCTGAAAATATACTGCCGACCCTGCCAGACAACAGTATGGATTCAATCGTTACTGACCCCCCATATGGCCTTAAATTCATGGGTAAGAAATGGGATTACAAAATCCCGAGCGTTGAAGTTTGGCGGGAATGTTTCCGGGTGCTCAAACCGGGTGGGTGGCTTTTGAGCTTTGCGGGAACCAGGACACAGCA
>Ga0207997_1000905_pt1 | contig 15182 bp, 25 predicted proteins | sample AntAceMetag02UKN_FD_184777 | JGI IMG/M metagenome (GOLD analysis project Ga0207997, IMG submission 184777) | Saline lake microbial communities from Ace Lake, Antarctica - Antarctic Ace Lake Metagenome 02UKN (SPAdes) (version 2) | ecosystem: Environmental > Aquatic > Non-marine Saline and...
TATCAAATATGAAACATGTTGCTGTTGATGAAGAAGTTAAATTACTTAACAAGATTTTAGATTATTTAGGTCAGTGTATAACTGGTTTGACAGCAGATAGTGATACAGATAATGCTTTTAGTACTGCATTAGACATGATTGAGTTCAATATAATAGAACTTTTAGGATTACCCACAAAGGTGAAAGAATGAATAATATAGTATGGTATCATGGGACTTGTGATAATTGTGGAAGAAAACAAATCCTCATATTACATTATGGTTATATTACCCAACCAGATAAAGATTTTAGAATTTGTATGGATTGTATAAGAAAGAATAAAAAAATGATTGATAATGGCTGGCAATCATTTTTAACTACTCAGGATTAACAAGATGAATAACAATACAGAAGGTGAAAAAAATTACGATTGAAGATTTAATATTTTGTTTAGTTTGGAATTTATCATTATTATTTACCTGTGTTTATATATCTAAAACAAAAGGATGGACACATATATGGTGGTTAATGCTATTAATTTTTTATCCAGATTAACAAGGAAGATGAAAACCAGAAAAGAACGTTATGCTGGAAATAGGAAATTAAGAAGAAAATTAGGTATCATTAGAAAAAGATGTAAAGCCTGTGGTTGTTTTATACTTAACAGACATAAAGAATGGTGCCCAGAATTAAAGTTATTAAGATTAATGAATACTCGTGATTGAGAGAATAAACGAAATGAAACGTAAAATAAATTATTCAGGAACTTTTTTTACATTAAACGCATTAATCATGTGGGTAACAGGGATATTTGAAATTGAAAATTTATTTTCGTGTTATGAAACGGTTAATTATGGAGTATTTGTATGTAATCATACCCTAAGATTATTTATATTTATTATTACATTATCAATATTTTGTATGTGGATAGGTTGGTTGATAATTGATTTAGTTTGCTTAGAGTGGGAAGAAGATAATACTCACAATTGAAGGAGATGATGAAAATGACAGGTAGAAATATTGAAAGACATAAGAGATTGCCAATATATAGAAGACCTTATGAGAAAAGAGAAACTGAAAGAGAAATAATTACAACTTTGCAGCAATCTGATATAGATACAATAGATAACATCATTAATAAGATAAATACAGGAACCATCAGGATGGATCAAGATTTAGCAATAGTGAAGGCAGAGATAAGCAGAGTTGGGTATGATAGGTTATGTAGTTATCTTATACAAGAATATGGACACAGATAAAATAAACGACCGTTAAAAAATTGATCCTTTAATCTGTATTGGATTATAGAGGTTTGGGATAGGAGGTTAAAATGGTAAAAAAATATACATGGGAACAATTAGACAATATGTCAAATACAAAGGACAGAACATTACCAAATTACACAATTTATTTACAAGCGAAATTAGATAAATTTACTAAGGCAAACATTGAAGAAATTGAATTATTGCATTTAAAAAGAAAAAATTTAATAAAAGAAATTAATATCTTAAAGAAAAGTAAGGATGGTATGTATAAAATAATTGAATCCTGTTTAAAGAAACTAAAGGCACTAAAAAATGAGAGATAAACAATTATTTATAAACTTATTAAGTGCTATGTCCAACATACAAACATTCCAAAAATTAATTCTTAATGATCATAATAAAAAGATAATGGATTTAATCTCTAAAAGGAAGATGACTATGACTGATGTATCAAAATTTATGAGTATATCTAAGAAATCCACACATCTAAGAGTTAAAAAATTAGAAACATATGGTTTTATTGAATCAAAATTAATAGAACATTCTCGTGGTAATCAATAAATTCTTATTCCAAAATATAAAAAAATGATTATTAAATATAAATCCCTTTTGAAAAAGGCGGATTATGATATTGATAAATTAATGCTCACTAAAAAGGGGGGTTTTTAACTCCTCTATATTTAAGTATAAGATAATACCTTTTTTAGACCCCCCCTTCTTTTTCTTGGTATTTTGTCCTTTCCTCTTTTCCCAACACCAGTGCAGCGTTTTAATCCTTCTTTGGTTCTTTCTGATATAATTGTCCGTTCAAATTCTGCAAATGCACCCAATATCTGCATCTGGAGTTTTCCCCCAGCATTAGATGTATCAATATTCTGGGTGCAGGCCTTGAAGTGAATTCCTTTCTTCTGGAGTTCATCAAAGATAGATAGAAGGTGACTGAGGGATCTTCCCAATCGATCCAGCTTAGTAACCATTATCATATCAAATTTAAAATGTCGCATATCATTTAAGAGCTCATTGAAGCCAGGCCTGGAAGATGATGCACCACTGATCACATCTTTATATACTTTATATATATCATACTTTTCTCTAGCACAATATTCTCTGCAGATATTATCCTGCTTGTCTCCATGCTGTTCTTCTGTACTGACCCTACAATAGATTGCCACTCTCATATTCTAACCTCTTGATTTTCTTTCCTTGTATATATGATATGACCAACAATCCAAAACAAACTATCAATATTATAAGGATGTAAAGTCTCAGATTATTAATATCGATACATTTCTGAAGAAGATTCTCCCAAATGTCCAGGTCATTCTTTAATAATCTTTGTTCCAGTTCCAGCAAAGCCAGATTAATTGTTTGGTTCATTAATCATCCCTCACATTAGTTGCGTATAATAATGTAGATACCATCAGGCACACTGCACCGATCACAGAATACTTACTAAATAATAATAATACACCGTAACCTAAGAAGACACCTGTATATATCCCTCTATAATAAGGTAACTTGAATATATTCTTTGGATAATATGGTCTTAATATCATAACTTGATACCATCCCTCTTATTCTCTTTGGTTATTGGTGCAAGTAATCCAGCTAAAGCCATATGTTTAAATAGGATTCTTCTCATATTGATTAATAATTTTTCAACAGTCCTATATTGATTTTGATTTATCATACTTGTGAAATCTGATTCCACACTTTTCATATTGGATCTTATAACATCTATCTCATTTCTATATTGATCCAATAACAATTTTTCATCATCATTAATATTGATATATGGCATAACCAAATCTTCAATAATATAATAAGTAGATAGCCCACTGATACTATCTCCTCGTTTGATACATTCATTCATATCAAAAAATAAGTCTTGTAATATTTGATAGTAGAATTGTTGTGATGATTTGACTGATATTGTTTCCTTATTCATATTAATTATACTATGCTCCGTGTGTGTGTTTATCTTTGGTTTTTTCTATATTCCCATATAAATACGTATTGGATAACTTCCTGGCTTCTGGCCAGCTTATATCGAATACCGATACTAATTTATCTGCCTTTAAGCCCCCTTTCTTACTATAGATTGTATCCTTTATATCGTCGGGCAACTCATTAAATTTACCCAATAAATCCACATCAGAAACCTTAACTATCGGTTTATCAGACTGTACATCTTCAAGTATAGACTTATATAATTCATCTTGGAAATTCTTCTTCATGTCTTCATAAAACCCTAATATATCTTGTGGTGGTTGGGGTAAACCAAACTTGGTTAATTTATACTTTGCATTGTCAATTTTAAATAAGGGATACTTACGATAACATTTACCACTATATTCATCATGTTCTATCTTGGTAAATGCAGAATATGATACTTTATTCTTTCTATCTATACCCCTCATAACCCCATGATAATGACATAATTTCCTTAATGAACTATCAAGAGAAGATATATTAGGTAAGTTCAGTATTAATACTGTGTTATGGGATCTAACTGTCTGGAACAGTTTTCCATACGACCTATTTGATTTTGTCATAAACTCTCTACTTCCTGCAGAAACCCCCATCTCTTCTAAGATACAAGCTTGTCCTGCACCAATTTCACCTTTAACAACAGCTTCTAATAGTTTTTCTAAAGAGAAATATACTCTTAGGTTATTACTGAATGTTTTATCTAATATATTAGCTAAGCTTAATGAATACCAACTTTTACCAGAACCAGTTTGACCAGTTATCAAGATAATACTGTTACCATTTATATCTTTTGATTGCCTTCTGTTTATTGATTCTATTAATTTTGTGGCTAATACATTTTTTATATCTTTCTTAATTGTCATCTACTGCCCCTTCGTCACTGTCTGAATATATAGCCCTCGTATTATATTCTAAAGATAATATGTCATTCATTATTAATTGTCTCATTATTAATTCAAATATCTCTTTCCAGTATTCAATGCCTTCTTTATTAATGTTTTTTATCTCATCTTTAAACTTTTCTGGTTTCAATGAACTTGGTAATAAAGCATATAGAAATAGAACCTGGTTGCTTATTGCCTGGACTATATCATCCTGCTTTGATTTTATTTCAATTCTATCAGCATTCATATATGATCCAGGCATAGTTTTAGTAGTTTCCAAAATATATGTAACTTGCATAAGAATCAGTAATTTGATATTCAATCTGTTTATATCTTGGTAATCCATACTAACAACCCCATACTTTACTTATCATTAATAATCTCTTGTTTAATCTTTAAGGATATTATTTCAACCTTAATCATTTCTAAAGATTGTATGATTTCGTTGTAATCTTTTTCTCCAATATGCTTGTTGATAAGTTTTACAAGGTCATCATCCAAAGTGTTAGTATGGTCTTCATCAGAATCTTCTTCAACTTCTAACTCTTCTTCAGTTTCGTAATCATCAACCTCTATTTCTTCTGGTTCTTCGATTACTTTCCTAACTTTTTTCGGTTTAGGTTTCGGCGTTGTTATTTCTGTCTTTACTGCTTTCATGTTTCTGTTAAATAATCCCATTGTTATCACCGTTTGTTATACCATCTAATAATAAGGGTAGTCACCCATATTAACGAGAAAATATACATTATTATTGAATATGTTACTATCTGTCCTACATACATTAAGATTGAAAATAATAAAGCGTAAAATGATGATAAGTGTAATGCTTCGTTAGTTTCAGTACCACCTTTAATCATTGTGTATAAAGGTATTACAAATACCGTCATTATTAAAGATATACCGAACCATTGGCCTGTCATGTTTGAAATGTTCTTTATCATTCCCACTGTTCCATCAGCGTCAGAAACTTTAGATAAATTATAGTATCCTACCATTTTAACTTACTAACCTCAAATCAAATCCATCTAAGACTGAGGATTTACTATTTGGATCTATCATACATTCACCATGAATATAAACTCTTCCAGTTTCTAAACAACTTAAACAACCATCCCCTTGAGTATAATAATACCCTAAATCATTACATTGTTCAATCTTACCATTATCAAAATTAATCTTAGCTATTGCCATACATGAAACTATAAAGATGAATAATATCATCAAATTGTATTTAATAAAACTCATATCTTTCTTGTCCATATTACTCTCACCATTAATATTACTATTGTTATTGTCGCTAATGTAATAAGTAAAGTTACAAATATCTTAGGTAGATTTAATTTACCTTGGTTTAATGATAAAGTTATTGAATCAACACTGAACCCTATTAATTTTGGCATTAGTTTTATTGTGTTCCATGCCTTTCCAAATATTGAATCTTGCCAAGCATTTTCAATGTTGGTATAAACCTTATTAAGCCAAGATGATTTCTGGTCTAGTTCGTCTAGATTATCTTGTGATCTGGCAAATTCATCTGTATAATTCTTTTCGAAATCTTGTTGCATAGCTTCATATTGTTGGAACTCTGGTGCAGATTCAACTGCATAACCTTCTGAACCCGTCATGTTTATAATGAGTGATGATATAAGGGCTAATGCTGAAAATGCAACTATCATAGTAATAATCAATGCCGATATTGAACCTTCTGCTTTCTTATTCATTTTTTCAACCTACTTATTGTAACTGCAGTTATAAGTGCCAAAGATACCATAATCATAGCAGTACCAATCTTAAATCCAACTATGAACGGCATTAACGATATACCTATAACTCCTACCATAAATATGATTAATCCTATTATTGGGCTTGCTATGAACCCCATGACCGATGCAAGGGTCAAGATAATCAATATAAACAAACCTTGTGATTTGGTTAATACTTTACCGTCTCTACCCAAAAATTCATCTGAGGTGTCCATGATAATATATCCTTCACCGTCTTTAAAATCAACTTTAGCAAATGATACATAATATGTCCTGTTGGATGGTGTTAAGATTCCAGTTTGTAATGTTCCAAATGTTGCATTTTCACATGATGTTGTATTTAAGTAAGTTCCACTCTGATTATGTATATAAACATATATACACATTTCAACTGGATCAACCATATTATAATCTACTTCAAAGAATCCAGTAATGTTAGATGTAGTATTAAAATGTAAATCTACATAATTGTCTAATATTTGAGTAACTTCATCAGAATATTTTTCTTCAATTACACCAACAATATATATTAAGTCATCGTTAAGAGACAATGAAACAGGGGCATTTAACCGATAAATTTCTTTACCTTTATAATCAACGTACCAACGATAAAAGAACGTATCAGTAGCCAGTATAGTTGTTGCTTGACCATTAGAATTTGTGGTTAAACTTGTTATTGGTAAATAATTATTAGTTGAAGGATTCTGTAATTCGATATGAATAGTTGCACCTTCTAAAGTAGAATAATCTTCATCATAAACGTAAAAAGTTACTAAATTTGTTGTAGCCAAGTTTGATGTATTTGTTAAGTATAAATCTAATGTTTTATCGACTCCTGGTGTTAATGTGATATTGTTAATAACTATACTATAATCTGTATTATTACGAGAATATGCTCTGACTGTAATATCGTCAGCAACAGATGTATTAAATGGGAAACTAAAATTTGATTGTCCAGTAATGGTGTGATTCTCCAACTGGAAAACTGAACCAATAAGTTGAACAGTAACTTCAGTATTTGTTATCTTGTTAAGTGTTGTTGAATCATAAACATTTACACTAAGTGTTGATGGGTTTATACTATAATCCACTGAAAGGTTAGAATATTCCAAGACACCATTTACATCTGATTTAAAATTTAAAGCTAAATCACAATAATTTTCTGAATCCATAACGCAATTTTTAAAACTATTATTTAATAATTCATAAAAATTTAATGAGATATTATCAAATTTCCCATATGTACTATTACTTAAATTACCAATAGATATATTCAAATTACTTACACTCTCATTTATATCCCAATAGATTGATTCTTCATATAATGATGTATATGAAGAACCTGCTTTTGTAAAAACAAGAATCCATGTTGAACCATTATAACAATATCCTGAAACATAATTATCTGCCACAATACAATTAGAATGGAATTTTAAGTTTAATATATCATCATTTAAACACGAACTATCTATTGTAAAATTATTTAATAACATATCAGATATTTTTCCATAAGATACTTGCCAAATAGTTTCATTTTGAGTTGGTGGTATTGTATAATTTATATATAAATCTGCATTTCTGCACGAACCAAGACAAGAACATGAACTTGATTGTGTATCATAAATCCCATCTGTACCAAAGGTTGTAAAAGTCCAATTATTAGTATAATTATACCCACTACTTATATTATTATGGTAACAAGTTTTATAATTGGCAAATTCTTGATAACAATAAGAAGATGTGTTTAAATAATAACTTTTGATATTCATCGAAGCATTATTTAAAACTGAATAAAATGGTAAATGTAAATATCTTATTGTATTTACGCCAGAATCCAAAGTTATATTTTCACTTGTTAATAAATTAGTAAAAGTGGTAATCTCAGAACTAAATACCAAAACAGAACATAGAAGTATTATAACGACAAATATAGGAATGAATAATTTTGATTGCTTCATATTTCTAATACCTCTAAACCGATATTATTACATTTTATAGGCCAATCTGATTCAATATTATTATCCCCCTTAAAGAAACAATAATCATCACCGATTGCTATCAATCTATGACATACATATCTGGTATTTATATTTGGGAAATTTCTATGATCATAATTATAACAATATACGTTACCAGTTTCTATGTTATCGGCGATTGTTACATTATGTATTCCTGGTTCTAATGTTGGCATCATACTATACCCAGTAAACATCATCATATATATTATTAATGACATTAATACATCTTCTCCATATTATTCATTTTTCGAGAATAACCCCACAGATACTATAAAAGAATATATCAAACCATAATAAGGTAGATATGGCATAAACATTGGGATAATAGTTAAATTAGCAACAAACGTAGCAAACAAAGCATTATCAAGCATAGCACCGTAAAGATTACTTAATATTGCCATCATTATTATAAAGAAGCCCATGAATAAGAAAGATATTACAAAGAATATCGGTTCTGACGGTATATTCTTAGCAAGGAAAAAAGATAATATTGGTAACACTATTAATATTATAAGGAATCCATAATCAACTCCATTAGTAAGTGATTCTTGATGATCGTCATAATCTGCTATTAATTGTGTATTATTCATCTCAGAATTACCTTTAAATGCAGTACCCATATTATTCATCACAGTCCACACTATAAATAAAGTAATGACTGTACTGAATAATATAACACCAGCAGTTACAGGATCTTGGAGGTTGGCTTTCTTTTTCATCTTTTATATAGTATCTTATTTTTGTTTACTACCATTTCAATGTCTTCTTCACACCAATTTGATTTTAACTGCATTAAGGCATGAGTGATGATCTGTGAATCCGTCGGTGAAAAACCTATTTTCATTAACGGTACAAATGTTTCTCGTGACCATTCAATTAAATCGTGAGGTATTCTGATAGTGACTTTAGTCTTATTCATAACTGTTATAGCTTCCCAAATAGTCTCTCTGCAAGTCTCTCAATGTGTTCTGCACCTGTGATCCAGATGATGATTATTATTATTAACGAAAATATTACAATCATACTTAAATTAAATGGATTTAGTATTGCGTTTATATATGATGTATAACCGACGATGTAAGCAGTTATCAACATCATCATCATAAATGCGAAAGCAGTATAAAAGCATATCTGTTTTACAAGTTGGTAATTCTTATCAATCTGGAACGACATTAATATAAAACAGAGTGCTATACCAAGATATGTGAGAATGATTGCATTATAATTGAATCCTGTATCGTCGGGCATAACCCCTAATAAATTAACGATAATTTGCCCCTCTAAAGAACCAGCTTCACCCTGAGTAGAATTACACCATACATTATAAGGATAAACGCCATCAACCGTAAAGTTGTTACCATCAACATCAATCTCGAAATCTGTACCATCAAAATCTAATTCATCTTTATACATATAATCTTGGTAAGTGTTGTATGCGTGGAGGTAACATGAAGTGGTAGCACTGGTAAGTATATGTCCTGTAGAATTAAACACATGATATTTATATTCGTGTTCGGTATGTATTTGATGATATTCGTTGATAGGGGTTAATATTGCTAATGACCCTGTTGTAACAAAATTATTAATGTTAGTAATCTCAGTTTGTGCTCCTAATACACCAGAAGCTAGAATTAGAAATATACACGCCCATAATGAAATTTTATTCATTTTTTATATATTCTATTTTAGCATATATATAAAACTTTCTAATAAGTTTGATGTGTACAATGTACACACAAGTTTATATAAGATTCTATTCATAGTCTATATATATAATATAGGAGATGATAAATAATGGCAGTTGGATCTAAACTCCAGGTAACGATAAAAGAGTGGGGAGTACTAGTAATGTTTATAGTAATCATATCTGTAATACTATTGAAATTCAGAACCAGTGATTCTGTTTCTTGTCCAGCGAATTATGTATTGAACCAAACCAGTGAATTCTGTTGCCAAGCAGGGGATTGTTCGGTGAATACATCGGTGACCAATCTGCATGGAGATATTGCCACATATGTCTCTGCATTTAGTGAACCAAAGAGCTGGGTAACCATTGTGATCATAGCAATTATAGGAATCTCTCTATTGGCTATGTTTTACAAGATGAAAAGCAAATAAGCGTTAGGAACGCTAAGGAGGAATAAAAAATGGCAGTAGGAAGTCAATTGCAAACCACAATTAAAGAGTGGGGAGTATTAGTAATGTTTGTTGTAATCATATCGGTAGTCCTTTTGAAGTTCAAGGATGTCGGTGGTGTTACTTTAGGCCTAAACACAACGATAGACACATTTGTAAGTGCATTTAGTGAACCAAAAAACTGGGTAACTATTGTAATCATAGCAATTATAGGAATCTCTCTATTGGCTATGTTCTACAAGATGAAGTCTAAATAAGGTCATTATTGACCTTTTTTTCTTTTCTTTTAGTTACATTTAAATATAAGTATAATTAAGAATGTGATAAACATGAATATATTAACGAAGTTACAAAAAAAAGTAGTTAATGAATATTCTAAAACTCTCGACCACCTTTCTGATGATACACAACGTACACTTATAAAAGCAGATTTGGGGAATACTGCTATGAAAAATTCTAAACTGATCCATTCTGGTTTTGATTATGTAACTGACATATATTTAAAGATACTGTATTATCTTAAAGATGATTTTAACCAGGTTACTGAGTATGAAGGAGAAAATATCCAGAATGAGATTGATATTGTTGAGAATCTCGTTAAGGAATGTAATTCTAAATGGGTTAAGAACAAGTTCTATAGAAAGATTAATCCAAAATATATAAATACCTTGATGACTAAATGGAGAGTGTTAATCAATATCAAAGATGATATACCGAAACAATTAACGTATCTTAAAGAGTTCACTGACGATAGAGGATATAAAGATTTAAACTATTTTGAGATATATACCAAACTTGGACTATATAGTATAATAGACCAAGACTTCACTTTCCTAATAAAAGAAATAAAGAAAGATAGCGATGGACACTAGCACATTTACAAACTTTATTACAACACATAGATCAGAAATAATAGCAGTCGTATTGATTGGTTTAGTGTTGAAATATGTTTGGGATAACAGAGAATCATTAGGAGGAGTAGAAACATGAATAGAGAAGAAAAGTTAAAACAAATAAAAGAAATGAAAGGTAAGTATAAAGATTATACTGAAAAACAAGATAAGAACAATAATGACCTTGTATATTTCAATGTTGGAGAAGTAACCGTTCCTGAAGGTTTAACATCAAGCAGCATTATATTAAGACACGCTGATGATAAACTATATCTCGTTTACCGAATACTGCTTGGCAAAAACGCAGAATATAAAGCAAAAAGAGATAAACTCAGAGCATCCATAATGTCTGAGAAGAAAGAAGCAAAAGTAGCATTAAGAGCAGCTATAAATAGGAATGACAGTGACGAAGTTGTCAGGATTATGGCTTTGCTTACAGAGTTGAAACAGAAACTAACTAAGAAGTAAGTATTTGGTGAAAAATACCAAGTACCCTTATGTGGCCACAGATAGGGTATTTTTTTTTATTTTTATAAAATGGCCAACATACCACTAATATCAGGAAAAGTAAAAGTAATAAGAACAGGTAGATTAATTTATAATCCTAAAGGTAGACCTGTTGGTCGAGTTGAAGTTGATAATTCTAAACCAGGTTCCACACCTACTGTTAAATTTGATAGAGGGCATAGTTCTGGTACAGTTTTTACTGATAAAGGCAGAATAAACGTATCTACACCCACAGGTCAGAATAAAACACCTGTTTTCTCTGCTGAAAGTTTAGAGGTTGATAGAGGGTTTTCTACACCCACTAATCTGTTTGAATCTGGCTTTGAAGATCGTAAGGGGAATAGGTCAGTATTCACACCAGGATTATCAAGGGCAGAAGTCACAAGAGAAGCTAAGAAATCACAAGTTTCTTCTGGAAGGAAACCACCTGAACCAGTTAAACCTGTGTTTGATCCTGCAATAAAAGAAGCTAGAAGAACATCATTACCGACTAAAACATTTAAGCGTGGTTTTGAAGATTTAGGTGGTAGAAGGTCAGTGTTTACTGGTGAACGGTCAAGAACAGAACAAGAAACTCTGGCTAAGTCTGAAGAAATCAGAAGAATAGATAAACGTGAAGCTGAAAAGAAACAGAAAGAGCTTTGGGCAGATATTAAAAAGAAATCTGTATCACCAGGTGTAGGTGGGTTTATTGAGGGGGGAATTGAAGTAACTACTGAATTTATTAAACCAATATTCAGTGGTGCTAATAAAATAAGAAAACTGATGAGTCAATTACCTGAAGATTTCACTATGACTGCAACCACGTTCATTAATTTTAAAAAAGCAATAAAGGAAGCAGAGGAATATAATAAATTATGGAAAAACGGTGACCTTACTAAAAAGAAGGAAAATCAGATTAAATCCAAGATTAAAAGTTACACTTCTAAGATGGATAAGAAAGAACTTCAACGATCAACCAAATATATATCTGAGACTGTAAAAGATTCAGATGTCCACGCTTTCTTAATATTCTCAGGGATAAGTGCTGCGGGTGCTGGTGCAGGTGCATTAGGTGGAATAAGTCAGGTAATAGTTAATACTGGTTTAAGAGGAGTTGGTGTTGTTCAATCCGTCAAAGAAGGTATCGCATTAATCAAAAAGAAAACACCTAAGCAAGCAGGAAGATTAGTTGCAGTATTGATTCCAACATTATTATCATTAAAAGGTTCTAAGAACGATGCAAAGAATATAGTCAAAGCATTTAAGATGAGAATAACTAATAAAGATTTAGCGCTACAAGCTAAATATTTCGGTAAAGTATATACTAACCGTATGCCGAACACGAAAACACTTAAAAGAGTGTTCAGAGGTTTGGATGCCAAGACAGCAGCAAAGTTGAAAGTCTCATTAGTAAAGACTATTTCTAAAGGTACAGGTGGAAGAACTGTTTATATTGATGGTAAAGCCATAAATTCAAAAGGTACAGGTAAACCAATAGTTAAGACAACAAAACTTAAAGGTATCGAGATTGAAAGGACAGCAGTTCCAACTAAAACCAAAGCTGGAACAATATATAAAATCAAGGAAATAAGGAAAGTTATTACTGAGGTGGGTTTGAAAGCACTTAAAAAGATACCAAAAATCAAGAAAGAATTAATTATGAGAGGAAATAACCTTAAAAAATATATAAAAGGTGACCTCTTTAGAGAGTTGAGGGCAAACGAGATTTATAAAGTTAAATTCAAGAGGGGAAAGTTAAGTAAAATTGAACTAATTAAAAGTAAAGATACATTGAAACTTAGAAAGTTAATGAAGATAAGTGAGAAAAAAGCTAAGATAACTAAGCAAGAGTTGATAGATAAAGTAAAAATCAAAGAACCATTAGTTAAGAAAGAAAATATTGTCCTGAGAGAATCTAAAGCTAAACTAAAAAGAAAAGGAACTACAAAAAAAGCAAACCCAAATATTGAAAAAGTTGAATCATTATCGACAAAAAAGAGATTTTATGAACAGAGAATATCTGATATAAATAAAAATAAGAAATTATCTAATACTGCTAAAAAAGATTCAATAGATTTCATTAAAAATAATATAAAAGAAGTTAATACTGAGAGAAACTTGTTATTAAATAAATTATCTAAGGAGTATAAGATTACATTAAACAAAGATGGCAAAATAAGACTTACTAACAAGAAAAAGTTTACAGGATCTAAAAGGGAAAGTATATCCATGAAAGAACTTGAAAGAAATATTGACAAAATCAAGAATCCTAGAAAATATATGACACCTAAAGAAAGAGCAGCTTATGATAAACAAAATATAGAAGATTTCGATAAGAATACTCAGAGAATAAAGGGCGAAAAAGCATTAGAAGAACTTAAACTTAAAGAGCAGAAGGTTAAAAATTCTAAAGGATATAAGCGTAACCAACAAAGATTAGAGGATATTGCTTTTAAAGAAAAGATTAAATCAATTAAAAGTAAAAAGAGGTATGAAGATTACTTATTAAAAGAAAAGGAACGATTGAATAGTAAAAGGAATAAAGGTAAGATGTCAAAGGAAGAGGATATTTATTATGATGATATTATTGAAAGCATAAAATCCAAAAAAGAATATGATGAATATATAATTAAACAAAAAGCAAAACAAGATTTAATTAAAGAATCTCCTGAATATAAGAAACAAATTGCTATCAAAGAGCAAGAATTATATGATGGACAAATCAAGGATATTATCTCTAAAAAGAATGACTTAGAAAGATTAAATAAATTAAAAACTAATAATGATAATTACAAGTCATCTAATAAATATAAAAAGGAATTAAAAAGAATCAATGATTTAGAACTAAAAAATAGTCTTGAACGTGTAAAATCTCAGAGAGCATATGAAGAATTACTAAGGAAAGAAAAGCTCAAAAGTAGAGTTGAACCTTTGAAGATAACACCAGAGATGGCTAAAGAGATGCAAAAGCTTAGAGAAATAGAGCTTATCAATAAGTTTAAAGATAAACCTAAAACAAAGCCACTCAAGAAACTTGAATCAAAACAACCTAAAGAACAACCAACACCTGAAAAGGAAACAACATTATCACAATCTACTAAAGAAGGTCAAGTTGTTGTATTAGAAAAACCTAAAGAAGGTCAAGTTGTTGTATTAGAAAAACCTAAAGAAGTTATAAAATCTAAACCTAAGAGTAGTTCTTCTACTGATACTACCTCTTTTGTCAAGATAGAGACTTTAACCCCTGAATATACTAATAATAGGGTATTCGTTTTAAATAAGAACTTAGGTACAGAACAAAGGATAAATACAGTTTCACAATTATTAATTTCACCTACACAGGAAGTTATCTATAACGAGAAAACCAATAATATCTCACTTCTTAAACCTATAAGCAAAATCCAGCAAGGCCAGAAACCGTTAATAAAACTTGAAGAGTTACAAGTAAGTAAATCTGAAACTAAACTATTCCCAACATTCAAACTTAAATCTGGCGTTAGTCAAGAGAATATTCAGAAAGCACTTCAAGATGTCGCACAGGATCTAGCACAAAACCAGAAAGTAAGCCAAAAGAGTATGCAGAAACTTAAAAGCATTACCAGGCAAGAAACAATCACACTCAATCCAAATATGGAATATAAGAAACTATTAGAATTGATTAACGGTGCTTTCATAAACGTATTACCTGAAGAAAAAGAGAAATTAAGGAAATATTTAAATAAATTGAAACAAAGTAAGAAGAAAGCAAGATTATATTATACGC
>Ga0207997_1000907_pt1 | contig 15167 bp, 18 predicted proteins | sample AntAceMetag02UKN_FD_184777 | JGI IMG/M metagenome (GOLD analysis project Ga0207997, IMG submission 184777) | Saline lake microbial communities from Ace Lake, Antarctica - Antarctic Ace Lake Metagenome 02UKN (SPAdes) (version 2) | ecosystem: Environmental > Aquatic > Non-marine Saline and...
TTCTTCCAAAAGAAGAACTTATGACTTGGGATGATGAACAGATGCCACTTCCAACAGTAGACATAGCTAAAACATTTAATACAGGATTCAATAACTGCCGAACCGAAGCCTCCAAAGTAGAGATAGGTCTTTCGAGGGAAAAGATAATTGAAGTTACCAATAAGTTTTGCGATAGCTTAATGTTGGTCGATGCCCTACTCGCCGCAGAATCCGAGCTGATCGTTAGGAAGGAGGGGGAAGATGAACGACATATTTGAAATAGACACTGGAGAAAAATGTATATGTGAAGATTGTGGAGAAACAAAATATTTACAGTTTGGGATATGTATAAAATGCGGTGGTAATGTTGTAGATGTTGAAGATTAACCACCCACCACAGGGGGAAGAGTGAAAAATATTCTATATATTATATTACTTATTTTGGCTTTTTTAGTAATGAATAACTCAATACAACATGAAATACAAAAAGTTAGAAAAGAATTTTATTGCAGTATGTATCATCATCTAACAGTGGGTCATGGAATGATAAGCAAAGATAACGAAAAAATAGATAATATATGTAATTTTAAAGATTAATTACTCACTCTGGGGGGAATAGAATGAAAAAAATCAGATTAAAAGCAATAAACCTACCCGAAGGATTTGGTTCTAACTGGGTTGAATATGAGTATGAATATATCCCTGATGATCCACACAGATCAGTTAAAGCGTTCGATAAATGGCTCCACGATTTAATGTGTGTAGCTGATGGATCAAAGACAGAGAAAGATTTTGATGATAAACGGAATTATGAATCGTTTGTAGAACTTGTTAAATATATAAGGGAGGAACTTCCGAAGGAACCGGAACTAACCCAAAAACTCTTACATCCTTGTCTTAATCTTTATCCGAAAGAAGGCATGGTCAGCAAAGATGAAGTCTTGAAGGTTTTTGATAATGTTTTAAAACATAATGGATTATATGGAAGCACAACACCGCTAATCGTGCCACATTTACGTAAAGCAATATCCAATATGTAAACTATCAATTGACACCCGCGCCATTGGTTTGCTAAGATAAGATATGAACACTGATTTTAAAACATCAGAGAAATGTGATTTAGTATGCGCCCATATTGCAAACGGCGGATCGCTCGTTGATTTATGTACGCTTGAAAATATCAGGTTCTCAGACTTAGTAATGTGGCTCAATGAGAAAGAGCAGAAGAAACGGTATATTGCCGCACTTACCGCGCAGACCGAATGGGCAATCCAGAAGATCCTCACAGAACTAAGAACGATTTCGTTTTCCGATACGAGAGAACTGTTTGAGGATGATGGAACGCTTAAGCAAGTCAAGGACTGGCCGGAAGGTGTCTCAAAGCGTATCAATTCGATTCAGGTCTTGGAAGAGTTCGAAGGGACAGGGCGAGAGCGAACGTGGATCGGGTATACCAAGAAGGTCAAGCTCGTTGATAAGTTGAAGGCGATCGAAATGTTGATGAAGAATATGGGAATGCTTACGGAACGGACGTTAAATTTACACTTGACCCCGGACGATAAGGAGTTCAGGGACGAATTTTTCGGGGTAAACAAAACAGGAGAATAATATGATGGAATTCTTTTCGGCACACCCATATTGGACGATATGGGTTCTTTTGATTTTGGTATTTGAACGGGCAATGTACTGTGGATATATCGTTGATGATGATGTTTGTTTTACTGCGATGAAGAATTGGAAACGGAAGCTGTTTGATAAAAAATTCAAGAAAGATTTCAAGTTCTGGCAGCAATTTCTAATTCAATCGTGTTATGGCGCAGGGTTATTCAAAAACGCCGTTCAGGAACACGCATTCGCAGTCGCATTACATGGAATTAATTGCTGCCTGATTTACCGCGCGTCAGGATCACTTATTGCCGCAGTGTTATACCTCGTTAATCCCGTAAATAATCAAACAGCAGTATGGCTCAACGGTCGGAGATATGCGTTGTCGCTCCTAGCGGTACTGTTGGCATGGAATTTCTGGTATTTGATCCCGTTTATGATTTTAGTGTCATCAATCCATATCACAGGCATATTATTCCCACTGCTATTTTTATGGACACCGCTATGGCCCGCGATCCCGCCGTTAGGAGTAATTGCGTTTATTGTTGGACGTCGGCGAATTATGTCGAATATTAAAGGACGTAAGGCAGAGTACAAGCCAGGCAACGAGAACCAGATTATCAGGCCGCAGAAATTGATTTTGTATGTCAAGACGGTTGGGTTTCAATTTTTTCATTGTCTGTTCCCACTTAAGCCCGGAATGTATCACGATTTCCTGTTTTATTTCTCATCGACAAAAGAGGGAACGCAGGAAGGGTATTCGTTCAACTTCGATTTCTGGAAGGGCTTGGCGGCCGTTGGATTATTGGGGTATCTCATAATTGTTCAGCATTCGTTCTGGGCGTTCTGGTTTATTTTGTTCATATCGCAGTGGTGCAATATTTATTCAGTAACGATGAACGCGGCAGATCGATATTGTTCACTCCCGAACGTCGGGGCCATGATCCTGGTATCTCAAGGGATCAATTTATTGCCGAATCCGTATAATGTTGCTGTATTCTGTTTTTTGTTTGCGCTGTATATCATAAAATATCAGCCGTTATTCTTCGCATATCGGAATGTAGAGAATTTCTTTCAGTATCATATCAATTTACATCCGAGCATTATCAACCCGCGATTTTTCCTGTCAAAACTGTATCTCAGATCGAAAGATCCTTGGCAGGCGTTTGCTGTTGTAAGGCAAGGCCAGCGGTACCGACCGCACGATTTCAAGTTGTTGCTCAGGTTCATCGAATGTATGTTTGCTCTTGGTAAGCCGACGTCAGCATTGAAAGCCGTTGAGGTTGCCGAGAAATATATCCCATTCGGCGAGCAGAAAGATACGGAAAAGCTGTTTGGAGAAATGAAGGAACAGGTTGAAACATATATGGATTTTGTTAAGAAAAACGAGAGGAAAGTTTTGCATAATAACGGAAAGCCGTGTGTTAATTTGAATAAAAAGAAAAAGAAGGGGAAGAAAAAGCGTGGGTCTTAAACCCAAACAAGAAGAATTTATACAGGCGTTCCGATCGGGAAAGTATAAGTTTTTATGTGCGGCTGGGACCGCCGGATCTGGTAAGACGTTCTTGACGCTTGGTCTGCTACATTTATTATGCTGTAAGATCCCCGGTGTTCGGTTCTTCGTTGGCCGGAAATCAGAAAAGAACCTCAAGCAGACCACGATCCCATCATACAATAAGATGAAGCGCGAATCGAAGTCGTTTAACGATTCCGTGATGGTCGGAATGACCGCTAGATATACCAACGGAAGCGAGATCGTGTTTATTTGGTGCGATAGTACGAAAGACCCCGAACTGAACAACATACGGGGCCTTGAGGTTGACGGTGGGCTGTTTGAAGAGGCCAACCAGATTGATAAACGATATTTTGAAGTGGCCAAGCTCCGTATTGGTAGATGGAGTAAAAAGATCCCAGCGTTTCTTATGTTGAACCTGAACCCCTCACTCGGTTGGGTCAAAGACATGTTTTATGATAACTGGCTTGAGGGCACACTCCCGGAACGGCATTATTTCATGGAGTTTGACGCAAACGATGCGGAGGATTGTTCTGGAAAAGAGTATGTTGATAGTCTGAACGATCTAGCGTCGCAAGAATTTGATCGGTTTGTTAAGAATAAATGGGATTATTCTGAGGTCCCGAATCAGCTTATATCTTACGAATGGTATAAACAGTGCATTGCGCCAGAACCGGCCACAACGCTGTCAGATACGGTCTTAGGTGTCACTGATCCAGCGTGGGACGGTAAGGATAGCACGGTATTCGCAAGGATGCACAATAACCATATTGGATGGTGGGAGGAATATCCAAAGCAAGATCCAGACATATCGGGAATCATGGCGTACGAGCATGTCAAAAGGTTTCACGTGAAACGTGGGGACTGGATTGTTGATCCTGTTGGGATAGGTTCTGCGACTGTCCTGAAAATGCGTAATGACCTCAAATATGAGCCTGATATGTTTTATGGCGGATCGCCGGCCACCAATATGTTCGGGGTACTTGAGATATTTAATCAGAGATCAGAGGCGCACTGGTTGTTGGGCGAGTGCATGCGTCAGAGCGAGATTACGTTCACTCATACGCCAGTATTCCAGAAACAGTGTCTTGCGTTGACGTATTTCCTCGATGATAAAAAAATCAGGGTACTTGGTAAGAAAGAAATGAAAGTTGCGCTCGGAGGAATATCGCCAGGGCATATTGACTGCGCTATGATGTTGATTCATAAATGGAAAACGGAAAACAGCGATCTTGCGAAGGATCTCATGGCTCGGCAAAACAACCAGCACATACAGACATCATCCTCGCGCGCGCAACGGGAACGGCAGGCGATTATTAAGCAAGGAAGGCGCAGAGAATAATAATTAAAATATATGTTGCAAATTTTCAGTTTTTTTATAACAATAAAAGAGACAGCACAATACTTCAACCAGATGGGAAAAATATGGCTATTGATCGAAAAAGACGTGGTGACGCGGGTTTGAACGAATTTGCGTTGAATACGAACAGGTCAGTTGAATATTTAGCAGAACTCCAAAGACGTGACGGGTCGCTCGTATTTCGTAAAATGGCAAAAGGCGATCCGATTCTTGGAATGATTCTGCGCGTACATAAAAACCCGATCCGATCAGCAGCGTGGAATATCCCATATCCCTCCGACGCAACAGATCAAGAAAAGCTCGCGATTGATATTATTAAAACAAGATTGTTCGGTGATTCCGGGACGCAGTTTGATATGCTTTTGGGTAAAGCGTTGTCGATGTTGGAATATGGATTTTCATTGTTTGAACAGTATTATGAACCCGTCGAAATAGACGGAACGATGTATTTGCTCCCGGTAATCGAACAGAGGATGCAAACGTCGATTGAAGAAATCCTGCCGAAAGAAAAAATTATAAAACAAATTACAATTGACAGTGGGCTAGTTGACATCCCGTTTGAAAATCTGATATTTTTTATTTTGGATCAGCAGGGCGAGGATATGCGAGGACAATCATTATTAAGGAACGCATATCGTGATTATTTGGATAAAAAGACATATAAGGAATGGCTTGGGATAGGAATTCAAAGAAGCGTTTCAGGTACGCCGTCAATGGAGGTCCCAAAAGGAACAACGGTCGATTCGCCTGAATATATCGCCGTTGAGCAGTTGTTGCAGAACGTCTGCCAGCAAGAAAATGCGTATATGATAACACAGGTAGGATTCACGTTTGATATTCACGAATCGAAGTTTAATGCTGAGCCGGTTCAGAAAGCTATTAATTCCGCGAACTCTGAAATGGCACTGTCTGTATTAGCGCAGTTCGTTATGCTCGGCCAACAAGACAAGGGCGGCGCGTTTGCCCTGTCGCGGGACCAGAGCGACTTTTTTCTCGATGGATTGCAGTATGTCGTTAATCTTGTAGAGGGGGTAATGAACGATAGAATTATCCGGCCATTTTTAAAGATCAATTTTGGGGATGCAATTGATCCCAACCGCGTTGTTTTAGTGGGTAAAAATCTTAACAAGAAAGCCGGGAAAGAGTTGTCTGAGGTATTGAAGACCTTGAGCGAATCCAAGTTTATCAAGGCTACGACAAACGACGAGGTGCAGTTAAGAAGTAGCCTGGAAATGCCTGAGCTTACCGAAGAAGAACTTGAGGAGCGCAATACGCCAACAGTAGAGCCGACTGAGCCGACTGAGCCGAAAGTTAAGCCTGTCAAGCTGTCTGAGCCAGTAAAGGGTGCAAGGAAGGATCGCAAAAATTATATTGTCAACGCAGAAAAAGAAATGCTCGATTTTATGCGGGCGAATTTACTGCTGATTAAGGATAAACTGATCGCTGATGTTGAAACGGTACTCAAGAGCGGATCTGTTGAGATCCGTGGACTTAAAAATATTCAGGTATCAACGGCGAAATATGTTAAGAGCTTGGAAAAAAAGTTGTCCGGGATCGCGAATGATTCATGGAATCGAGCGAAACAGCAGTCAAACGCGAACAATATCAAGCTGGCCGAACCGAAAGATATCCAGGATAAGGCGTTAAAGCAGTACGTTTTGAACCAGTCACAGGTCATCCCGGATAAACAGGCGGCCGCGATGCTCAACCGCGCGGTATTAACGGCATCAAATAACACGCTTAAAGGAATGTCGATTGCACATGCGGTTGCGAATACGAGCAAATCCATCGACAATTATATTTCATCGGCTGGCGTTGTCGTTGATGGAAGCCTGGTTGTCAATGGCACGGCGGTTTTTGGAGAGATGCAGTTTAATAACGAGATAAGCGATCAATTATGGGGGTACAGATTCACAAACCCGGCCCCGGTATCTGATATATGCCAATGGTATAGCGGCAAGACATATTCTGTTGATAGCCCGGAATTATCGAACGCAACGCCACCTCTGCATCCGAACTGTTACGACGATAAAACTGAAGTATATACTAACAATGGTTGGGTAAAATTTAAAGATGTTATGTTTAATAACAAGTGTATGACATTGAACCCAGAAACAAAAAATATTGAATGGAGCGACATTAAAGAGGTTGTTTCATACGATTATTCTGGTAAAATGTACCATTTTACAAATAATCAAAAGTCCCTTGATTTTATGGTAACTCCTGATCATACGCATTTTTATTTTAAAAGGATTGATAGGGGGTTAAAAGGAAGAAAAATAGAGCCTGTTTTTGGAAATTTTAATAAACTAAAAAAGGCTAATTCCGAAGCAAATTTTTATCTCTCGTCAGAATGGAATGGAAAAAATAAAAAAAGTATAGATATAAACGGATGTGTGATTTCAATAGAAAATTTTTGTAAATTAATGGGGTATTATCTAAGCGAAGGAAGTATTAGGAGCGGATATGTAGACATATCCCAAGAAAAATATCAGGTTGAAATGTATGATGATATGGCAAAAGCTGGATTTAAAAATGTCACCATGACTAAAGGTAAAATATCAATTTATGATAAAAGAATTGGTAAGTATCTAAAGAAATTTGGGCGTTCCAATGAAAAATATATACCAGATGTAATTAAAAATTTATCAGTTGAAAAAATAAGAATATTTCTTGACGCATATAGGCTTGGAGACGGAAGCACAAGAAAGACAAAAAAATATAAAAATGGAAAATTTGAAGATGAATTATCTTATTTTACGTCATCAAAAAGAATGGCAGATGACATAGGAGAATTAATAATTAAAGTAGGCAAGTCCTCAAGGTTTTATTTGAATAAATGCGCAGGAAAGAAAGTTAAATTTAAGAATGGAACATATATTATAAATAATAATGTTTGGATAATTCGTGAATTAACATCAAAATATCATAAATTAATGAATATTGATGAAATTGATTATGACGGAATTGTTTATGATCTTGAGGTTGTAAAAAATCATACATTGCTAACAAGAAGGAACGGTAGGGTTGTTTGGGGAAGCAACTGTCGATCTTATATGGAACCGATATACAGATCAGAGAAGAAACCCGCGATTGATGATGTTGTTGCTCCGCCATCGGTCGAAAAAGGAAAGACGATATTCTGATGGATAAAGAATTCAGATGCGAAAAGTGCAATAAATTGTTGTTTAAATACGGCGTAGGGATTATAGTATTTATAGAGGTTAAATGTGAACGATGCGGGCACATTAATATTTTAAGACAGAAAAGAGATAATCAAAATGAAATAAGGGCATAATTTAAAAATTTGATTAGAGGGTCACGAACCCCGGACTATAAAAAGTTCCGGGGTTTTTTTATTAAAAAGGAGAATCGCATGAACAGACATATTTTCGTTTTCTCACAGATTGATTCATATTCATCTGAATTTATTATCCGCCAGCTTCTTGGATATGACAGGGAGTCGGATAAAGAAATAACGGTTTTTATTAATTCGCCTGGTGGATCTCTATATGAGACGTTCGCAATTCTCGATACGATGAAAATAATTAAATCTCCGATCCGTACTGTTGTTATGGGTATAGCCGCATCAGCCGCAGCGGTTTTAGCCTCAGCAGGAAACACGAGATTGATTTCAAATACTGCACAAGTAATGATCCACGAAGCAAGCGCCGGTGCATTCGGTTCCGTTTCCAACATGAAAGAATCTGTCGAACAGTTTGAAAAACAGCAGGAAATTATGGTAGGTATTTTGGCTAAGAATACAAAACAGTCTGTTCAATCAATCAAAGACGCGATGGACAAAACTGATAAATATTTTAATGCACAGGAAGCAATTGATTTCGGTTTGGTTGATCGAGTTATCAGCGACGGTGAATCTCGCGTTTTAAAATTGTCCGAGCAGATTAATGTTGAAGGGTACGAGATCGAAGGAAAAGAGATCCAGGTTCTCCGCGAAGGAAAATATGTGCATCCAGTTTATGGCGAGATTTTGATTTCAAATACGATTATGGAAACAATGAAATTTAATTTTGACAACAATATTCGTGGCTGTGATATTTCAATTGATTACACCCACGATAATGAAAAAGGCGAATCTCCGGCAGCGTTTTGGTTTAAATCGCTGGAGATCCGCACGAATAAAGATGGCAAAGGAAAAGGTCTGTTTGCAAGAGGCGAATTTACTCCAAAGGGCGAGAAGGTTGTGTCCGAGAAGGAGTATAAATACTCAAGCGCAGATTTTGTGATTGATTATATCGACCAAGCCGGAAAACATTACCCCTACGTTTTACGAGGCGGGACATTGACCAATCGACCTTTTATCAAGAACATGAATCCGATTAAATTATCAGAAGAGTTTCAAACATCAAAAAAGGAGTCAATCACAATGACTAAAGAAGAACTCATTGCCGCATTGAAAGGCCATGGCATTGATGTTACAGCTTTGATGAGTGGCGGAGAGGCTATGGCAAAACAAGTCAAGGATCTTGAAGCGAAGATCGTTGAATTGAATTCTCTTCCGGCTCAAAAAGAAGCTGAGATCAAGGCCCTGAAGGATGAACTTGAAGCGGCTACACAGAAGATTGTTGATGGCGATAAATTGAAGGCTTTCAACGCTTTGGTTGTGGAAGGCAAGTGCATCCCGGCGCAAAAAGATGAGATTTTTTCGACATTTGATTCTGCCGAAGCAATCACAGGCTTTTACAAGAATGCGCCAAAAGCTGTCGTAACAAAAGCCGCAGGAAGCGGTGACGAAGGAGAAAGTTCGCTGACGGCGGAGGAGCAGCAGCTCGTTAATATGGGCGAATTTACAAAAGAAGAAATCATCGCCGGGCGGTCTCCTAAAAAAACAGAACCAACTGCCTAAGATTTATAATCTAGCAGAAAAAGAAAAAAGGGAGGTAATTTATAATGTCTCTTACAGCAAATAAGATCATTCAAAAAAAGGCTCAGCCAGCTATCAAAAAATTGCAATTGGTCGATGGGCTTATCCATATTTATAAGGGCGGGCATGTCATGTACGAAGCCGGGAATATTGGCTATGTTATGACCGGCGCTGATACAGTAAGTGCCGAATATGCTGGTATCGCTCTTGAAGAAATTAGCAAAGCAGCCGCAGATAATACGGCTGATGGGACGTTTGAAGTCGAAGTTCTTCAGCGCGGTTGTGGCGAAGAAATTTTGATGGACACAACGGGAACCATGACTATCGCCAACGAAGGCGATCCTGTGTATCTTGACACTGACGACAAAGTCGATACAGCTTCAGGTGTTGTGAATACGACTGGTGGTTTAGTCGGGATTATTCGTCAATTTGTAAGTGCAAATAAGGTTTGGGTTCAGATGGTTCCGCATCCAACTTTGTAAAAATAAGTTGTTTGTTAAATAGTTTGTTAATTAAAAGGAGGCAACAATAATGGAAGTTAAGAACTTATTAGCCCTCTTCAACATTGCGGCAAAAACGAGTTTTAATAAAGCATACCAAAGCGTTGAACCTGAAATTAAAGGATTGCTTTATGAATACCCGTCCGGCCCTGTTGAAACGGTAAATTTTCCATTCTTCGGTTTTTTCAAAGGAATGGAAGAGTTCACAGGTACATCAAATTTCCAGACTTTTCCTGAAGGATATAAGTTTGATGTTACGAACAAAGAATGGCAGATGGGCGTTGCAATTAAATCCGCAGATATTGATCGAGCGGCAAATGTCAACAGCATCACTGGTTTGAATATTTATAAACAGCGAATTGCTGAACTGCCACAACAGGTAAAAGACCATCCTTCTGAATTGGCGTTGGATATGCTTGAGGTTGGGGATGCGTCAACGTATGGAACTTGTTTTGATGAACAAAACCTGTTTGATACAACGCATGACTATGCTACGACAGCAGGATATCAGAGTAACATCGTCACTTCTGGTTCTGGCATAACGGTTGCGAATTTGATTACTGATTTAACAACTGCGAAAACCAGAATGAATGGTTTTTATTATATGCAGGCCGAGGCTGGCAATACAGGCAATTCAAAGAAACGCAAATTGAACAAGACAATGAAGAAACTCTTGGTCGTTTGTCCTGATGAATTGTTTGGATTGTTCGATCAGGTAAGAACTCAGCGAACATTGTCAACGGGTGAAGAGAACCCGGCAATGGGAACCTTCGACGTTGTTTCTCGTCCGTTCAGCGATGCGAATGATTGGTACCTCATCAATGTTGACCAATCGGATAATTTAGGATTATTCCTACACCAGAAAGAAAAAGAAGTTGCTCTGGAATATCCGACCGTCAATGATGAGAGCTATAAGAACAACAAGTGTTTCCATTGGAATGCGTATGGTCGATATGCTGTGGCATACGGCGCATGGTGGAAGGGTATTCAAATTCAGAATTCATAAAAACAATGGCGGGCGATCCCATAGGCCGCCCGCCATTTTTAAAAACAGGAGGAAAAAATGAGAATCAAAAGCCCATTAAAAATTATCAAGAAAGACGGACTGGTCGAATTTGATATTGTATTTATCAACGGCGTCCCAGTTTTAAAGACGAAAAGATTTAAACAGAATTTGAAGAGATCAGAATACGAAACGATCATGGCGCATCAGGTTGAGCCGGCGAAGAAAGAAAAAGTTGAAACGAAAGCGCAGATAAAGGCAAGAGAGAAGAAAGAAGCCGACGCCAAAACGCAGGAACCACCGGTAGACGAAGAACCAGCAATCTAAGGAAAAGCGATGACGACATATTGTTCGGTCCAAGACCTTGAAGGCTATTTTTTAAATAAATCTTTCGGTTGTGGGGATTATTTAAATAATGGAGAGGCAGATGGCTTCATTCTTACCGATGCGGCAATAATTAACGCGACGTTGAAAATTCGGTATACCCTTCCAATCACGAACACGAATGATCTTCTTATCCTTAAATCAATCAATGAAAAAATGTCCGTTGGGACCATTGACGATATTTTTAGGGAAAAAACTGTTGACGGAAAATTTGATCGTGGACGAAACACTCGGAAAGAAGCGATTGATATGTTAAAGCTCATAAGAAACGGCGATCTTATCCTTGAATCTACCGGTAATACTCCACCAATAAAATTCAGCAAGATCGATTCGGCCGGCGATACGGTTAAGCCAAGATTTAAGGATTCTAATATTGACAAATATTAAGGTGGCGACGTGGATTTTGAAATAAAATTAACCCCAGAATCAAAAAAGAAACTTGATGGTTTGGCGAGGGCGAGTAAAATTGATCTTCGTCCTGTTTTAAAGGTTGTCGGGATCGGATATCGTAAAGAAGTCGACATGATATTCAGCAGGCAGCAGCCGCGCAGAAAAGGCGCAAGATGGCCGCAGTTATCCACGCAATACGCCGCACGGAAAGAACAACAATATCCTGGACTCCCGATGCTTGTTAGAACTGGCGAATTACTGGCGTCAATGACATCAAAGGGCGCGCCGGGGAATATATCTTTAATAGCGAAAAGTGGCGCGGTATTTGGGAGCAGTGTTTCTCATGGAATTTATCACGATGAAGGAAGGGGAAACAATCCTATCCGTAATTTTAGCGAGCCAAGCGAACGAAGAAAGAAAATATGGATTGACCAGATTGAGCGATCATTAATACACAATTTTGAGAAAAATGGAATTGATGTTCAAGGGAGCATATTACAATGAGCGATATAAAAGACGAAGAGGATTTGATAAAATCATTGCAGGCTTATGTAAAGGCCAATCTGAATACTAAGATCGCGGCGATTAATACAGAGAAAGATGATTTTGATATTGACACAATAACAGCAGACGACGATCATTATGTTTATGCCGGAGAGCTTCTTGACCTTCCGAATCATATTTTTGTGAATTTCGCTATTGAAGGAGAAATCGAAACAAAAAGTAATTTTGACGATATAGCATCGATCCCTGTGATAATGGTTGAGGTTGTGTTTGATAATCCAAAAAAAGCAAACACATATTTTAAATCACTTCGATATATGCGCGCTTTATATGAAACAATTTTAGGCTATGAATCATCGGTAATAGAAACCGATGACTTACAAATAACCAAAGCAACACCAATGGTCGTGACGGCAAATCGCAGAGAGCTTGTCATCAGTGGGGTCGGCCTATCGGTTGCGCTAGGTTAAAATGGGAGAATGAACATGAACAAGAAAAGAATACCTAAAATACCAGAAGAAGATATTGAGGCCATCAACGAATCATTTAAAACTGGCGAATCTGAAACGCTGGCAAAAAATGCAACTGGGAATCTCATTGATGCAAAAAAGAAAGTTGTCAATGACAAAACGATAACTTTTCAAGATTTTTCTGGCAGGGTTTTGAGGCATCAGAAATCAATTATTCGTAGGTCTGGTGTTCATCAAATCATAGGGGTCAAGGGTAACAAATATGACGATATCTCCCTTGATAATCGCAATCTCGTCACTTGGTTTGAATCAGACTTTGAATAAATGAAATAAAACTCGGAGGTGAAGAAATGACAATTGAGAAAGTCAGAGATTTTTTTGGGATTAAATATGTTATCCCGTACAATCTCACGACTAAAAAGCCGATTGCTGTTCTTCGGGCGATTGGTGAAATATCGTTTGAAAATGCAGTCGAAGCTGTGCGGTTAGTAGGCGGTCACGTTGAGGCCCCGCATGACATTGAATATGGTCAGCCGGAGCCTGCAATGACCGGAACAGTTCGTGAATATCCACCTGAATTTTTCCAGATTATGGAAACCAGCACTATCACAGAAACTACGGCCCAAACGGCTGGAAATGTTAGTGCCTTAACGAATGCACAAGGAACAAGCATTTTTTCTGCTAGTAATGGTATTTCTGTGATTGCAGTAACTACTGCCGCCGATTTGCTTTTTGGTGAGCATGTTTTCGTTGCTACGGCCGCACAGACGCTTGATCTGCATTTGAAGGGACTACCTGGATCGTTTCTTGATATTGATGGAAAAATTGTTTCCGGGATATCAACGACGACGGCTGGATCTGTCGCAATTGAAGGGACGGGTCTGACGCTAACTGTCGCGGGAACGCCTGCGTATACGATTGGAGACACGGCATATTGTAACGTCAAGCCAATCAACACAGGGTCAACGAGAGTTCTTGTTGGTGCTGGAACGGTACCATCGAATTTCGGGGTACGATGTGTTTTTCCAAAGAAATCAGATGGCGTTTTGCATTACATTGACGTTTTTAATGTAGCCGGAAGGGGCCTATCTTGGAAAGGAGTGTCACGGGAATTCTCAGAAACCGATATTAACTGGAGTCCGCTAGCGCGGGCATCTGATGGTGCGGTGTATGAAATGGCAAGGGTGTTAGGGTCATAAACAGGAGAATATAATTCGTCCGGGATAAAGCGCGGCCTTCTCCTGTTGGTCGCGCCCCGTTAAACAGGAGGAAGAAATGGAAAAGACAAAAGCTATTGTAAAAATCAAAGACAGGCAATATGAGCTAAAATTCACGATCGGATTCTGGAAGAAGATCAAAGAGGTCGCGGATGTCACACAGGACAATCTCGAAAAAAGGTTGCAAGAAGATTTCGGAGAGGTTGCTATTCAGATCGTTGCATGGGGAACGTATTATGCGAATCCAGGCTTTGTACCAAAAGTTGAAGATATTGAAATGGAACTCGACACTTCGGTCATGGATGTTATTGAGCAGGCAGTTATTAATGGCATGACGAAGTCACAGCTTGAGATGTTGGAATTAGCAAAGAAGCAAAGAGCCGCAGGCATTAAAGAAATGGAAAAGAAGATCGACGAAAAGGATGATGGAGGAAAAAAATAACGGTAGAGGAATACCAGTTTGAAATAATAGCCACGTTAAAGTTTTATGGTAATTTCTCGACGATCGATATTGATTTTATGACGTGGCGTGAATGTGAAAGTTTTTATACATTTTATTATGAAAATGAACGTAAGAAAATCGAAGATTTTTTGAAAATGTTTGCAATGAGAAATATCGAAAGTTCACGATTAGCGCGTACCGGCACAGAATCTCAGATAAATACATATATACGAAAATTAACGAAATCAGAAGAAGTGTCGGAAAACAATATTGACGAACAGTTTGAAGGGGTCGATTTTGGCTAACGGTATAAAATTCTTTCTTTTAGGCGATACAAAAAATCTTGAGAAAAACCTTGCTTCCTCATCAAAGAAGTTTAAGGCTATGGGGAAAAGTTTGACCACGTTTGTAACCCTTCCGCTTCTTGCTCTTGGTGTTTCTTTCGTAAAAATCGCATCTGATGCCGAAGAAACAGCGAATAAATTTGACGTTGTTTTTGCGTCAATGAAAAGATCAGCGCAAGAATGGGCCGAAGATTTCGGAAATTCCGCTGGGCGCGCCACCGAAGATATTCAGCGGTTTACTTCCGGCCTTGGCGATGTCCTCAAGCCTCTAGGATTCACAACTGAGGAAGCATTCAAATTATCGAAACAGATGACAGCGCTTGCGCTTGACGTTGCGAGTTTTAATAATCGTCAGGATGCGGACGTCATTCGTGCGTTTACGTCTGCGCTTACGGGCGAGCGCGAGAGCCTAAAAACTCTTGGTATCGTCATAAACGAGGCAGATGTTAAGCAAGAGGCGTATACGGCCGGTATCGCGCGAACAGGTCAAGCGCTTACAAAAACTCAGAAAGCTCAGGCAACAATCAATTTATTGTATAAAAATACGGCAGATGCTCAAGGGGATCTTTTA
>Ga0207997_1000908_pt1 | contig 15165 bp, 22 predicted proteins | sample AntAceMetag02UKN_FD_184777 | JGI IMG/M metagenome (GOLD analysis project Ga0207997, IMG submission 184777) | Saline lake microbial communities from Ace Lake, Antarctica - Antarctic Ace Lake Metagenome 02UKN (SPAdes) (version 2) | ecosystem: Environmental > Aquatic > Non-marine Saline and...
GCTGTTCAGCAAAGAACATTCGTGTCCATCTACGTTAGTCATCATTTGCACCTCCTGTGCGTTGTGGTTGTGATGTTTTCAAACACATTACGACCCGTCATCGACGACGAGCCGTAATTCTGGGGTTAGGTTACGTATCCAGTCCATTCTTCCTCACGCATCCACCAAGTGTCCGTAACTTTGTCACGGCGCACAATATTACACGGGACACGCACGAGGAAGTTTCCCACCACGCACGCGAGCGGATAGTCATAGACGTATCCACCTTTGATAGGCAGCGGGGCTGATTGATTCATAGCGGGATACAGCAGATCGAAACATTTCTCTCCGTATCTGTCCCACAGGCGATCGTAACCGAGACGTTTAAGATCGTCACGGCAACGCACAACTTCAAGGATAATTATATCCTTCATAACGCACCTCCTTTTGGTTAAGTGTTTTCTCGTACAGACCGGATATAGGCGTAAACCTATAACCGGCGTATCGGGGAGGGTTGCGTTAGTGGTTTATAATTATAATTCAGCGATACGATCCAGAGTTTCATCCTCGATCGCACACAGTTTAACTATCGTAAACTCGTTAATATGTTCGTACCAGACATAAGCCATCACATCGTAGCCCTTAGCCGAGCCTAAATGCGGGACAGTCACTTTTGTCCAGACCGCAGCCTTTGGAATGTCCTCACGCAACAACATCTCTTCGGTTGACCAGAACATTCCGTAGGCTCCCCGCCCAAAGTTTTGAAGCGTAACAAAAGCGGCTTCATTCTCGATGACGCACAGCCCATAAAGGTCCGTAAGTCTCTCGATCCGTCTAAATTGCGTGTAAGTCGTTTCACGTTGATTTTCCATTGCTAACCTCCTGTTTTCCCCGAAATGAGACCACGCACGCTCTACAAGTTTAGTGGTTCGTAATTGTTAATCTTGGTCGTAAAAAGACGGGATTTCGTATCCCATCGGGATGTACGCTCGCTTTCCGTTTCCTTCAACAAGCGCCAGCATCGGGATTGTCTGAGCGTAATCTTCGCCATTGTTTCCGGTCTCGTAAGGGTCATCAAGCGAAGCCTCGACCCTCGCAACATCATCGGTGATCCGTATATGGATAACACCGACATTATTATCACGCACGATTTCCTCGGCTACGATTCCGTTCATTCCAATGGTTTCGTAGGTTGTAATCCAACCCGCATCGCCATCGAGGAGTTCGCACACTGTCCAGCCATCGTTTTCTGTCGCAATTTGAGTTAAAGCGATCTTAAAGTCAACGCAACCAGAATAAAAGATTTGATATGTTTTGCTCATAATATTCATTCCTCCTGTTCGTAGAGCGTGGTGATCTCCGATATCCCGTAAACGTTCTATGAAGAACGCAACGGGTTTATGTTCATCTTGGTTGAGCAAACCGCTTTCCCCACTTGATCTTCGCACCTCCATGTGTCCCCATCATAGAAGAACCATCGCAACCACCATTTAGGAGAGCGCAACGCGCCCGCACGAGCTTTTGTGGGCGACAAGCTGAATCTACATCGACCGGACGCAAGCCCGATTTATAATAGATACGCCAACACCTGGGTCTAACTCGCACAACTCTATAATCACTCATGTTCGTATCCTCCGGTTATAATAGTAAGAGACGGCGAGGAATCGAACCTCGCAAAGCCCAACAATAGTCAACAGGAAACCCGCACGGGAATCGAACCCGAATAAAAACCCGCTATCGTATCGCTCATCTCCGGCTCATCGTAAACGACAAGCCTATCGGAGAAAACACCACACCAGACGCAGTTTATATAATTGCAATACAAGCGCAATTAATTTATATCTGCATCACAAACTGTATAAACGCAATAACCTATCCAAATCTCGTCACCGCACCAGACATATCGGATGTCAGTCTGGATTAGCAAACGTCTCTTGATCTATAATAATCGCACCACTCACCACATTTATCAGGACCGTAATCAGGTCTATTCCCCCGGAGCCTCGTAGAGGACTTATCATCGGGTTGTTCGTAAAAACCAGTTAGAATAGATGGGAACGCAATCAAGCGTTCTCTTCGGACCTTTACTATGGGTCAACCACCTCGCGATCGCACCGCTGTCAGAGTTGAAACAGGCGCCCGTATCGGGACTCCGCTTATTCATCAGCGTAACGATATACAGTTATTAATGTTTTCATCTACGTTTAGCGACCTCCCGAAAGTTACAAACCGAAGTTAGCAACGGATGATTCGGGCCGACTCACCGTAGTTGTGTTTATTCCTCACTAGCGGCTCGTAAACGAAACTTAATTGTCAAAGATCACGCACTCCGAGATCAACTCTCTATTTCCGCAATCTTGTGATCCCCCCGGCTTGAGGTGTCTAAACGCACCCCGTGTATCACCCCCCTTAGCAACCCGGCCTAATTCTAACTCCGAACCCCCCGCACCTCGAACCTCATCTCTGATCCGATTATCTTATTATCTCACACCTATTTCGTAGTTCAAGAACAATCTTCACCGTACACCATTTTTATTGATACTAAGCCCCTATTAACGTGTTATATATCAATAACTTACAACAACAAGCGATTATTCTCGCTACTGAGCTGTTTTAATCGCTTACGCCTAATCGCAGACGCGATAGTATAAATTTTAAAAAATTTTAGGAGTCGATCGTGCTGAGGGTGTTCAAGCTCGCGAATGGTGTCGTTGACGCACGAAGAAGAGATAATATCGTATAAGATTGTGTAAAATCAGTTACGATTGAAGAAGAATAGGTTAAAACTTGCTTAGATAGGCTGTCTCTGTGGAAGACGTAAATAAACAAAAGGAAAGTTTTTAAAATTGCGCTTAATCAAATCGCATTAAGAGAAGCTGTAATGTCTGCGTATCACTCTTTTTCAATGATATAGTTTTTCAAATTGCTTGTCAACCTTTATTTTTTGAATTTTGTCGTAACTCGTTGATGCTCTAGGAGAAGATTTTTTTATTTTTCGTTTTTTTTCTAAAACGCACTCCCGGAAATGCGCCCCCTTTTCCCCCTTACCCGCCCTCAGCCCCCCTTTGCGCCCTTCAAAAAGTCGGTGAAAAAATTAGACCCCTCGCAGCTCCTACGTTAGCTCCCCTTTGCGGTGTGTCCCACTTTTCATTTCAGTTGCTATATTTTCGTTTTTTGTTTTTTTTGAATTTACAAACTTTGGTAATTTGTAACATAAGAATCACGGCAATCCATTGTGATCGCAACCTCAACTTTAATAGGTATTTGCCTATAGAGATGGCATATACGGTGCCTCGTTCCGTGGGTGCGAGAGACAGTCGCAGAACCCGCACTGAGCTACGGTTTGCGGCACTTCGCACGCAGTCTGCGTTGAGCTACGAACGGGTCATTTGGTGCGTTGATTTCGGGGTAGGGTTGATGTCGGGTCTCGTAATAATAATCGCTCCTGCGCGATCTGAGAGCTTCTTTTTATACGATATCTTGCATCTTACTGGGCTGCAAGATGGCTACGGTTTGGGGTGTTTCGGCGCAGTTTTGAGATGAGGCCACGCAGGGTTCAAAGCAGCAGAGCTATGGTTTCGTACAGGTCGCCTTCAGGTTTTGCACGGCGTATTATTTTAATTTAAAGTTGAATCGCAGTCTGTTTCTGTGTTGATTATTGCGCTGTCTATCAACGGCGTGGCGGGCCTCATACTAGTATCATTGGTATCTCCAAGGCTCATAACATCGGCTGACGATCTGCGTCGCAACTCCTCGCTGTGTCTGTGTGTGCGACCCTGCGTCTTGCGGCAATCCGCAGCTATCAGTTACGATCGCTCAATATAATTTAAAAAAGTTTAACATAGTATAAGATAGTATAAAATCACAATGAATAATAATACCCCAACTTTAATAGGTATGCTTGGCAAGCGCAGGCATATACGGTGCCTCGGCTCGTTTGACGTAATCTATAACCAATTGCAATCGTACACAATATGGCTTGTGGACAACTTGTGGATAAGTGGTGTCCGACTGGTGGATAACCGGTGGATAACGTGTGGATAACTCTATTATACAATAGTTTGTTATATTTGATATACACTTCTCGCGCATCTGTCAACTATATTATTCGCGGATTATCCGGGGTGATAATATTGTATAGAACTATATAATGATATTATCCTGATATTGTGTAATCATATATTCTGATCTGATATATTATCATATTCATATATATGAATATGAATATATAATTAATAAAATAATATTATTGACTTTTATACAATAGAATTATAAAGTGGTTCCCATTATTCATAATATAGTTCTTTAACAACTTGTGTATTATCTATTTAAATCTAACGGGTTCCATTATAGTTGGAAAAAAGAGAACCGGATTTAAATATTAGATTGTTATTATCGGCGGATTATAAAACCACGCTTTACAATGGGAGGTTTTTATAATGACTATAATAACAATTAAAAGATCAAATGATTTAACAATGGCCGAACAAGCTACAATTATCGGTGGATTATCCGGAATTACAATGACGGCGTTCTTATCATCAAAAGATAGAATCGGCTATTTATATCCCCGAATAACAATAGAACCGATTGAAGCTAACGCGGCGTTGGAACAATTACAAGCTGTATTTATGCAATACAACGTTGGAACCGGGAAGGGTTCTTATAATCTATCCTCATGGAGTGTTCGGAAGGCCATGGGGAAGGATTGTAAGGTTTTAAAGGTTGGCGTTGGAAGGAAGGAAAAAAAATCCGGGAAAAAATCTAATAGCCGAAGTGTAACTTTTAAAACAAAAGTTATTCCGGCGTTGGCTAAATTAGATTTTATAGCCGGGGCGACACTCCGGGAGGGAAAGGACAAAACCGGGGATAAAACATATTCAATAATGATTTTCCCTCTATTGAATGCAATTATCTAATTAATTAAATAATAATCCGCCGATAATATATAAAACCGGGATATAATTATCCCGGTTTTATATTGACTAGATTTAATTTTAATAGTTTACAATAGATAAGATATATGTTATAAAACCACACGACTAAATAAATGCACGACGCTGATTTTAATGGTTGACAGTCAGACAGATCGCTCGCATCTGTCAGGTACTTCTCGACCTCCCCGCCCTCCAGAATTAAACCACCACCCCAATATCTCACAACCCTACCCGAATTACATATTCACCCCACTTTCAAAAAACAAGCACCCCCCCCACTCTTTTCTCATTCAGACTTCATAGTGACCATCGCATATGAAAAAAATATATAATATTTCTGGGAGAATTGTTCTCTCTCCGCGATTTTCCTTGACTTTATAGGGCTCCTGTTATAGGGTGTCAATATGAAAATAAATAAGAGACTTCATCCCTGCAAGTTGTATCGCTCACTTTATTATGATAGACAGATGGCTCGATATCACTTCTCTGTGATTAGGAAAGAGATTGAAAAGCCTATTTTAGTTTTCCTTGACTTTCTCTCCCGGTTATTATAAGGTGGTCACAACATAAACCAAGGAGGCGCAAGATGAAACTTTTTGAATATTTAGCTCGAAGAAAGCGCATAAAACTCACTCATATTCTCAATATGGCAGAGATTAAAGTGGTCTGCGAGGAGCGGTCAAAAAAAGAAAATATTAAGAAAAAGACCAAATAACCTCTTAATTCCCAAACTACAGAATTTTGCAGATTTTATTTAGTATTGGTTGATATACATATGGTTATGATTTGGAGCCCCCTGCAAAAATTGTTAAGAATTGGGATTATAGAGCCTTTAAACTCCAAAAAAGCTCATTTTTAGGGAAAAACACAGTGAAAAACAGGGGAAAATACCCGAAAACAGTGAAAAATGACCAATGTAGAGTCTTTATTTTCGGTGTTTTAGTCACAAAACAGTGAAAAAAAAGTGCAAAGAGGCTAAAATCGGGTGTTTTTTGGTCTTTTAGAGTCTTTTAAGGGCCTTACACGGGTGTAAGGACTAGGACATGGACTAGAATAAAGATAAAGACAAGGACTATATAGTTAATATACACTATGAGTGATAAGGAAAAATGTGAATGTCAGAAGATGTGTCAACTCGCTTGGGATTTCTCTGATGCCGATAAACGAGTCGGACATGGGAAGGGTTCGGTGTTGTGTCATACTCTCCACGCAGTCTTTGACGGATTCGCGGGCTTACACCTTATGCACTCGAATGATAAGGGGGAGTGTCTTTGTCCCAAGTGTGGGAAAGTTCTTTGTCGGGGGTGTCATTTTAAAAATAGATATCTAGTGGGGATGGAATGAAAAATAAAGAAGACTTCGATTTTACCTGTCCGTGTGAAGGGATCAAGAAAGTTGTTATCGCAATGTGTGATATTGGTCCGGGACACTCGAATATTTCGGCTGGTTCGCTTCCCTGTGTAACTCTCCGGGCGCTGATGCACGAGGAATTTCCTTATTTTAACGAAGCGTCAGCCGCCAGCGGGACTAATTGTTCCTGTCCTGAGTGTGGTTCAATTATCTGCACCTGTAATTGGGGTTTTGATAATTCACAATGGGCTTCGCATGATGATTCACCTCGCTGGATGTCGAACAGGCTCGATGGAGCTCCTACAAAATATATGGAATAATGTTATTGACTTCCTGTAACAATAATGATATGGTGTTTCCAACATAAGAAACCAAACCGGGACAAAAGTCCCAAAGGAGAGAACACAATGACAGCAAAAAAAGGTGACTGCGGCGGAAAGCCTCGCGTCGGAAAAGTTGGGGATAAAAAGCCCGCTCGCCCTCGTGGTGGACGCAGACCGCGTGGACGGAAATAATATCCTCATGGGGGAGGGGCGGTTCGATTCCGCCCCGTCCCCTAAAACAAGGAGGTAGGACAATGAAAGATAACCACACGCCGGGACCGTGGAGATGGTGGATTGTTTTTTCTAATCCATCGAAGTGGTGGGAGGTTGGAGAAGTGAACGGAGATACTGATTGCCCAATTACTGGGTCGATTAGCATGAACGAAAAAAATGGAGAGGACAACGCTCGTCTGATTGCCTCCGCTGTAAACTCATACGACAAAAACTGTGGCCCCCACGCCGTAGAGTGCGCGGAGTCAGACCTATTGGGCCAGTGCCTGGAGGCGTTGGAGGAGCTAGTTACTGAAATCACAAACTGGGAGGCTGACGTCAGGAGTGTAATCCAAATACCAATAGAGCATGGAATGGATTTGAGCAAAGCCAAAGCAATCCTCGCCAAAAGAAAGGGGGAGAAATAAGATGAAAGAACTACAGGAAGCAAAGTATTTAATTGGCAGCATAAAACAAGCACTACAAGCCTTCCCCGGCGATTCAAAGTTTAACGAAACAGCAGTTGGATTGAGATACGGAACGATTCGTGACTTACTGGCGATCATGCTAAATGATGCAGAGGGGATGCTTAATTCGTGGAAAAAGGAGATCCAGCCATGAATAGAGAAACAGAGTTCCGCAACAACGTCGGAGATAACATCGTAGCGAGGTTAATATGACCAGCGGAGATCAAATAATTGTAATTTTTTTAGTAATAACGCAGTTTGTCGCAGTCTTGTGCTTCGTGAAATGGTGGCGGAAATAGGAGAGTGAACGATGGTGTTATTTATAGGGATTATATTCTTAATAGTGATTATAATAATATGGATCAAAAATGATGATAACCACTTGAACAGATGACACAGAGAACTGGGAAAAGCAATCCACGACACGGAGGAGCAAGCAAAATGAATAGAGCTAACCAAACAGGAGGGATAAGATGAAAGAAGGAAAAAGAATCTGCGACAAGTGCGGAGGAGAAGGGACACTGCCAGAAGAACCACTTGAGCCTGTCCTGGCCGTGAGGATAAAGGGGGGAGGAGTATGCGATTGGTATGGGGATCATCTTGGTAGGATATTTGTAGTAAAAAACGACCCCATATCTGGATATTATAGATTTGGTGGTTCATTAATTAACCCTAGCCACGTTGAAGTAATCCCCCCCTACGACAAAACCAAGTTCCGCTTGAGAAGGAAGTGGGGGAAGGATGAGGAAATGACAGAATATGGAGATAAGAGATGGGATGGGGAGTTTTGGGTGATGTCACCCCGAGATGGGTTTACACAGGGGACTTACATATACATAGCTCCAATAAAGCCCGCCACCCCCGACCCATCAGCCGACTGCCTGCCTGGGTTCGTTGCGTTTCCGGTGGAGATAACACCCGCTGGCAAATACCTTGAAGCGTATGTTCCCCATGTAACTTGTCTCGAGGAACTTCCCGGCGATGTTAGATGGTCAGGCCGATACGGATACAAGCAGATGACTAAGGTAATATGGGTAACTTGCCCCCGGATGTATGGGGATGACTACGGCAACCTCTCTGGAGCTTGGGTGCGCAAGCACAAGACCCCGACCATGCCTGACTATGTAGAAATGAAGGAGAGTGAGTAATGGAAATAACAGGCCCACTAAACGCAGTCCAAACCAATGATAGCCCCGATAACTGGGACATCCAAAAAGAAATGGACGCAATAAACAAACTAACGCCGGGATGGATCCAGCTAATAGACGCTATATTGAAGCCAGATAACGCCAAACTCCGCAAGAGAATAACCACCCTGGAAAAGCGGCTAAAAAGACTGAGGCAATACCTCAAGCACATGGCACAAACAGGAGCAGGGCCGACTAATCCAGCGTATAAGGATGTTCTGGACCGGCTGACCGAAATCACAAGGAAAATCAAATAGAGCGGGGCGGACTTAATCCGGGTAACGGTTCTCAGGCCGTCTCGGTGTAAGGCACCGACCGTCCCGTTCTTTAAAGGAGGAATGTTGTGAATTTCAGAATGAAAAACTATGAAGTGACCTTGTTGAGAACAAGATTTGAGACCGCCACTGTCAGGGTGAAGGCTCATTCTAAAGAGGACGCCAGAATTGGCGCCGGAGAATTATTTGAAGCCGGGAAACTCGCAGAGGAAGAGTGGTCCTCGGAATCTAAATTGAACCTGTCAGCAGCGGAAATAATTAAAGTGGTGTTAAAAAAGGGGGGGAGAATGATAATAACCAAGCGACATCCGAGGGATGGAGACGTCGAGGGAATATTTAGAGGACATTGGTTTCGGGCTGTCGTCCACGATGAACCATCTATGTTCGGGATTGAACAGTCCCGGACTTCCATGTTGTTCATAGCGAAGGATGCTCACTCTTGTCGGAAACTGGCCGGTCCCGCCGCCGGATATTATTATCACTCCGGTCTGTGTATTGTTTCCTTGAAAGACTATGATGGGATAATTCGATCTCTGATTTCAGAGCTTGATAATCTTCCACTCCTGTCGGCTATCCCCGAGACTCCGAACATAGCGAAGATGGTTAAGGATTATATCGACCACTCGGCGTTCGGTGGGCTCTATAAGGAGGGCTGCTGCTGTTGGGGCGACGGGATTATGGAGTGTCAGCGGATAATCAATGTTGATGTTTCAATGTGCCGCGCCGGATACAAACATAAGTCCCGCTTGGATGGGATAACCATTAAACCATATCCACCGGAGAGGAAAAAATGAAGAAAATATCAAAACAGAGAAGGTGGCAGTTGAAACAGACCGCCGCCGGAAGATGCACTATTTGTGGTCAGCCGATCGCTGCTGGTAGTAAGTTTTTCTGTGAGAAACATTGGGAGTTGAATAGGAATAGGGGCTTTGTCAATGCAAGGAAGAGAGCCGGGATTCCACTCGACGCTCCTAAATATAAAAATTATAATAAATATAATAAAAAGGTTGACAAGTTGCCGCTTTAGGCTTAGGGTAGGATAACAATGAAAAAACTTTTATATATTCTCATCCTCATCGCATCTTGTTTTCCCGCGTTCATTGTGTTTTTTTCAATGGCTTTTCTCACCGATTTATTTAATCAATTATTCCCAAAAAAAAGGAGGGACGATTATGTCCAAAAAAAAGAAATCCGACCTGAACGAAGAAGCAATGCAGAACGCGAAAGAAAAGCTCGATCAACTGATGGAGAAAGAAGCTGCGGAACTTTCAGAAGAAATTCCCCCGTCTTTTCCTGATTCTCCGGAAGAGAAACCGGAAGAAGTGGAGCCCACCTCTGCACCAATCGTCGCACTTTCTCTCAACGCCGGATTATCTTTCGTTTGTTCCATCCACGGGAAACAAGCCCTGAAGGAAATAAGATACACAACTATTATTCTCGCCTGTGGCTGTGAGTGGATTTATGACTGCGGACATTTGTCCCAGAGTCGTCGGGGTCCGAAATAGTGTCCCTTAATGACGACATAAAGATAATCGGAAAGATATTTCAGAAACACCAGAACAATTTCCGGTTCCAAGCTGTTGCGGAACTAATCAATTCCGACGAAATGCAAGTGAGGTGGCTCAAGTCGCCCCTGAAGGACAGGTATAAGGAAGATAAGAATATTATGACCCTTAACCTGATTCTTCAGGGGTTTACTCATCGAAGGATCGGACACTTCTGCGGGATATCACACCAAGCCGTCGTCGGTCGGCTGAGGAAAGCGGTCTCAATGATAAAGGCTCGCTATCCCGGACTACAAATATGGGAAGCCCCCATAGGAGAAAAAGATATGAATGTAATTTTGAACGTGGAGGGAAGCTTTGCTGCTTCTCACACTCTCGTTGGTCATCGTGGACCATGTTCACAACTTCACGGACACACTTGGAGGGTCTCTGTTAAGATTTCCGGCTGTCCTGATCCTCTGGATGGAATACTGGTTGATTTCCATTCTGTTAAAAAGATGATGAAGGATATTCTTCCTGACCATCGCCACTTGAATGACATTAAGGGGTTGAAGGTTCCGACGGCAGAAAACGTCTCAGTGTGGCTTTACAACCAGTTCGCCTTAGATATAATTGAACATTCCCGGGAGATTGGTCGTGACCTTCAGTTGGTGAGTGTCACTGTCTGGGAATCACCGGAAGCGAGCGCAACTTATACAGGAGAATAATATGTCAGCTTTTAATATAGGACGACCGGGAGAAGAAACAGAGATTGAACTCGATTCGATATTCACATCAATTCAGGGGGAGGGTTTAAACACTGGAATCCCGATGACTTTTATCAGGTTGTGGGGGTGTAACCTCCACTGTTCATTCTGTGATGAGACCGATTCGGACGAAGCTAAGGTTATTTCCCCCCGGGAAATTCTCGTCACTGTCAACGAACTCAGGGGAACAAATCCAAACATCTGCATCACCGGCGGAGAGCCGTTTCACCAGCCCAAGCAGTTATATGCCCTCATAACAACCATCCTGTCTTCCATTCCTGACGCTAAGATATATCTTGAGACCAATGGGACGAGCACACATCCTTTGGTCCCTCTCATTCTCAAGATGGTTGATTATGTTACTTTTTCTCCAAAGATGGGGGTTCAGTGGGAACAATATTTCGTTGATACAGCAGATGAAGTGAGGTGTCCTATCGTTTATGGGACCGACCTTGAGATGTTCGACCGGGGGCTTGACATTCTGGGATATAAGGGACCACGGCTGGCATCTCCGGTTGATGTTGATAAAGAAAAGGTTTCTCTCCACTTTTGTCTTGAGTGGATTGAACTTCATCCCGAGTGGCGGCTCTCTGTTCAAACACATAAACTTTTAGGAATATTATGATGAGTGCAAAATCCGGCTTTGATCCTATCCTTACCAGTCACGCAATAGCAATAAGGGATATGTTAATCCATATCGGGGAAAACCCTGACCGAGAGGGCCTTCTGGACACCCCAAAGAGAATAATCAAGAGTTGGAGTGAACTTTATTCTGGTTATGGGAAAGACCCCGGAGAATATCTCGGTGTAACTTTTAAGAGTGAGTCGAGCGAGTTAATTGTTTTGCGCGATATCGACTTAGCTTCTATGTGTGAACATCACGCAATGCCTTTTACTGGTCGATGTCATATTGGATATATCCCCGGTCAAAGAATAGTCGGGATATCTAAATTGGCGAGATTGGTGGATATGTTCGCAAAACGACTTCAGATACAGGAGCGTTTGACCACCCAGATCGCCGATTCTATTATGAGATATCTTGACCCCCTCGGATGTATGGTAGTTGTAGAGGCTGTGCATATGTGTATGAGAATTCGAGGTGTATCAAAACAAAACTCAACTATGGTTACCAACGCTGTTCGTGGGATATTTAAAGAGAACACTCCCGTTCGGTCTGAATTTCTGGCGGCAATCAAGTGACGGAGAAGTGCAAGTGGTGTCCTCAAAAGAACTGTGGGTTGGAACAGATGGCGACTTGTAGAAGGAAGAAACAACTCGATTTCTATGAGAAGTTTTTCAAGGAGGATTGGAAGGATATGGACGAAGCTATTGTTGACATAGACAAAAAGAAGGAGGCCGGCGCATGGTGGACCCCGGATTGGAAATGAAAAAGTGTGTTTATACAATCAACTTCGGAAAGTATGACCAGATGAGGGAACCATTCAAAACCCCCGGTTGGGATTATATCGTTTTTACAAATAACAAGGATATCGACTTTTGTGGATGGGAACCCCGTCAGGTAAAGTTTCTTTACAATCTCCCCAACCATCTCCTCGCAAGATATGTTTATATAAATTCCCATCTCTTTGTTCCTGAATATGACTATAGCCTGATGATCGGGGGACAGATAAGACCAGCCGGAGACCTCAACGAGTTTGCAGAACAGTTTATGAACTTCAGCGTGGATTTCAATATGATGAAACACCCCTGCAGGACCTCTATTTACAAGGAAGCGGAGATCATCATCCGGGAGCGCATTGATACACCGGAGAATGTAACTCCGCAGATGGATAGATATCGGAACGCCGGATTTCCTGACAACTATGGGCTATCAGCCTGCGGGATAATCGGGCGCCGCAATAATAAGTTTGTTTCGGAGTTTAACGAGATGTGGTGGGGGGAAGTTTCTAATGGTTCATATAGAGACCAGTTAAGTTTCGATTTCGTCCGATGGACGTTGTCTTTTCCTGTCCCTCATTATTTCGATTACAGCGACACCCTTCACCACGGCTATTTCGAGATTCGTCAACACGGAACCGGGAAACTTCTATGAGCATGAATAACGCGAACCCGATGCGAAGCCCCTGTGAAGCAATCCGGCTTGTGAACGATATGTTCCAAGAGGACACCCCTCACGATATCGAGGTTAGAAAACTTCTTGCTGAAGCGGAGAATAAGGCGAAGCAGATGTCGATCGAACTCTCTGACTATCAGCCAAACTTTCATAATAGATGGGATGATTTTCCGGGGCTCGGGGATAGGCTCATTTTCCGGAAACGCCCGGAATATAAGTTTTTGAATATAATAGGAGAGATGAGATGAGATGTTTAGTTACCGGAGCGGCGGGATTTATAGGATTTAATTTGTGTGATCGGCTCCTAAAAGAGGGACATAGCGTTTATGGTCTCGACGATATGTCGGCTGGAAGGACCGACACCATCAATTATTTATCCAGTAAATATGATAGGTTTATTTTTCAAACTGGAGATATAAGGAACCCGATGGCTGTTGGTTTTATATTGTCCAGTTTCAAGCCAGATGTCATATTTAACCAAGCCGCATCAAAGAAGAATATCTGTCTCCGGGACCCCCGGGAAGATTGTGATGTAAATGCAAAGGGAACCCTGAACCTTATGCTTCTGGCTAAAGAATATGGGATAGAGAAATTCATCCACGCTTCGACCGGTTCAGTTTATGGGTACATCCAAGAATCCCCCCAGACCGAGAAACACCCCCTGAACCCGTGTTCATATTATGGAGTTTCCAAGTTAGCCGGGGAGAGATATGTCGATTTTATAAATCTCAATACAATCATCCTCAGATATTTCCACGTTTATGGCCCTTGGCAGGACTATTCTCAGGACCGGGGTGGGGTTATTGCTATCTGGGCTCACAAGATATGGCGTGGAGAGCCGATAATAATACACGGTGATGGAACTCAACAGCGGTCGTTCACCTTCGTCGGGGATGTAGTGGAAGCAAATATCAGGGCTATGGAAGGGACTTTCGGACTTCCTGAGGTTTATAACTGCGCCTCTGGGATTAAAATAAGTCTGAATGAGATGTTGGTTATGATGGAGAACAAGATAGGGAAGAGAGCGGCAATAGAATATAAGCCAGTTCTTGAAGGTGATATCCACATATTCGACATATCAAACGAGAAAATAAAAGACAGATACAATATGAACTTCAAATCATTGGAGGATGGACTTGATGAAACGTTATCCTACTATCAACCTCAATGATTCAATAAAACTAATTCACGGCGATTGTTTAGATGAAATGAAGGATATCCCGAGTGGTTCAGTCGATATGGTAATGGCTGACCCTCCGTATGGGATAAGCAGAGATAGCGGAATCAGTAACTCAAAGTTAGATAAGTATAAATCTATCTCTTTGCAATTTGGCGAATGGGACAATAAGGGACTGGACTTAGATATTATAGCTTCTAATTGTCATAGGATACTTCGTGATGGTGGAGTTGTTGTATTATTTTATGATATATGGGCCTCGGGGTCTGTTTTAAGTAGTTTTAATAAATTCAAACAACCAAGAATTATAAGATGGGACAAAACAAACCCCGTTCCATTGAACAGTAAGTTGAATTTTTTATCCAATGCAACAGAATATGCTTTTAGCTTTGTGAAGAAAAGCAAGCCAGTATTCAATTCGGAGTATAATAATGGAGTAATAAGGCTTCCTATCTGCCACGGCAAAGAAAGAACCATCCACCCCACCCAAAAGCCAGTAGCCCTAATGGAATACCTAATCAAGACATATACCAACGAAGGAGAGACGGTTCTTGACTTCACATTTGGTTCATTGACAACAGGCGTTGCTTGTGCTAATTTAAATAGAAACATGATAGGAATAGAAAAAGATTCTAAATATTTCAATCTTGGTGTAAATAGATTAAAGGAGCACATAAAATGCCAAAATTTAAAGATAGAACTGGTGATAGATATGGCAGACTAAAAGTTATTAGCCATAAGGGAAGAGACCATAGAGGAAAACATTTGTGGTTATGCAAATGTGACTGTGGGAATGAGAAGGTAGTTATAGGTGACAACCTATCTTCTGGTAAATCAAATAGTTGTGGGTGTCTTAAAGCGGAGTTCCTTGCAAGGAAAGGGAATCAATACGGATTATACGAAGATAGGGAGATGGCACTTTTGAAGGTTCAGTA
>Ga0207997_1000910_pt1 | contig 15154 bp, 26 predicted proteins | sample AntAceMetag02UKN_FD_184777 | JGI IMG/M metagenome (GOLD analysis project Ga0207997, IMG submission 184777) | Saline lake microbial communities from Ace Lake, Antarctica - Antarctic Ace Lake Metagenome 02UKN (SPAdes) (version 2) | ecosystem: Environmental > Aquatic > Non-marine Saline and...
CGTGTCTTTTTCCTTGCTTTTTCTCACGGCTTTTAGCCTTCTCAAATCCAAATAGGAATTTTAAGCTATAAACTTCTAATTCCAAACACCCTTCTTTTGCAAACCCCATCACGGTAAATGCCTATTTTCTACCCCCTTTGTTTTTCCCTTGACACGGTGAATTCCTATTGCTATATAGGCATTTAGGGGAATGTATTATATACATTCATTGTTTGTAATAGGAATTTTAAGGAAGGAGGGTAGTTAAATGATAGAAGAGATATCAAACGTGGATACGATTATTGAGTTAATTTTGAGGGATGCAAGGGCAAGGACAAAGGTCGATCATAGCAAGGCTATAATGGATGTTTTGTGTGAGATTATAATTAGATGCAATGAGATCCTTAACCAACTTCCTTTTTATGAGAAGGAGATTAATCAAGATGATTAAAATACTGTCGCCAACGGAGTTTAAAATCCTTAAAAGCGCCCTTGGCCAACTTACGATTAAAGAATCTACTATCCTTGCCTTGTTTATGTATTGCGGCTTACGGGTCGGCGAGGTCTGTCAGCTTCGGTTTCGTGATCTTATCCTGGAGGGCGGCGTTTATATCGAGGTTCATATACCTGCCTCGGTCTCAAAAACAGGTATAGGCCGGCCGGTGCCTATTCCCCCCATGGCTCGCTTTTTTATCGATGACTACATTGTAAACGAGTACGTCCCCAGGGGCTCCGATGATTCTACTTTTTTTCTTTTCCCCGGCACCGGCGGCAGGGCGCATATGTCTGTGCACGGGATTGAGCAACTAGTCGCCAGGGTGTGCCTTAAGGTTCTTTATAAACATGTTATGCCCCATACCTTGCGTCACACCTATGCAACCATGGTCTTGAAAAATGCCAACACGAGGGAAGTTCAGATACTCCTTGGTCACAAAAAGCTTTCCTCTACTCAGGTTTATACACATCCATCGATGAAAGATTTGTCTCGGTCGGTCAACAAAACATTTGATTAAGGGGGTGTACGATGCACGAGCTTGACAGGCGCAAAATTTTGAATGCCGGCTTTGCCCTGTTCCGGTGCAGCGAGGTAGAGCTGACGATCAAGATGCGGACAAAGAAAGATATGTCCTGGAAAACTATCTCGAAGCAGAAAACAAAAAAGGCGATCAGGGCAGTGTCGAAGAATCTATTAGAGGCGCCTTTTATTGTCCAAGACTAAGAAAGGGGGAATAACCCATCTCTAAGGGCACACTCAGGTTAATAATAACAAGGTTAATCAAGATGCTGGTTAAAATTAGGGTAAAGGGTCAGGGGATTGGTAGCTTTGCGAGGAGATCGTCGATTGTAGGGCTTGTTTTGGAGGGCAGTTTGAGGCCGGTGGCCAGCAAACCCTTTATTTTAGGCCGTGTGCCATATTTGTCACACTATGCCCTTTCAGGGAATATAATGTGTTACGGCAGTAAGGAAAACTACATTTTGCCGCTGAAATACCGTCTAAACTGCGTCATTCTGTGCAGGCAAAATGTAGTCTCTCCACATTAATCTAATCAAAAATCACGAGGACTAAAGATTTTTGATTTTGTCATCTTCAATTAAGGGGAAAAGTGCAAGAAACACGCCAATAGCAAGGGAGTATATTATGAGACAACATAATGCTTATACATTGAATGACTGGCCAAGGCGAAAGAATGGAGAGCTTATCTTCCAGAATACAAACGAGGCATTTTATTATGCTAATATTGTTGATGACAGGGTCGCAGCGTATCACTTTCTTGAGAAGTGGAGAAAGAACACACTACAGGACATAGATGCCCTAAAGAAAAGAGAACAGAGGAACTGGAATAGGTTGTTTGATCTTGCGGCCAGGGCGCAGTTTTACCGAGAGTGTATGGAGGAAATTCGACGTATAAATGAGGGGAAAAAATGATTGATGATATTGTTGAAATGGTTTTAAAACTAACGTGGGTGCGGGACAAGGAAAATAGGTTTAGTGCGCTCGAAAGAATATTAGAAGAAATAAACGACAGAGTAACGGGTATCCTGATAGGCGAGGAAAAAGGAATGCCTGGGAGGAAAGAAGATGAAAACAAAAGATGAGATTTTAAAACAATTAGGAATTGCCCAGGAGTATAACGCACATGGTGGATTGAGTCCGGATACAAAAGAGGTTATTCTTATTGAGGTCTTAATTGATATCGGGGATATACTTTATAGCTCTTTAGACTCAGATCAAGCAGCGCGCTTATTGAGGTTAAAGAATCCATAAAACACCCGCAAAGGCGCATGGACTGCCCGTGTGTCAGAATAGGGCACACGGGTTTTTTCAATAGGGCGATTTGAGTAAATCTCCGAGAGAAGAGACCGTTGGATAGAACCCTGGCATGTCAGGTGTGATGCCTTTTTTTAGTTTCTTCTTCTGTCGCTTATTAAAAGGGGTTGAGTTAGTAATGTGTGTTTGGAGTTGTTGCCAGGTGATTCGGCCTGTTTGGTAAAGAAGCATAAGGCCTAAAAAGGAGAGTGAGTAAAGCGTTGTTAAAAAAACCATACCCTTAAGAGGGTGATGCTTTATCCGGCGTATTCTTCCAATCTGCATCCGGCTACTGGCTGCCTTAAAATAACGGTTTAATGTCCTCCGGGAAATATCGAGCCCGCCTTGGTTACGCAGCCACTTAAGCCAGGTGTGTTGAGATGGATTGATGTAATGGTTGTGGAAAAATTCGCACTTATCCCAAAGGATCGAGCAAATGAGTAAAGCTTCCTTATTCCCTCTCATTAGGGTTCCCTCCATTTAAAAGGTGATAATATGTGGTTTCTTTTGTCGAGTTAGGGCGTGTAGTTGAATAGTTTGTCAAGGATTCCTAAAGCTACCTCGTCCCAGTCCGAGTTCGGATCATCTATAGCTTTCTTCACAAGCTCCCTGAGTCCATTGACATACGCATAGCAAACAATCCCATACAGCATTTTGTAAATCATGAGGCTACCTCCTTTTTTTATTTGTAAGAATAGGTTAGGCTATCATAGTGTTTTTTGAGAAGTCAATATATGTCAAATTTGATATATGTCAAAATTGACATAACCAAATCAATATGTTGTGGTGAAGTACTCCTGGGGGAGCACAATATCTTGTGGTTTTGTAAAAAGAAGAGGAGGTGATTTTTTTTGAAAAGAATTTCCAAAACACAAAGGCGCATAAAATTTTATGAGATAATCTCCAGGTTGTCTCTTTATGCCCAATATCTTGGTATAAAATTACTGCCTACATGCTTTCATAGGTCCGCAGCTGAACAAATGAAACTACGTGCACAGGGTAAAAGTAAGGTCAAGAGATCCTTTCATCAGGACTGGTTGGCCATGGACTTTGTCATCGTTAAAGATGGTGAACTCTGCTGGACCAGGTGAAAGGGATATGATGCCTTAGGTGAGGCATGGGAAAAGATGGGCGGAGTATGGGGAGGTCGCTGGACTGATCCGGAAGATATTTACCATTTTCAGGAGGGTACCTGGTTTGGCCACGAGTGATTTTTTCAATTGCACTGATCAGTGGGTTTAATTAGGTCTAAAATTGAATCTCTAAATAAGTTGGTTATTACCGATTACTAACAGCTATTAAGGGTTAGGCACGTTTAAGCCTTTCTTGCTTTTTTCCTTTTCCGAAAAAAACTTTCAGTGGCCATTGAAAACCTTAGAGTGCCCTAATTTTACCCACCTTCAATAATTTCAATAACTTAAATCACTTCCGGACACATGACGCCTGATCATGGCGCCGCTCTCAGCTGCAGCTGGATCCAGACCTGCAGGCTGCCAAGATCGATAGTTTTCAATCATCATTTTTCATCATTTTTCATCAGTATCCGCCTCTTTTCTTAAGAGCGAAAAAAACCCGGAAGATCCCGCGACAGAAAAAGTAAGAGAATAAAAAAAGTATGGGAGTAGATTAGTTCGACAGAAGGTCTACAAGCAGCTTAAATGGAGAGTAGTTACATATTTAATTCGGGGGGAGTACAAATAAACGAGCGGGGGAGTGCGATTTAATGGGCGGGGGAGTGCGATTTGAAGTGGAGATCGATTTGCGCCGGCGTGCAGATTGTTGAGATCCGGAGTGCAGATTGATGATTGCCGGAGGGTAGATTGATGAGTGCCTGTGTGCCGGCGTCATGCCGCTTGCATAGGTAGAAGGCGCAAGCGTCACGCCGCCTACGGTTGCGGTGTCATGCCGCTTGCATAGGAGAAGAAGCAAGCGTCACGCCACCTACGGTTGCGGTGTCATGCCGCTTGCATAGGAGAAGAAGCAAGCGTCACGCCACCTACGGTTGCGGTGTCATGCCGCTTGCATAGGAGAAGAAGCAAGCGTCACGCCACCTACGGTTGCGGTGTCATGCCGCTTGCAGGAAGAGCAAGCGTCACGCCACCTACGGTTGCGCAAAGCCCGCTTATGGTGGGATTAGTAAGTAACAAACTGGACTTCATACCCAGGCGCAGGACCATGGAATGAAGTCCAGTTTGTTTTGATGGTTGTGAGGTGGTTGGGGAAGCGCAAAGAAAAGGCGGCCAGGCCAGCATCCTACGTCTCACATAAAGACTGCGAGACGCACGATGCACGCCTGGCCAAACGACAAAGGCCGAGGCTAAGTCGAAACCTTCTCCCGCCCATAACTTCCGGGCGGCATAAGGTCTCGACATAGCCTCAAAAGCAAGATTGACGGCCGGTACAGGGTTCATCTCTCAAGATGGGTCGTTGAGAGATCAACCCTCCCCGGCCTTTTAAAGACGCCAGGCGGCAAAACGTCTACTTTCCACGTTCGCTTAGACGCTTTACCGCCCGGCAAAATACAAAGGCCAATGAAATGCAGAATTGTTTACCGGTAACTTTTAGAGGCCAAGTCACCCGTAAACAATTCTGCACCAACGGCCTACATGGAAAGCGCCAGGCGGCAAAACGTCTACTTTCCACATTCGCTTAGACGCTTTACCGCCCGGCAAAATACAAAGGCCAATGAAATGCAGAATTGTTTACCGGTAACTTTTAGAGGGCAAGTCACCCGTAAACAATTCTGCACCAACGGCCTATCTTATCGGGCAAGGCTCGCCCCCCAGTTCACCCCAAACCCCTCTTCAACCCCCTACGTGCTTACTTTGTGCGGCCTGCCCCCGCCACAATTGCGGGCGGTACCCCCTGGCCCCCGCAGCTTGTGGCGGGTCGGCTTCGCCTCACAGATCACGCAGTCGTTTCACACAAAGCGGTCTGCCCTTCAACCTGAACCACAAGCCTTCGGCGTTCAGGTTGGGGTCACTCGTCTCTCGCTCCCCCGGGCAAGCTTTATTTTAGTTGGGGTTTTTGGGGGGCTTTTTTCCTTGCCCTTAACTACACCCCTGCCCACCCGCCAGGCTTGCGCCTGGCAGCCCGTCCGTCCCCTGGGGCAGGGGACTCCCATCCTAAGAATATGCTGCATTCCAGGTTTAGGGCTCAAAGTAGGTGCTCTCTTTTAGTGGCAGCCAGCTCCTTTTTCTAACTCCCCCCTACCATCCCCCCTCCCGTCCATACTACATGTGCCAGCTCTTCCTGTGCTTCCGGGTCCGTGCGTCATGCCTGCTTCCAACCCCATCCGCCCCCCGAGGGGGGCTCCCCAGTGTCCCCTGTACATTGGCTCTGTGCTCCCCTTCCACGTCCGTCACTAACGGGTGCCTTGGGTGGTCATTAAAAGGTAAGTTTGTCGCTTACTTGGTCTGGCTCCAAACTTCGCCATTTTTAAAAGTAAGCAGGTGCGTCATGGGGTACTTGCGCAATTGCGTGGCTTCGGAGGTTTAGCAAATCCAAAGCTTTGAAGATGGGGGAAATCCAGACCTTTGAAGGTTGAGCAAATCCAATCCTTTGAAGGTTGAGCAAATCCAATCCTTTGACGGTTTGGCAAAGAGAAGGTTCGGCAAATCCAAACCTTTGAAGGTTGAGCAAATCCAATCCTTTGACGGTTTGGCAAAGAGAGGGTTCGGCAAATCCAAACCTTTGAAGGTTGAGCAAATCCAATCCTTTGACGGTTGAGCAAATAGAAGGTTGGGCAAGGCCTGATCTGAGCGCAACCTTTGAATCAGGTCTTGAAAATAGAAGGTTCGGCAAATCCAAACCTTTGAAGGTTGAGCAAATCCAATCCTTTGACGGTTTGGCAAATAGAAGGTTGGGCAAGGCCTGATCTGAGCGCAACCTTTGAATCAGGTCTTGAAAATAGAAGGTTCGGCAAGGCCTGATCTGAGCGCAACCTTTGAACCAGGTCCTGAAAATAGAAGGTTGGGCAAGGCCTGATCTGAGCGCAACCTTTGAATCAGGTCCTGAAAATAGAAGGTTGGGCAAGGCCTGATTGGGCGGCGGCCCTTTAGGGCCAGGTCTTGGTATGGGGGGAGAGGGAGGATCTGGTCCTGAAGGGCACCGCGGGGAAAGAAAGGGGGAAGTGGCTAGTTTACAAAGTGAGTACAAAGATGTTACAAAGACAATGCAAACCAATCCAACTTTTGAAGAGCGACTTTGAAGCGGCCTTGGAGTGGGTATGGTGCGAAAGCATGGGGGCATATTATGGGTGTTGAAGAGCCTATCGGCAAAGAGCTTTTAAAGTCCCTGGGTGTTAGGCTCAGGGGCCAGGTTTATAAATACTGGATCTGTTGGGTCTGGAGAGGTGGCCAGCGGATCCGCCGGTATAAAATCCCTAAGGATCCTAAAACACCCGGACAAATTTCTTGCAGGTCGAAATTTGGCCAGGCTGTTTTGTTTGCTCAAGGTCTCGACATCGATGACCGTTGGTACTGGGAAAAAATCGGTGTCCGGAAGAAAGAGCCCCTCCCCTGGTTCAATGCTTTCATCTCAGCTTACATGAGAGACCTGGTAAACCCTGTAACAAAAAAGCATATTAGGAATTTGCAAACAAGGGGGTGATGTAAAAAATGACATGTAGCACAACATGGAACCCAGAGGATAAGGATGCATCGTATACGCTATCCGAGGGGAATGAAGCGGCAACAAAAAGTGGCGATGCATGGAAATCACTAAGGGCCACAGCGCCAAAAGATAGCGGTAAGATTTATTTTGAGGTAGTTTTGGTGATTCCGTCAGGGCAGGCTTTTGTGGGTATAGCATTAAGCACGATGGGTTTAGGGTCATATGTAGGGGCGGATGCGGGCGGTTGGGGGTATTATGACACGGGGAATAAATATTACAACGGCGTTGCGACAGGGGTGGACATCGGTTTTGTAACCGGTGATATAGTGCAAGTTGCGGTTGACCTTGATACAGGCAAAGTATGGTTTGGGAGAAATAACACATGGGTGGATGGCGGCAATCCAGGAGAAGGTACAGGGGAATCATATCAGAATGATTTGATATACGAGAACGATATTTACATTGCGGGGAGTAGTTATTATGGGGGGAGTATATTACGACTAAGAGCCTGTAACAGAGATCAAATATATACACCGCCAACAGGGTTTACAGCGTGGACGGTGGTCCCATTTCCAAAGTTAAGCGGCATTGTAAAAGAAAAGGGCGTTGGTGTGGCACGAACGGTTCGATCTTATATCAGGTCAACGGGGGCACTATATGACAGTACCGTGTCAGAAGCAAATGGCGCATTTGAGTTGAAGTCGCCAGACGATACGACCGAGATGTTTGTTGTTGCCTTGGCTGACGATGCAGGCGCACAATATAATGCCTTAGTTTTTGATAGGGTAAAAGGGGTAGAGTGAGTTGGTAGAAGTGCTCACGGGCAGGTACGCATACAGGATTTTGGAATTGATCCAGGAGGCAGAGCATTCAATTAAGGTCCTGGCGTATGTTGTTAACTTCAATATGTACAAACGCTCAGATAAGGCCAGCCTTATTTTCTATGCACTGTCAGAGTTCAGGAAGAGGAAAGGGCGGGTTGAGATGATTATGGACTACCCTCGTGCCCATAAACCAAATTACAACTGTAATAAGTTTTCAGCCAGGCGGCTTAAGGAGAGGGGCATTGAGACGCGCTTTCTACATAAGGGCACTAGCCAACATGCTAAGTTATTTTTATTTGATGAGTCGATAGCGGTGTTCGGCTCACACAATTTGACACGTGGTAGCGTGATAAGTAGTTATGATATTTCAATCATAATAGACACAGAGGGGCCGGTGCAGTACATTGTTAATCTTTTTTCGGATATATGGGCGGATTCGATTGAGGCATAGATAATGGCTTGCGTAAAAAATCAAATTGCCCCGTGGGGCGACCCTTTAATGTTAGAAAATCCTGGCGAGGAACTCTACTTTGGCGAGGTTTATCGTCAGATTTTACAAGAGGCATGGCTCCCAAAAGGAAGCGAGCTTTGGGAAAGGGTCGGCAAGTCGAGAAGGGGGAGCCGTCCTACACAAAAGGGCCTATATGCTCATTCGCCAACCGAGGCTCAAGCAATTGTTCGGCAATGTTTTTCAAAGTGTGCGGCGGCCTGGCGGGCCCTTCCCTGGGACAATCCCATCGACACTTCTTGCGACAACCGTTGGGGTAAGCAGTACTGGTATGACTTTAAACACAATGAGGGGTATCCATGCTCGTATTACGATCTATTTATGCGGTTTTGCATGCGTCATTGTATCGATACAGGTTGGGTGATGCCTTCAGCTTACTTGTTATCGTCGAAGGCGGATCTGTCTCACGTGGAATGCAATAAGATTTATGATCTGGCTTTTCCAAATAAGTGCGGTGAAGTGTCTATGGTATCTGGGGAAGGCGAGTTTGTTGCACCAGGGGAGTGGGTTTCTCCTAAGTGTGGCACCGAAGGTGATCTTTGTTTTAAAGATGTAAATGGCTCTCTTGGCTTTATTAGCTATAAATTTTCTCCTCTTCACTGGTGCACGGAATTTATCTGGCCTTCTATCAACCCATCTGAAATTGACCCCAATGAATCGAAGCCGGTTTATGTAGAGGGCGGGGTTCCGCCTTACACCTGGTTATGTGAGGGTGCTGATATGTCTCTTTCCGCCTCAATAACCAATGATCCTGTTAATTCTCTCCATGCCGGTCCCGATGCTGGCGGCACTGCTCATATTAAGGTCAATGATATCTGTGGTAATGAGATCACTGGTCATGTTATGTGTTCAGTTGGCCAGTGGGTAGTAAAGTCTAATGACTGCGTTCTCAAAGGTGATGGGGAATTGTATTTTTCTTTCGGTTACGAACGTTGGCATAGACTAATTATAGGTTATCGGAAGCAACAGCAGTATAGTGTATATACTGCAATTTTAGGTATTCCTGGGGAATGTCCAGATCCAATTTGTTCACAATGTTTAGCCTGGTGTGGTCCGAACTGTGAAAATTGTATTAATCCAGATGTACATAGTCCACACTGGTATTGTGATTGCGTAGATAGTAGTAAAGGTAATTGCTGGAGAGCAAGCTTTGAATATTTTGAATGGGAATGTTAATTTAAATGGCAATTTTAAAGGATCCATTATTCTCAGATGAGGCCCGGGGGCAAATTGCTAAGGTGGGGGTATTCAAGCGGTCAAACGTGCACCCGGTGTTTACCGCCTACTTTTACCACCAGGTAAAGTGGTCAGCGCCAAAGATTGCTCAGGCGGCGGCATGGAAGGCTCTTTGTAATGAGTGGCGTGCATTGCCTGCAGCGGATAAAGTGGTATGGGCAGAGGCGGCCCCAGGGGTTTTAACAGGTTTTAATTATTTTATGCAGTTAAAAGGGGTGTGGCCTTTTCCACCTTGTTACGAATCCCCTGCAGGCGATGCCTTGTTTTTTGACTTTATTGATGATACATATTCCCCGCCTGCAGGGAATTCTTTAAACTTTGATTGGGAGGAGTGCATATAGGATGAGTGAGCGATACCAGACAATTATCTATGATAAGCCTACAGGCTCAATCTTAAACGTTTGTCCAAATCAATATGTTTCTTCAAGTCGCCACCTTGCTAAGCTTGCTCACAGGCCGCACTGGAAGGACGTTTCTTTGATCTATTTTCCGTTCGATCTGGATATTGACCCAGATAAACACCGGGTCTCTCAACCTTCATTCCCCGGTCCGGCCTATCTCACAGATGGCGCAGGGACAAACATTGCAATCCTGGCGCTGTATGACGCGGCAAAGAAATTGCTTATCAAATCCGAAACGATATTTTACAGCTTTGAGGGCGGTCTGGGTGATTACATTAACCAGGGCAATGTAATTTCGGAGATTCGCTCAAAATATCCTGAGAAAAAGATCTATATCTCAGGCAGACAAGACCGGTTAGCGATCATCTCCTGTTTTCCTGGCTTTAGCAAGGTGCTTACAGGCACGAAGGCAAAGCTTGGACAATCAGGCATACCCTCTATCGACTTCTCCAAAATAAGCTCCCTTGACTACAATTATCCTCCCTTTGGCAAGCGGGGGGTATACGCAAGTCTTGCAGGCATAGATCCGGGATTCCCACATTCCAAACTGAAACTAGCGAAGGAAACGATATCCTGGGCAGAGCAACAATGGTCGACGGTACCTGGTAATAAAACCAAGCTTAGAATATGTCTTCACACCAGGAGCGGCGAACCAAACTCCAAAACCTGGCCCTGGCACCACACTCTTGATCTTATTAAGCTTCTACGTTCCAGGTACGCTCCATCATTTGTTTTATTTGGTGGCCATGGTCAGGAATCTCTTAACGAAAAAGATATAATCAACGGTGTAGGCACCTTGGATTGGGTGCAGGTCGCTTCACTTGTTAAAACATCGGATTTAGTTATCTGTATCGACTCTGCCATAATGCATATAGCTCATCATCTTGACATACCCACTCTATCTTTATGGGGCCCGACAGCAGCCAACTATATACTTCCCGAAAACCACGGGACTTTCTTTATTGAAGCCAAGATAGAATGCGCTCCCTGTGGGAATTACTCCTGCAGAAAAGGGGATTGTATGCAATCAATTAGTCCGTCTCAGGTCCTAAAGAAAGTCACATCAATAATTGGTGATCTTTAATATGAGATTTGCATTTATAATTAATGGCCCGGGTCTTTTAGAATTAAAGCCTAGGTGGACATCAATGGCTGATTGTATAGAGACATGGGCTCTTGCCCTTGACGCAGACCTTCTCAGTGGTATTTCAGGCAATCAAGATACGTGGGATTCACTAAACGGGTACGATGTTATTATGATCAATCAAAATACTACTATGTACGATCTAACATTTAATATTAAGATGAACTGCCCAAGCCCATTTTTAATAGGCGTCGCAGACGGTTGCGCCGGCGACATGGCAAAGTTTAACAGCCAAACGCTATATTCCATGGCTGAGGCTGCCGGGGCATGTGACATGTACGGCACATTAATTGATTGGTCTATACCAAATTACGAGTTGATTACAACCACGCCTGTAAGATTTATTGGCCTTCCATTCTATCCTGCATTTTTTAGTCCTCACAAGATTGCCCCGTCAAAAAAAGATTCTTCACAGCCCATTATTGGGCTGCAAAATAGTTTATGCAATATGCGAAACGGCCTTATAAGCTTATTAGTAGCCTCTTCAGTAAAGCCCGGCAAAATTTTACTACCATGGGGTTCGACCGGTTGGGAAGATGTTGGTGGCCGATTAAGAATAGATAATATAGAGTTTTTTCCATATTCAGATTGGCCCGAATTCATACAAAGATACTGCCAGGCTTATTTTTGCATACATTTGGACACATCATACACCTTGGGCCGGTTCCCCCTGGATATGGCTGCTCTGGGCATACCCGTTATAGGCTCTAACAGGAACCAAACGAACAAAATCTTATGGCCAGACTTGAGTATCGATCCGGTAAAAGATATTTTAATGGCAAAGAAATTGGCTACTCGACTTATTGCTGACAAGGATTTTTATCTCAGCCAGGTTAGATCAGGCGGGCTTGCTTTAGCTGAGTTCTCTCCCGATATAGTTAAGAACAGGCTTTTAAAGCATATTGAAGAATTATCAAACAAATAGGTAAAAATAGTCATGAAAGAATTCAAATACACAGAAATCGATCAATATTATGACAAGGACTACTTTGATACCCCAGGAAAGAAATCAGTTTACACCGACTCATCAACTATAGTAAGCAGCGAGTGGCATAGGCAGGCATGTGGGTGGTTTAATAGCGTGGTGCCGGTGAAAGATAAGAAGCTATTAGACGCCGGTTGCGGAGTAGGGCATTTTATGCAGGGGTTCGAGAATTTGGGCGCTGATTCATATGGGTGTGATGTTAGTAATTTTTGCGCAGACATCCTTATTGAACGTAACCCTAATAAGTTTTACCACACATGCATTGAGGAAATGAACATGGTTCCAAAGAGCTTTTTTGATATTGCATATTGTGGCGACGTATTTGAACACATCCCCGCTGAATTTACGGAAAGATCATTGTTAAATCTTATCTCAGTATGTAAGCCAGGCGGTATCTTATACATTGCAATTGATACCACATCATATAATCACGAGGGGTTCCAGGATATCTCCCATATTAATATGCAAAGTTGGGATGAATGGTTAGCAGAGATGGATCGGCCGATATATTGTTGGCGGCATGAGTTTAACCTCGAATTGAAATTACGAGAGGAAAAAGGCTTCCCGGGGTTTCCTTATGACTACTGGCGCTTTGCGGTTATGAGAAAAAATTAAAGGGGGATAAGCACCATGGCAAAATTTGATTTGGGTTGTGGCGGATCCAAGCCTGACGGATATATAGGATTAGATCAAAATCAGCAAGGTCAAACTGATATTGTATGTGACTTATCGAAAGGCATACCTTTACCCGATAACTATGCGGATGAAATCAGAGCCTACGACTTTATCGAACACATCGCGGATAAGCTTTTTTTAATAAATGAAATCCACAGGGTGTCGAAACCAGGCTGCATAATAGATATTTCAGTGCCTTCCACAGATGGCAGGGGCGCATGGCAAGACCCCGATCATAAAAGCTGGTGGAACGAAAACAGCTTTTACTACTACACAGCCTTATTTGAGATCATTAGCTTGAGCACTACTGATATGGTTTTGGGCGGTGTCTGTCATGTCAAGGCAATATTGAAAAGTATAAAAGCATAAGTTTGTTTGAGTGAGGAGAGAATGGCTCCATATAGTTCATACTTGCTTATTTTTAATCTTTTTGCTATATTCTTAGTCTGGCTCAGGATTGAGTCTCGATTGAGCCGGTTAGAAGGCCGGTTCGATCAATTCATGAATAATAGAAAGGAGGTGAAAAAATAATGGCACGAGTTACAGGTCCGTTTCTCAGTATCGATGCTTCGGGCACCGCTTATGATATTCTTACCGCTTCCATCTGGAAGGGGCGGAATTACATGAGAGGTTTTTTCAGGCCCACGAACCCCAAGACAACTGATCAGCAAACTGTCAGGACTATGCTTGCTGCTGCTGTCTCGGCATGGCAAGGTCTTTATCAAGGTATTAAGGACTCTTGGAATGTGGCCGCCAGGGATGTATATCCTCCGATCAGTGGTTTCAACTACTATACGCAACAGTATATAATCGCTGAAGGCCCGCCCACGATTCCGCCGATCGCTCCTCGTAAGAGCAAGTCTATCCACGGTCGTAATGTCTACGGTCTGGATAAGGGGTATGATTAGGAGTCCGTGCTAAAAGCCGTGTCTTTTTCCTTGCTTTTTCTCACGGCTTTTAGCCTGGTTAATCCCATATAGGAATTTTAAGCTATAAACTTCTAATTCCAAACACCCTTCTTTTGCAAACTCCCCTTCGGTAAACTCCTTTTTTCAACCCCCTTTATTTTTCCCTTGACACGGTGAATTCCTATTGCTATATAGGCATTTAAGGGATTGTATTATATACATTCATGGTTTTCAATAGGCATTTAAAGAAAGGAGGTTAAATTTAATGTCCAATAATCGCTTATGGTTCGAATTCCGGCAGTGGTTTAAAGATTGCAACGTCCTTCAATCAAACCTTCACAAATTAAGCTTAAGGAGGATATCAAATGCCAGGTTTTTAGAATTATGCTTTTGGGACAGCGAGATAAGTGACCCGAAGCAATGGGAATTAAATTTACTGGCAAAAGCTTTCAAAACAAAACCGGGTAAGATCTTGAGATGGGTGAATACGTTTTTGTAGGGCTAATGTTAGCGATATTTGCAGGAAGGAGGGCGCTTAAATGGTAGAGGAAATATCAAACGAAGAAGCAATAATTGGGCTGGTTATGCGGGAGGCCAGGGCAAGGACAAAGGTTGATTACAGTAAAGCGGTCATTGAGGTGCTATGGGAAGTGATGGCCAGGTGCAGCACAATACTAGATCAAGGCGGCTTTATTGACGATTTGGAGTCGTTGAAAGAGTCAGAGAACCGGCCTCGAAGGGGCGGTGATTAGCTCAGTGTTTTAATAAGGAGGTGAGTTAATGATCAGGATATTGTCAGTGACAGAATTTAAGAAGCTTGAAGGTTCGTTGGGGAAGCAGCGGCGAAGGGATGCAGCTATATTATCGTTTCTTATGTATTGCGGCCTGCGTGTAGGCGAGGTGTGCAAGCTACGTCTAAGGGACCTTATGGGTGAAGGGGGTGTTTATGTTGAGGTGCACGTCCCCGGCTCGATCACAAAGACAGGTATAGGCCGCCTGGTTCCTATGCCTCCAATGGGGCGGTTTTGTTTAAACGAGTTTATTGATAAAGATTTTTCGGTTAATACAGGCCCAGGGGCCTCAAATTATCTATTTCCGGGAACAAACGGGCGGCCGTATATGTCAGTGCATGGCGTCGAGCAGCTGGTATCGAGGATTAGTTTTAAGGTCCTGAAAAAACACGTGATGCCTCACATGTTGAGGCATACTTACGCAACAATGGTTTTAAGGTATTCCAACACCAGGGAGGTGCAGCTCCTCCTGGGACACAAGAAGTTATCTTCAACAGAGATTTACACACATCCAACAATCAGGGACTTATCACGGTCGGTCAACAAAACATTTGATTAAGGGGGTGTACGATGCACGAGCTTGACAGGCGCAAAATTTTGAATGCCGGCTTTGACCTGTTCCGGTGCAGCGAGGTAGAGCTGACGATCAAGATGCGGACGAAGAAAGATATGTCCTGGAAAACTATCTCGAAGCAGAAAACAAAAAAGGCGATCAGGGCAGTGTCGAAGAATCTATTAGAGGCGCCTTTTATTGTCCAAGACTAAGAAAGGGGGAATAACC
>Ga0207997_1000911_pt1 | contig 15151 bp, 37 predicted proteins | sample AntAceMetag02UKN_FD_184777 | JGI IMG/M metagenome (GOLD analysis project Ga0207997, IMG submission 184777) | Saline lake microbial communities from Ace Lake, Antarctica - Antarctic Ace Lake Metagenome 02UKN (SPAdes) (version 2) | ecosystem: Environmental > Aquatic > Non-marine Saline and...
AGCGCGGAGGCAAATATGCCTATTTGCGAAAATTGCGCGGATGCGGAAAACAGCGCATGACAATCTCGGTGGAGACTGTCTTTCCGAGGCACTAAAAACGATAGTGCGAACAGAACCGAACAGAACCGAACAGAACAGAACGGAGCCAGAACATGACAACAATAGAAAAACAATATATCTCAAAATTGCGTGACATTCTGTATGCCCGACGCAATAGGAATATTAAGCGAGAACAAGTGTGTTATGACAGATTGACGTTGTTTTGCGAAAAGCATAATCTGAATGGCTCCACCAGCTGGGATAATGGGATTAAATGGTTGAAAAAAAACAGTTTATCTTATTACATGAATGGGCTTGACCGCGCATAATAAATACCCGGCCTGAACAGAACAGATAACCTTGAACGGAGCCAGAACGATGACAACAAAAAAAGAATTATTCCGCCTTTTGTCATTAGGGAATATGGCGATAACAGTATCGCCCGTTAAAAGCCGTCAAGCGGCAATTGATAAATTGTCGGCGGATATAGACAAACACAACGCCGATAACGCCGAAAATCCGCTTCATATTAGCATGGATGAAGGCGAACGGCGCGCCGATATTTACGACAAGGCAGGCAATAAGACGCGCTATTTTTGCATGCTTCCACCAAAACCGTATACCACGACAAAAACGACCGTCCGAAGCGCCGATATTATCGTTGGCGAAATGTTTATAGACAAAACCAGAATAACGCCAACGGAAACGGGATTTTCTACGCCGAATTTTAATTTTATTTTCGATGGGGATTCAAATGCACTATCGGCGTAACAGTTTATCAAGCGCGGCAAAAGCGGCATTTCGATCCGCAATTGCGCTTCAGGCGCAACAATATCTATTTGCCACGTATACGGGATACCATATATCCAACAATCCGCCATGCCAACAATCGCACTATGTTTTTTATCCCGATGGGCGAATGGTCTGCCGTGATTATGATTTAGCGACGGGCGCGGTAAACTTCGGCTACATTGATACGGAAATTCACCAAAAACCCTGAACAGGAGCGAACAATGACAACGACTAAAAACAAACGCAAAGACAACCGCACCGAAGAACAACAACAAACTCACAAATGCGCGTGGGTGGGTGAAGATACCATCCTCTCTGGCTGGGGCATGGCGGAAGGTCGTTTATCAATTGCAGGCTGGGCTTTCCCGGAAGGCAAGGAGAACAACGTCGAACGCTGGGTAAGAAGTCGCGGCGATATGAAGCGCGTGCGCCTGGTAACGCTGGACGGCTACGATCCCGAAGGCGGGATGCTGCATATATACGTGGTGAAAGAAAACCACCCAGCATGGAATTTTTAGCACAGTCTGAACCAACACTTTATCTCCATAAAGGGGCCGCGCTCGCGGAGGCTCGAACAGTGAGGCGGGCGCGGGACTATACTCAAACTAATTGAACAGGAGGCAGAACAATGAAAACAGGCGAACAGTTATTTGCAAGCGCAGCCGACCTATTAGAAAGTGCCTGCACCACTCAAATAGAGATAATCCAAGCCAAGATCGACATAATGACAGAAGCGGGGCAAATTTCGCCCAGCTGCCAACTAGACGAGGAGCGGGCGGCGCAAACGAAAAAACGGCAGGCGGTAAACGCGCTTCGAGCGGAAATCCAGAGGGCGCTAAGGCAAATCCGCACAACTTTAGAGGCCGAAAAATGAAAAAAATACAGCGCGAACGAATCAGTATGCGCGGCATCGTTCAATTTTATTTTCAAACGCAAGGTGTTGTGAAATCTTATTTACATCGAACCGGCGGCGATCCGCTTCCCCAACCCGCGCAATTTGCGCAGGTGTAACCCAGCACAACCAACGGGGCGGGCAATCCCGCCCCTGATTGGAGGCGATATGAGCGAAAAACAAAAAATAACGCAAGAAGAATTACAGGCAATACTCGATAGCCACAAAAGATGGGTTGTGGGGGATGATGGAAAACGCGCAGACCTGCGAGGCGCAAACCTGCGAGGCGCACATCTGCAATACGCAGACCTGCGAGGCGCAGACCTGTACGGCGCAGACCTGCAATACGCAGACCTGTACGGCGCAGACCTGCACGACGCAGACCTGCGAGGCGCAAACCTGCGAGGCGCAGACCTGCAAGACGCAGACCTGCGCGACGCAGACCTGCGAGGCGCAAACCTGCGAGGCGCAAACCTGCAAGACGCGGACCTGCAATACGCAAACCTGCGAGGCGCAAACCTCGATTTTTCTTGCTGGCCGCTGTGCTGCGGCAGTTTGCAAGCCGAAATCGACCAAAAGCAGTTTAGACAATTACTCTATCATGTCATGGCCATTGCGCCAGAAGGCTATGAGTCGTTTTTCACTGCCGAGCAAATCGCCGAGGCCAATAAGTTCCATCATGTTGGCATTGGCGAGGTGGCGAAACTCACCCCCGCCGGAAAGGAGCGATTGTGAAATTCCCGCGAAAAGGTAAGTGGCATGATTCGAGGGGCCATGGCCGCGCCGTATATATAGCATCATAACCAAGTAACACAAACCCTTTTAATGGAGAACACAATGAAACATATTGAACCGAACAACATACACTTGCGCGGGCGCCACGTCGAAATTGACGGCTACGGCGGCATAACGACGGGCTTCACCAGCAGAACAGAACAGGACGCGGCAAGCGTGGCTTTTCGTGCGCGTAGGCTTGCGGGCGAACATCATGCCGAATATGTACTCAATTTGCGTGGTGCGATGCTCATAATCGAACGTGCGCGGCTGGAACGCGCTATTCTGGCAGCGAACCAGGGCGCGGAAAAAGCAAAATTAACCCCTTCAAAACAGGAGAACTAACCATGAACACAGAGAACACAGAACAGAACACGCAAAGAATTACTACAAAACAGGCGATCGGTCATATCCGCAATTTATACATCAACGATAAAATCTGCGCGCTTGCCGAGATCGTGGGCATGGATACGGACGAATACGCTACCGACGAGGATGATATTGAAAAACGATATAACGAGATGCTCGACGAATGTTACGAAGAAGTGCCCGGACTCGGTCTTTACTCAAAATTGCTCAAAGACAGCAGCCCCACAACATATCGATGCGGGTTCGTCGACTGGATTGACAGCGAAGGCTATGCCGAGATAAACGGCGAAAACTTCGACGAAAGCGCGCTTGACGACCTAATGGAAGCAATAGCCGACGCCGTGCAGGAACTTGCATAATGAAACACAAAACATACTTACTCGCAAGTTTTTACAAAAACTGTTACGAGTACGCGCTTTTCCCAAATTACAATTCTGCCGCCAAAGAAGCACAGAAGCAGGCCGACGGGGTATATGAAAACTATCACAGATTCAATGGATACGAAGACATGCCAAAGGGCTGGGGGGCCATGTCGGACGAACTAGAAAACATGGGGTGGGAGATAATCGAACTCGACTACGATGACGAAAGGGCGATCAGATGAAACGACTAATAAACTGGATACGCGGGATTATTGACACGGTAATATATTCTTATAATCCTGATGACGACGCCGTAAAACGAAGCGACGATGACGCAAAGGGCGAATAACGCGATCAATTTAACCTTTTTGGAGAACAAACAATGAAACCAGCCAAAAACGTAGACCAATTCCATAACGGCCATTTTATTTTATGGGATGGAGCCGAAAACGACTGGATTATCTCGCCCACAAAAACAAATAGGCGCGAAGCCTGCCGGTTTAGTGTGGGATACAGGACATTGGAATTAGCCCATCGTGCTATCGACACGGGCAATATAACGTGGTCAAAATATCAAGGACTATGCGAAGAACCACCGACAGGCCATGAGGCTACGATAGAGGCGTAAACGAACCCACTTTTACGGAGAATGAGCGATGAAACTATTAACAAAAGCGATCCGCGACACTATCCCGAAACTCCATGAACAGGAAGACAAAGGCGACGAGGCCATTATTCACGTTAGGTTTTTCGATCCGACGGGATCGTGGACATGGTACGCGACCGAGGGAGAGCCGGTTTTGGACGAGAACGGCGAGGAGATCGACTTCATGTTCTTTGGCCTTGTCCACGGCGATGATAAGGAGTGGGGATATTTCAACCTTTCGCAACTCAAAGAAGTCAAAGGGCGGTTCGGGCTGGGTATTGAGCGCGACATGTATTGTGGCAAGAAAACCATTGGAGAAATGAAAAATGACGGCGAGGTTGTTGTCGCGGTTGAACAGGGGGCAAAGCTATGAACGCAGGCAAAAGATTTCCAGGCGGGCGGTTTTTGCATGTCGCAGCAAGCGGGGAGACCGTTTATCGACAACTCCAAGAGAAACTCGGAATGGCAATAATGGCACATTATGCGTGTGCGGCATGGATTACGCCGAGGCATGTAATCGAGATCGCGCCCGGACAGGGCGATTTTACCGTGTTATCCGTTCGCCGCAGAGCGAACAGAACAATATAATCGCACCAGGCAAAAACTTTTTTGAACAGGAGAACAGGCTATGAGTACGAGATGCCAATATGGGATATTTTCCGAGGACTTTTGCTACCAAGACCCCGAACGCGCAAGCGAAGCGAGCGTGTTGTTGTATCGACATTCAGACGGGATGCCGGATAGGGCCGTAACGCAAATCCTGCCGTTTTTGAGGCAATTTATTTTGGCGGGACAAAAGGGGCGTCGAGACTGGGGGGCTGAATATCTGGGTGCAAGGCTATTGCAGTTTATGTGCAATCAATACGACGAACAGATGCGAATAATCCACAAACGAACCCCGCCCAGTGGGTTTACTTTAGGGGAGGCGCTTGTAATCGGATACGGGATTGAACAGGAATTGCACGGCGACGAGCAGTTTTTCTACGCCATCCGGCCCTATCTCAAGGGTTGCGTTGTCGAGGCATGGGACATTCCCCTTGACTGGTCGGGTGATTTTAAGGATGCGAAATTGGTGAAAAAAACTCTTGTTGACGTTGCCGAACAGGAAAAAGCAAAATGATAGCGTATTTACGGAACTGGATCGACAGGAAGCGGGTATACGGCAAGATTAAATCGCTTTCGCCTGAATGGGCGGCGATGCTGGCCTATATTGCCGCATCGCGGTATTTGATGATGCTACGGTGGCGCAATAAACGCGACCTTGAAAAACTCATGCTATCGGTATGGCGTGATTTCCAGGACGATGAATCACAGGCTCGCAGCGAAGGCCGGTTCTTTATGGACGAGTATAAATTCACAATCGTGCATACGGGCAAGTCTATTGTTTTGCGAACACTGCACGAAATGTTTGCGGGGTGGCTGGATTATAATTCTTTGGCCGAACTCGCGGAAAAGGCGTAACGCTATGAAAAGGAGGAACAACACATGCAAAAAGTAAGCAATCTTATCGGGCATAGATTCAACTGCCCGAAATGGGACGAGGATATGCGTAACGCGAGTTTCGACCCTACGCCCTTAATCGGACAGGGTGTCGAGGAATGCTGGTTCTGGGCTAGTTATGACGACTGGCAGACGGCAATGATGATCTTGTTGCGCAAGGGAAGCGAGTATGCGGTGTTTTCTGAATGCCATAACCGCTCAATTAAGCACAATTTTTTCCAGGCGGGTTGCATAACCTTTCGCCCGCGCTGGTTGCCGCTAAAAGAAGTCAAGGAGTTTTTCAACAACAAGGCTGGGCAGGGCGACTGGAAGATCGAACAGATGATTCGCGCAGCAGAGAAGACCGAACAGAACAGAACAGAGAGGACAAAAAGCCATGCAAAAGCGACTGATTAAGCATCAATGCCCGCTACCTGATAAAAAAACTGCAAAAAATTAAAGATTTCGTTTAACTTTGTCGAATAATGTGGTATTGTTCCTTTATCATTACTTACGGAGGCAGAACAATGTACAAAATCGTCATAGGATGCCCACGTTGCGGCCAGAGCGTCATTGAGGGCACTAAAGGACACCTTGAACACAACGCCGACCCGGACGCGCTGTGGAAGCACACATGCCCGTCCTGCGGCAAAGTATTCCCATTGTCCGGCATTGAACTCGACATGTTTTACTTGCTGGTGGCTGCCGAAAAAACACGCATTGCCCTTGAGGGGTTTGTGGACAAGTGGGCGGGGCCAGTTTTCAAGCCGCAAGCAACGCAGGATAAGGGTGCGATTTCAGACAAAGGCAAGGATAAAGACGTTAGGCTGCTCGAAAAGCGATTCAATCTCGCGTCATACAGCGGGCCAGGGCATGAGATCAAGGAATAATGACATGATTTACAGATGCGGACATAAAAAGGGCAAATCACAGAAAATAAGCGATTCACTCTGCCCGGATTGTCGGCGCAGGGAGGATGAGGCCAAGTATGAATGCGGATGGACTGGGACTTTAACGGAAACCATAAGCAAGGGAGGCAGCAAATGATTAAGCGCATTATCAATAAGATTTCAGGTAAACAGAGCATCCCAGCAAAGGCTTTGCTCCTCGATCAAGACGATGAGGCAAAGCAACTCCATCGGGATGCTCGGTCAATGCTCTATGTGGCGAACCTGTTCCAGAAGAAAGCGGCGGAACACGACTGCGTGTTTAGCAGTTTTTACGTCTGGCCACTAAAAAGCGGTGGATTCCGTATCGAGTGGAAAGTATGGGAGTTTGCGGAGTTCACTATTGAATCCGCGACCATCACAGGCGCATTCAACAAACTTGCGTGGATGCTTCAACAACGGGTAGCCGAGATCGAGGAGGGCAAGCGATGAACGAACAGAACGACATTAAGACTTTTGATGATTTCGTCAAGGCGGTTTTAAGGCTGGCAAAGAACCTCGGCAGCATGGTGTAGGGGTGTGCTTGCGAATATGTATCGCCGACTCAAGCGCGGGGGCGTCGTTTGCGCACCACAAGTCATTGCATTTTAGCGTTGATGAGATTAAAGAGCTTGCCCGCGACAGCGGAGATGGACATTTCTTACAGAACACCGAAACGATTCTCGAAAAAGCGCGTGATGAACTGCGATCTCGAATTAAGCGCAGGCAAAGATACAACGCGACTATGCGCGAAGTCCTGGAAATCAAAGAACAAGGAGGCACGCAATGATTAGAAAGAAAAAATTCAAGGAAAAGATTCGCGTTTTCGCCGAGGGAGAAGTCGTGTGTGATATTTGCGGATTCACTAGCCCCACGGATAAAGACATCCACCCTATTTCTTAAAGGAGAATTCCAAATGAGTGAGCTAAAAACAATATCTATAATGGTTGAATGCCCCGACTGCAAAGGCACTGGTCTCTACGTTGGCTTTGCGGAAAGAGATGGTGCGGCAGTACAGTGCAGTACGTGCGATGGCACGGGTAAATATCACTTCAAGTACACCTATCGTGAGTTTGAAGGGCGCAAAAAGCGGGATGACATTAAGCGCGTCTATCCCCGCAGCACGGGCTTTGTAGTAGTGCCGGAAGACATAACCACAAAAGAAGGGACGCTTATGCCGTTCTCGAAGTGGGGCGTGTCTTACGAAAAATGGCTCGAAGGCAAGCAACCACCGCCGATTAAGGAATTAGTCTGCCCTGCACAATGGGTGCAGAACAATGACGACACACATTACGATGACAGGGAAAAGTTTTGCAAGCGGCCTCATGGCTGTGGCACATTCTGCTCTTGCGAACACTTCCCCAACAAGACGAAATGCTGGGAACTCTATGACGAGATTGTGAAATGAGTGATTTTCGCACAACAAGAGATAAGATAAGCGACTACCGCACCGACTTAGAGCGAATACGTCGAAAACATCTTCTCGGCCTCTCGGCGCAAGATTGTTGGGACGCTGATCGCTTTACAGACCGCATTGAAGCGGACGTAAAAAAAATAATGATTGAAGTCGAAAAAAATGAATTATCGGATCAGGAAAGAAAATCAAGAGCCTGCGCATTTTGCTCGCTTGACAAGAAGAAGCCCGTTAAAGACACGCCTTTTTGTGCCTTTTTGTGCAGGATGTTGCGCTCTCAGATGGATAAGACACATGATGGCGCAAAGCCCTGCTTTGCTAGGATAGCACTTTTAATAGCGTCGCTTTGGGACTCCGCAGGGTTTTGGGGGGACAAGCGCGACACTCTTGCGAACGGAGGACACAATGAAACACCCTCTATCAAAAGCAATGACAACTATTGAAAAAATCGAAAACCTGGACACCAAAAACCACCTCAACATTGTAGTACCGATTGAGATATTAGGAACCGATGCCGAAGCACCAAGCACCCCTACTGATTATACAGTAAAAACCAAAGACAAAGGGGATGTTGTGGGGAGTATTAGATTAAGCGGGGATCAAAGCCTCATATTTTCGATTGGGGCGTGGAGTTTTCTGGTTCCGCTTGCTGGGATGTTTAGCACCCTTAAAGAATTTGCAGACGAAAAACAATGACCAACACGACATTCGACAATCTCTTACACAAACACTTTCAAGGAATGGAGGCAGAGACAATGAAGGACACGTTTAATCTCAACGAGCACGTCTGGGTGAAGCTCACGCCATCAGGGAGGAAGCGACTTAAAGAGGACTACTTTGATCTGTGTGGGTGCATCCCATCCCCCACCAAAGAAGTCAACGGCTGGAGCGATTGGCAACTTTGGGAATTGATGAGTCGTTTGGGGCGGTATTGCAAAATCGGTTTTGGGCCACATCCTTTTGAACCCACCATTTCTTTCACCGACCCAAATGAAAGCGAGAGCCAGTGAACAATCAGATCAGTTTTTTCGTACCGGGACTTCCCAAAACAAAGGGGTCAACGATTCCTGGCCAGAACAAAAAGACGGGAAAACTTTTTACACGGAACGCTTGTGGTGAGGCAAAAAACTGGCAGGCAGTAGTTTCGTTTTGCGCTTTACGCAACAAGCCAGAAGTGCCATTTGCAGGGCCGGTACAGGTGGACTTGACGTTCCTCATGCCGTTTCCGCAAGCCGTGCTGAAAAAGCCACCGGGGACATTCCTGCCAGCCAAAAGGCCGGACATAGACAAGTTGACGCGGTGCGCCTATGACGGGCTAACGGGAGTGATATTCAATGACGACAATCAGATAGTTGCGGGGGAGCCGCGTGAGCTATATGCCGACCCGCGACAAGGATTGTCTCCGGGTGTTCGCATAGTGGCAAAGCCGCTTGACCCAGTGCAATATATAGCTGAAATGGCCGATGAAATAGCAGAGATCGCTGCCGAGATCAAACAGACAGCATTAACGGAGGGGCAATGACAAAACTTCGCAACACCACTGTGGATGGCGAGATAATTTGCGGGGATTGCCGCGAGGCTTTGAAAGCAATCCCAGATTGCTCGGTAGATGCCGTCGTAACCGATCCACCATATGAATTGGGCTTCATGGGCAAATCGTGGGACTCGACCGGCATCGCTTATGATGTAGCGATGTGGCGCGAGGTATTGCGTGTTATGAAGCCGGGGGCACACTTGTTATCGTTTGGTGGGACGCGCACCTATCATCGGATGGCGTGTGCCATCGAGGATGCCGGATTTGAAATGCGGGATATGATGCAATGGCTGTATGGATGTATAAGCGAGGATACGGAAATACTTACAATAAACGGGTGGGAACGCTACCACAAAAACATTGATGCGAGTAGCGCATTGTGTTATAATATAGAGACAAACAAATTTGTGTTTGAAAAACCATTAGAGGTTTATTGTTATGAAAACAAGCATCCCGCCTATCGAATTAAATCGGATTTTACAGACCAAATCGTGTCCAGAAACCATCGTTGCATTGTTGAACGAGAAGGAAGAAATGTATTTAAGCAGGCTGAAACATTGGAACTCGAAGAGGTCATACCCTTTTTGGAAAGTTTGTCAGATTTGCCAGAAACCATTCCCTGCTTATACGAAGGAACAGGCGTTAAGAAACAAGACTTGCTCGAAAAAATGTGCTGGCGAGATGATAAGAAGAAAAAAGACTACGGGGCGCAAGAGAGGGAACATTCAAATACAATGTGCCGTATGCGGGAAGACTGTTTGGAAGTGGAGATGCCACATCAAAAGAGTGAAAAACCCCACATGCTCAAGCCGATGCAACGGGATAATTCGAGGAGCGGAATGGGCAAAACACGGATGCAAGGGCCGTGCAGGGTGGACGGACAAAAGCCGAGCATCTTGCAGGGAAAAGATGAGCGGGGCGAACAATCCTGCGTGGAAGGGGGGCGTAACGTATTTCAAGAAGAAGGGCAATTATGTGGGCGTGAAATATGTTCGTGCGCCCCAATGGGCAAAGCCGATGGCCCGCAAAGACGGATACATTATGGAACATCGGTTGTTGATGGCAGGAAAACAGGTGCGATTGTTGTCTCGGACAGAGGTTGTGCATCACATAGACCACAATCCAGCAAACAACGACATAGAGAATCTAATGCTTTTCCCAAACAATTCAACACATCGTCGGTGGGAAGGACAACAGCGGCGGTTGAAAAAGTAGAATATACTGGCAAGATGTGGTGTATTGAAACCCAGTCTGGCGCATTTGTTGCGAGACGAAATGGACAGATATTTATTACTGGCAATAGTGGTTTCCCGAAAGGGCAAAACATTTCAAAAGGAATTGACAAGGCGGCTGGCGCGGAAAGAGAAGTTACGGGTGTTGCCGGAAAAAGTGGAAGTATTCGCTCTTGTATGGCAGGGGATTTTAAGGGGGGCGAATATATGATGTCCGCGCCCGCAACCGACAACGCTAAAAAATGGGACGGCTGGAATACTGCACTAAAGCCTGCGAATGAGCCGATTTGTTTAGCACGAAAACCATTGTCTGAAAAGACTATTGTCGCAAACGTGTTGAAGTGGGGAACGGGCGGCTTGAATATAGATGGGTGCAAGATCGGTACAAAGGATAATTTGAATGGCGGCGCGTATTCTGGTGAAACCGGTCATCGCAATGCGTCGGCATACGAAATAGGGCAAAGTGCGGGAGAGTATATACCTCCATTAGGACGTTATCCCGCGAACGTGATTCTCGACAAAGCCGCCGGGGAAATACTTGACCAACAGAGCGGGAATCTAAAAGCGGGGAAATATAGTAAACAAAAAAGAAAGCGAAAAGGCTTTATGCTTTCCGGTTCTGAAAATAATTGCCAAATAGCAAACGCCCCGGATAATTATGGAGATTCCGGCGGCGCGTCGCGCTTTTTCTATTGCGCGAAGGCATCTAAAAGCGAACGCGGTAAAGGGAATAATCACACGACCGTCAAACCTGTCGCGCTTATGCAATATCTTGTACGCCTTATCACCCCGCATGGCGGAATCGTCCTTGACCCCTTCGCGGGCAGCGGCACAACGGGTATCGCCGCCGCAAACGAACGCTTCGGGTTTATTGGTGTCGAGCAGGACGCCGAGTATTGCGCGATTGCACGGCAACGCATCGAGTTATGCAAAAAACCACGCACAGGAGAGTTATTCAAATGACAAAACTTCGCAATGGATACCCCATGCAATACATGGACTGCAGGAAACAGGACGCACCACAAAAGACGGAATTGTATGACGAAAAAGTAGTAGTCGAGAAAGGCTTCGTGCGTGTCTTTAAGGCTGGCAATAAGGTGACAATCTGTTCTCAAGGTGGAGTTACAACGACGATATGCAGGTCAATAGATGAGGCAATAGCTGTTTTAGAAGAACGCGGGTATAGCACCGCGCCGCTAAAGGGCAAGATCAGGATCGGTCGGCACGGAATTCAGTGCGATGCAGTGCGCGGAAAAAGGACGAAACCAATTATGGGGAGGCAAATACCATGGGGTTAATCATAGAAAAAGAATACGCATTTCTCGATGATCGCGCCGTTTGTGTGTCCCAGCCGTGGGCGGGATTACTGGTGCAGGGCGCGGTGGACATTATCATGCGCAGGCGTAGCACTAGGTTTCGCGGGCCGGTGTATATTCATGCTTCGCGTGGCCTTAGCGATCAATACTACCTGCACGACAACTTGCACTCGCTAAATCCGATAACAATGGCAGCGAGGGGTGGCATAGTAGGACATGCCGAGATAGTAGATACTGTGTTTTATAGATTTCAGGAACAGTGGGATGCAGATATTTCGAGGCATCGCTTGCCGTCGTCAGAGTTCCGCAAAGGTAGGCGCGGGTGGATATTTGCAAACGCGAAAACAGTTCCGTTCCGCCAGATGAACGGTCGTCCTTTCTTTTTTAGAGTTCCAAAGGAGTAACGCAATGGCTGATTACTGTGAAAAAGTTTTAGGCATAATTCTTGCCGATACTAAAAAGGGCAGGACGATAGTAATAAAAGGCAGGAATTCTCATCAAGAGATTGTTATTGAAGAAGGCGAGGACGCAATGAAGGTCAACGGGATATTGCTTGCGATTACAGATATTTTGCGCGACGAGATCGCTAAAAGATGGGGCAAACCCCAGAACATTGAGACAGGAGAAAAGCAATGAGAACCGCTCTAATACTATCGTGGATTGCAATAGCGATCCTCGCAGGAATCGTCCTGTTCGACAAAAACGAAGCCCCTGACGCAGCCAAGGTCAAAGAACTGCAATCACAGGTGGATGACCTGCAAGACGAAATCGACCGACTCGATCACAACGACCAGTGCCTCAAAGAAGCCATGGATGAAATTGCAAGGTCTGTGTGGGGACGATGCCGATGAGCGAACCGAAGAAATATAAAAAGCCGTGGTCGTGGACGGAACACAATCGCATTAGGAAGCTAAGGGCGAAAAAGCAAAAAGTCTTTCGCTTAGAAAGGCCGCCACTGTTATCGGGGTTCAAGACCGCAGATATTCGCATGTATTACAAGTGGCGCGTTACTCATGGCCATCAGGACTTCCAGGTTAGGGGCAGAATGTCTAAAAGACTAACGTATACACAGTGCGGCGAACTCGAAATCTCGCTCAAAAAAGTAATGCTTTCGCGCCAGCCGCAGGATCGCGCATTTGTCTCGGCTCTGGCGGCATCTATCAGAATCAAATCACCAAAATAGGGGCAATTATGGGGCATAAAAAAGAACCAATTCCTGATTTCTGCGCTCGCAAAGATAAAGAGCGTGCGGAGTTGTTGCGACTATACGGCTGCATAGCAAGATTTGGTCATGCTTGCTCGTGCGCAAAGTGCAAAGAATGGCGCGTGAAAAAACGAGAGGAAGAAGAAAGGAGGATAGAGGCAAAAGCAGAAGCCTACTTCTTACAGAAGCGCAAAGAGAACGATAAGCGAATGCCCGACCTGATAAGAGAACGCGCACGATATGTTGAAATATATGATGCTTATTATATCACCGAAAGCGTTATTTATCTTTATCCCTATCCCGACGATCCGGGCGCAGACGAAAGAATCGACATCTTGCAAGGCGCAAAAGACTTAGCGGACGCAGGGCTTTGGGAACAGGTCGGCAATATGCCGAATGTCTTTAGACCGAAAAAATAAGGAGCATAGTCATGAATAATCCAGCACCAGGCGAGCCAAAGATTATCTATGTAGTTACTACGGGCGAATACTCTGCTTACCGCATAAGGGGCGTATTCGATGACGAGGCAAAAGCCTATTCTTTTGCAAAACAATGCGAAGATGATTTAGACGAAACACATATTGACGTTGAAGAGCATCCCTTAAACCAACAAAGCGGCACAAAAGAAGGAAGGGGTAATTTTGATGTCCTCATGTCATTAAATGGCGACGTAATAAAAGTTACGACCAGCAGAACTAATAATAATTACGAATCTTCTGCTATGCGTAGTACGACAATAGATGCATACGACAAGGATTTTTGGGCTACATGCCTTGCCAGAGACGAGAAACATGCAATTAAAATTTGCGCGGACAGGTTGGCGATGTATCTGGTTTCAAAACAGGAGAACGACGATGGAAAACTATGAATACCCATCTTTGACAATACCACTTAGGGAGGAAGAAAAGGGATTACGAGGCCGCCTGCAAGCATTGAAGGCTGAAAAGAAAGCCGCATGTACGCGAAAAGAACGGAAAAAATTACGCAAGGAAATACGGCATATTGGCCGTGAGTTATGGGATATGCCCAGCCGTCTTAAGGAAGCAAAGGAAGCAGAGGAGACCATGCGGCACGATGCGCTTTGGTTTTTCGAGCAGGAAGACAGGCGGCGACTTCCCGCCATCAACGCAGGAATCTTCCTTGCGCCTGCCGAGTGTAGAGGAGAAGCCATATATCAAGCGAAAATTCGGAAAAAAGAATCAGACAGAAAAGAACTCATCGATGCTGCTAAAGCAGTTGCGCAAGCCATTAGAGACAAAAAGGAGAACTGACGATGAAGACAAACATAATAACTTTTGGCGTGGCATTCATTCTGATGGGAATATTGATTGGGGTAGGCCCTGTACTTTTTCCAAACTATGTTTCACCACCCACTGTTGAAGAACTCCAAGAACAACTTAACGAAATCAAGATAAGGCTGGACGCGATTGAAGAACGACAAGAACAACCCACCAAAAAAGAAGTGGCAATCGACTGGAACGCCATCGCCGCCGCGATAATCCGTGTTGAATCATCCGGCGACACCAACGCCGTATCACCCGCTGGCGCACGCGGACTCATGCAGATCATGGGGCCAACGTGGACTGAAATGACGACAAAGATTTACGGCGCCGCGTTGCCTTTCGACAAGGCATTCGATCCTGAAATCAATCGCAAAGTAGGCACACGCTACCTCCAGTGGATTGACGACTATCTACGCAACCGCCTCGGCGACGACTATTCTTTTACAGGCACGATCATGTCGTACTACTGGGGCATCGGGAACTATTGTAAGCATGTCGAGAACAATCCCGAAGACCCGTTTCCCGCTGACGTGCGTGGATATTACGAGAAATTTCAATCTTTTTATGCAAGGAGGACGCAATGATATACGAAATTATGAATCCAAGCGACGTGTATACGTGCATAGCAGACGACCCGAAAGTAGCATTTGCCACAATCTTGTATTTCGGCAGCGGGCAACTGGGGGGAGGCGTGACATGATTCCATTCACACAATTTTTAATGCCTGATGGCAGGATTAGGGATGGCGGTTTTAAGCGATCCGCAGAAATAGAAAAGATGGCAGCGGAAGTGTTGGACACGGGAGGAAGATTTACGTCTGAAATGCTGTCAACGGGAGAAATATCCATAGCATACGAAAAACAAGGAGAGGATCAAGACGTGGAAGTTG
>Ga0207997_1000912_pt1 | contig 15142 bp, 21 predicted proteins | sample AntAceMetag02UKN_FD_184777 | JGI IMG/M metagenome (GOLD analysis project Ga0207997, IMG submission 184777) | Saline lake microbial communities from Ace Lake, Antarctica - Antarctic Ace Lake Metagenome 02UKN (SPAdes) (version 2) | ecosystem: Environmental > Aquatic > Non-marine Saline and...
TCATTCGTCCTTTATTTTTTGTAAACAATCCCTACAAACGGAATCATAATTATCATTCACGTGCATACGACTTAAAAAGACATTTCCACATTCATAACACGGAATATATTTCTCTCCTGATTGTTCAAATTCTGCGTCGCCAAAAAATAATAATTTAAAATGTACCCAATGAGTTTTAATTATTTTAATTATTTTAAAAATATTCATTTTTTTCACCATCCTTTTCAATTTTATCCTCTACTGGTAATCGTTTTCCTATTAATACATTATAATTTGATTTTATATAATTATATAATTTTAAATCTTGTACATAACGTACATTTCTTTCCTTTTTTATCATTATATATAATAAAAGATTCATAAACAATAACGCAAAAAGTGTACTAAAAATTATATAATTATTATCAATCATCATTTTTTCACCTTAAGAAATTGTTTTTGACGGTCTTTACTGTCTTTTGATACTATCCGTACAATTTCAAACATAGAAATCTTAATCACTCCCTCATAATCCTCTGGACTTAATAATGTTTTAACTTTTTCTTTATCAAGTGTTTCTCTTTTCTGTGTTCTAATTGTAATACTGTTACCAATCGAATCCTCATAAGTATCAATATTTTCACGTTGTAAATATACTTTTAATAATAATTTTGTAGTGTCAAGTTCATCCTCAATTTCTTTTTTCTTAATTTGTAATTTTATATATTCAACCAATAATTCATCTTTGCTTAAAAGTTTTTCATCTGCCATTTTCTCCCTCTTTTATTCGTGTTTTTCTTGGTTGATAATCTTTCACCATCCAAGTTGGTAATTGTTCCAGATGTTCTCGTTCTTTCTTATCTAACTCTTTTATTTCTTTCAATATTGTCACCCTAATTCATCTTTTCTAAAAAATTCTTTACATTCAGTGCATTGATACCATTTTCGTGTTTTTCTATTATCAGCTCTTACACCAACATGAAAAACGGTTTTTCCACACCCATTTTTGCACCAATGTTTCCACATATTAGTCATCTATTCTCACTACATTCAGTGCTTGTAGTCCTTTACTGGTTTCCGTTGGTGTAAATTCGACAATTTGGTCTACGTCTAATTTCAACCTTTCAACAACACCAGAAATATGAAAATAGTATTCAGCGTCATTATCACCTATGATATATCCATACCCTTTTTTATCCGAATAAAATTTTACTTGTCCTTTAATCATAATCACCCTTATTTCTTTATTAAACCATAATATACATGGTTTTTAACCTTTAACCTATCAACATCACCACGTCTATATAAATCACCCAAAACAATGCTTATTCTCGGTTGTGAGACATCAATATGTTCAGTTAAAAACGTTACAGTACGTGGTTTATCTTTGAGAAGTTTTACTATTTTTTGTCCAACAGTCTCAGTTCCTTTTTTAAATTCTTTATAATCCATTTCATTTTCCATTTTTTTGTTATCCTCTGCCTTTAATTAATATATTATTTACTTTACTACAACGTGGACAAACCCAATGAAAATTAAAATCATCAAATCGTTTCACAAAGCGTATTTCTATATCAGCATTATGTCTACAATTCTCACACATTATTAATATCATTTATCCTCTGGATGTAATATTAATCCACGATTTTTACATTTAGGACACACAATACATTTTAATTCTGATTCTTTCGGTGTTGAATATGTAATGATGACGTGTTCATTTTTACATTTTTCACATAATAATCTTACTTCCATTTTAAACCTCACATTTTATTTTTCCTTGAATTCCTGATATTAAATCGTTCATTTTTTTATCCAAATCATTAAATTGTTTCACTTTTATAAATCCAGATAAAATATCCTTTGGAACATTACGACCATAATTATATCTATTGCCAACTCTGATAATATAAACCTGTATGTGTTCTGTTCTAAATTTTTTAATCTTTTCTATGACATCATAATAATCATTAAACATTCCATCAGTTATGATTATCATTATCTTATTTAATGAATTTTTATCAATATTACTATATGCATTATCAAGTGATGCACCAATATAAGTGTTTCCGTACTGAAATCGTCCCCAAGTTACATTTTTCACATTATCATTATATTTCTTTATGGTTTCTGAGTGTTTTGCGAATTCAAATATTTGTGTTTTTGAATCAGTTTTTTCAAGTGCATTTGCTATTGTCCAACAAGTTCCCATAGCGATTTTATAATGTGTTTCGTCCATTGATGATGATGCGTCGATAAAAAGACTAACATCTAATTTTGTTTTATCAAGTCTACTTGGTTTAAATTTTTTGAACACATCAATCTTTAAATCATTATTTGGATTCATTGCTCTTTTCAAATCAATTTTTCCACTTTTTTGTTTATGAACTGTTGAATTTCCAAGACCTGATTTTAACATTTTCAATCGTGTTGTTAATCTTTTAACAGTAATTTTATGTGTTGCTGTCGGTGAAAATAATGAATATGGTTTCTTTTTTTTGTTAAGTGAAAATTCAACAACGTTAAAATCTTTCTGATTCATTACTTTCATTTGTGATTCAATATCAACACTGATTTTTTCAGTTGATTCATTATTACTTTTTTCAAGTTGAAAAACGATTGATTTTTTAACACTATCACCGTCACTATCACCATCAGATTTAGCATCATCGCCATCAGATTTAGCATCATCGCCATCAGATTTAGCATCATCGCCATCAGATTTAGCATCGCCATCAGATTCAGATTTTTCTTTATTAGCTTTCTCTATCGCTTTTTTTAATTCCTCTGATGCATTTTTTTCTTCTTTTGATGTTCTTTTCTTATCAACGTTACCAGTGTTTAATATTTCATTATGTATTTTTGGAATTGGAACGTTATTATCATTCAATAATTCGTGTAATTCTGTTGCTAATTCTTTTTGTCTAGGGACATCAAAAGTAATTAAATACTCGTCTATGATTTTCTCTACTTTACAAGTTAAATCCTCAGTATAACAACCAACAAATCTTTGTCGTAATAATGACATTAAACTGTTATTGTTGATGATTAACCGTCTACCATATAATAATAAATAATACGATTTATCATTCTCTGATTTTTCATTATCAGCGAATTTGTTAAGTATTACGTGCATAGCCAATGCTTTAAAGTAATCTCTCATTGTTTGATATACACCACTCGCCAAATTTTCAATCCTTTGGTCTTCTAAAAGACTAAGTGAATGTCTTACTGTATAAACCCCATTTAAAGTGTATCTTGTGTACATTATATGTGCCAATTCGTGATAATTTAATCCTTTAAGAAGTATTAAAAACTTATAATAATTATTTCCAGACAATTCTCTTATGCCTTTAAAATTAAGAAAGATTTTCTTCATGTCAGTAGACGCAAGTGTTTGAGCATTATCAACTATCTCAATGTCTTTTTGACGCTGTATTGTATTATCTAACATAGATAAAAAGTTTTTTTCGTTTTGAAATGATAATTCCGTTGTGATTTGTTCCATTTTTATTCAGGTGACATAAACCCCACCAGTTAGGTTATACTATATAGAATATAAAGGTTATATATAAAAGTTTCTGTTTTTTTTATATATTTCCCACGTTATATCCTTATTCTTGTGGTACTGCATCCAATTTTGTGTCTAAAACCAATTTAATCATTTCAGTAACTACTGGTCGTTCATATTCATTAAACCCATTAATAAATATCCCTCTGGCGATTTTATCACCAGAATTATATGTTAATTGTTTCATAAATCTAAGCAATGCTCTAGTAGCAACTGGTGTTGTAATTTCCTCTGAATCTCTAAGTTTTTTTGCTAATGTTCTAACTTTTTCATCAATTTTAAGTTTCTTTTCAACACTTTCATTATACCCAAGTTCAATAACTGAAAATCTACTTCTCAAAGAATCGTTTAATTCTTTTGTCCCCTCATAACTTGGATTCATTGTAGCGATTAGTCTAAAATTTTTACAAGCATATACGTGTTCACCACCATTATCTGTTAATACTAATTTTCTTTCATCATCGGTAACAGAGTTAAACAAAGCAAGTATATCTGCTGATGCCATATTAATCTCGTCAATAACCAATACACCGCCCTCTTTCATCATACGTGTTAAATGACCATCAACCCATACAAATTTTGAATTTATACTAGGGTCTGTATTAGGCATTAATTGACCGATTAATTGTTCAGGTGTTGTTGCACCATTAAGATTTATTCTAACATAATCTGCACAATTTAATGTTGCTATGTGTTTTGCAAGATGTGTTTTTCCAGAACCAGTATCACCCTCAATAAGTACACATTCATTATTATCATACATTTGTTGCATAACATCAACGTCAGTAGTACCAAACATTGGTCTTGAAATATAAGGCATTGGTTCATCCTCTAATGATTTCTTTTTAACCACTTTCTTTTCAACAATCTTTTCAACAATTTTCTTTTCAACAATTTTCTTTTCAACAGCTTTCTTTTCAACTACTGGTTGAGCAACTGATGGTGAAAGTTTATTCAAATTTTTAACCCATAGATAAGTATAGAAATGTATGTTTTCCATTTTATAACCATCATTCAATAGACTAGTTACAAGACTATTATCAAGTGGATTGTTTTCATCAACTAAGAAATCATATATCTTTTTTCCAAGAGAATCTGGATGAAAAGTTATAGGTAGTATTCCCTTTTTATTAAATTCACGCAACTGTTTAGTCCGTGTTACAATTCTTTCAATTTTTTTCGTATTCATTTTTGTTCAGGTGACTTAACCCCACCAGTTAGGTATATTATATAGAATATGAAGGTTATATATAAAACTTTCGATTATTTCGATATTTTTTCCATATTCCATATACGTTCACTGGGTTTACAAAGTCTAATATTGATTATTCCATTGTAAGTATTAACTTTATGATGCATAACATTGTAATATAATTGATATAATAATTCGACATATGACATCATCCATTTAGATTTCACAAATTTTAATATTATTTTAACAAAACGTGGTTCACCATACCGTTTAATATCTAATAATAAATCTTTACTGCTACCCCAATAATCCTCCCAATCACTTTCTTTATAACTATGACGTTTGTTTCGTTTATTCTTTAATGGTTTCTTTGTAACCTTACTAATAAGCTGTTTCTTACCTATATAGAACCGTTTTGTTTCTTTATTAATGATAATATATATAAAACCAATATCATCGTTCTCACGTTCTCTATGATTGTTTATCCAAGTCATTGTTCCATTGCAAAATCCATTTCATTATCAAAAAATTCTCTATCAGTAATATCACTACCAACACTATCACTATCAAATAAATCACTGTCAAGATAATCTTGTATCTTCTTATTCTTTCCTTTTTCGTATTGTTCTATAGCACGTTGTTGTCTTTTTAATAATTTAGGATGTATAAAATCGGTAATGAATGGTGCAAGTTCACTATTCCACAACACATCAAGTTCTAAATCGTCTAATTTTAAATCTTTACCTTCGTCAAGACTACAATATTTTTTAACTTTACCAACTTGCCCAATACGTTTATTAGGTATCAACCAATGTTCCTCTTTGAATTCTTTATCATTAACACCGTATTTTTTCGATATTTGATAATGAATACACGTTTTACTGTTATACATTTCTGGTTGTTTAACTTTATAATAATTCGCAACAAGACCAATATCAAGTTTCATCATATCCATTACAAGTTTTTCAATATAATCCCGTGTGAATTTTATGTCTTGGTTATCAATAATCATTGGTTTTATGATTGCGTATACTTTCTTAGCCATACGACTACATTTACTTTGAATCAATGGAAGACCTTTAATTTTAATTTTGTTTTCTTTTGTGATATAAAGATAATGTTTCTTTCGGAATTCATCCATATCATCTTTAAAAAACCAAATACCACTTATCTCGTCGTCAATCGTCATATCAAACGTTTTTTGTGGAAAAATTAAATTAGATTTTATGTCAGTAATAATTTTATCTCTAATCACCAACATCTTTTCCTTATCATTAAATTTATCAACAATATAAACAGAATCAGTATCAGAATATAATAAATCATACCCATTATCTTGAAACGTTTTTCTTGCGTGACGAATCATATTACGTGCAATCAAAGTACAATCACTAGCTGTATCAAGATTATATACACTTTTAAATACTGGCGACGAAGAAATCCCATAAATCGTGTTCAAAATTAATTTTATTGCATACTCTCTTGGGTCTTTATCTTTTTTATATTGTAATCGTAAATTATAAAACTCTTTAATAATGGTTTCAATCTTTCCCATACTATCAGTTTTATAACAACCAGTGATAGGAAACATCTTATTACCTTTCCACGCTGTCTTATCATTTCTATCTGCTGGACTATACAAATTACCCATCATAAAAGAATGTGGATAAGCACTTGAAAAATCTAAACAATAAATATCACCATTAACATGTTCAATCTCTGGTTGCATTACATCACCACCAGTATATTGTTTCTTATCTCCACATTCACCATACTCCTCTTTTAATCCAGCTTTATGACAGATAACTTTGTAAGCATAACTGCCAGTTGATGTCCTGAACCAATTATATTTTCGTTGGTCATCTTTACACATAAACTCTTTCATTGGTAAGAATTCTTTATACATATACTCGAATAGTTCTTTTGTAATCTTTATATCAGCATATAGATATTTGATTATATCATCGGATTCCTCTGGTGTCCAAGACATCTTTTTGAAAATGTTATAATCAATATCACCTTTCTCGACGGATAAACCGAGTTTCTCAGCAATAGTTTTTAATTTATGATTTGGGAATATATCACGTAACACTCTACCCTCATATTTTAATATCGCCTCACGGTTAGAACGTCGAAATTCTGGATTATATAATACACGTAATAAATCTACTTGGATTTTATAATCAAGACAAATCTGATTAATATGATTTTTAAGAATAGGATTATCAAATGATTTACCATTAAACGTTACTGCAACTTTATGTTTATCAATAAGTTTCTGAATTGCACGTCGTTCATGATATGTATAAATATAATATTTCTGTGTCACAAAACTGTAAGCACCGAACCATTTACAAGTGGCATATTTAGTATAGTTCTGTATATCACTAATACCATAAGGACTAGATGTCTCCAAATCATAGATAATCACACTATCTTTAGTTTCAATATTATTCTTTCCTTGTAATTCCCATCTAGGCATTTTTCACCACATGACCCTCATTTCTAAATTGTTGCATACGATTATGACTGTGTTTCTTAGTTATACGTCCACCGTCGAGAAAATCATAATAATATGCTGTAAGTTTTCCTTTACTTGTCCGTAACACACGACCTAACATCTGAACACTTGTGATTTCACTATCATTACCAGACGCATTAATTATAATATCTAAATCCTCAATATCAAGACCAGTACCAGCAATCTGGGTTGTTGTTATTAATACCACGCCTTGTTGTGACCGAAATATCTTCATCATTTCTTTACGTTTCTTTCTTGGTGTTCCACTGTTGATATGCATTGCTTGTGGAATAGATTTTGATAATACTTTTCCGTGTTTTTGTACAAATTTCGTTAATATCAATATTTTTTTATCTTTATTATTTCTTACTAAGTCACATATTTTACTATTACGCCAATCACTATTAATTATTGAATTGGTATAATCTTTCATATAATCCTCACCATCTTCCTCAGTTTTAGGTACTCTGAAAAATGTAATGTCTGGTTTCATAACATAACCCTGACGGATTAAGTCATTAATAGTAACACTGACCTCAATATCACCAATAAGACCGAACAATGCAAGTTCTTTACCATCTGTACGTTTCGCTGTACCAGTAAGTCCTAAACGATATTTAGCATTAGGTATCTTGTTAAATACTTTATAGAATGATTCTGATGCTGCTTTATGAAATTCGTCAACAACAACAAAAGATACATTGTTCAACCAATCTTTGACATCATCTTTAATATCATTCCGTGATAATGTTTGTACGGTTGCCACTGTTATGTTTTGTATATCACATTCACTGTCACCAATCTTTCCAATCTTACAATTAAGATTCTCGGATAACACGGTATGTAATTGGTCGAGAAGTTCAATCCTGTCAATTAATACTAATGTCTGTTTTTTCATCTGAGAAATGATATGTGACGCTATGAAGGTCTTTCCTGAGGAAGTTGGAAGCTGTAAAACGCACACTGGGTTCTCTGTGAAAGTTTTGATAGCATCCTCTTGATACGGTCTTAGAATCTTATCAGTTTGAATGTCTGGTATTGGTAATGTCTTGTTCATAATATCTTTATCACGTTTATCAATAATTTCGATATTTAATGATGCATCTTTATAATCACAATAATCTTGTAAAATTTTCTTAACCCTCGGAATCATACCAATTGGAAATAACCCTAATGATTTATTATATAATGTATGTCGTCCAATATCATAACAACGTCTTTCAGCATATTCATTAGCTTTCGCCATATCATAACCATTTTTATTAATGTATTGTGTAATGAATCGTGGTCGCAGATTTTTAATCACATAAAATCTATTCTTTTCAAGATATGTTAATTCTCGAACTAATCCTTTATGAATCAAATCATTAACATCACCAGATAATTTACAATAATTACCAGTGATAGTAATTACAAAGTTTTGTTGATTACGGTTCATACGTTCAAGTACAACTGTTTCACACACTTGTAAAAACTGATTAAATGGTTGTTTATAATCACCTGCGTCATAATGTTTAATATCTTTACCCCATAATTTAATGTTAGAAATAAATTCTCGTATAGCGGTACGTTGTTCATCAATTTCTCTCGGTGTAATGAATCGTTGTTGTAATGTTTTATTAAGTTTTAAATAATGCCACACGAATTCGTCTGGAATTTTACCAAATTTAAGATTATATAAGAACGCATAAAATAATTGTTGGTCTTTATGTTCATTCTTAACCTCACTATTAGTCTTCCAATCAATAAGTACAACTCTGTCACCTTTAGTAGCAACACAATCAATGTAACCTTTAACTTTGATACCAGTACCCTCAAATTCATGTTCAATCAACATCTCGGTCTGTAATGCATATCCATCTTTTTTATATTTATCAATTATAACTTTCGCTTGAAAACCCATTTTATCATATTTATGCATGTTCAATGGTTGTCCATTAAAACCTTTCTTAGATGCAATCTTATGTTTCGTCCATTCCTTAACAAGTGTCTCGGTTGGTAACGTTTTATTATTAATATATTCCTCTGCAACAGTATGTACTGCTGTTCCACCCTCACCATAACAACTTACAACCTCAGTATCATAAGGTGATTCGTCAATATATTGAAAATAAAATTGTAATGGTGATGTCTTGAACATAGATAATAGAGAATATGATACGTTGAAATTAATTTCATATGTCATGTAGTGTTCACCTCTTTATAATATTGAAAAAATAAAAAAAAATCAAAAAAATCAATATTTTTAAGAAACCTCAACAGTTATGAGTTTATTTTCTTTCATGGCTTTAGCAACCTCTTTTTTATAATCTGTTGCTGTCTTTTCGTCCATATCTTTCAGTTTCATAATTTCGTTTATTGGTTTCATTGCATAACTACCATTATAATTTCTGGTAATTTTAACTTTGATACCTTTGAAATTTCCTTTCTTTTTTGAAATTTCCATGAAATCACATTTTGCACCGAATATTTTGTAGAATAATTCCCAACTGTTAATAGTGAGTACACCTTTATCGGTAACAATATCTCGTCTGATATATGTACCGTCTTTCTTCTTACAACCAATACCGAACTGTTCACCAGTTTCTTTGTTAGTTCCAGTGACATTATCATTATCCTCGATTTTCTCGACAACAAATTCAATCATATCACCTACGTCTGGTAATTTTAAATAATCGGTTGCTTGTACATCACCAACACTTAACTCTTTTTTTCCAGAATTAGTTTCTTCCTTTATTTCCTCACTACCCTCGTCCTCAGGGTCACTTTCCATTTCCTTAAATACATTTCCCATTTTTTTTACCTCGTTTGTTATATTTCGTCTACGACTTTCTAAAATACTATTAAAACACAACACCTATATAAATATTACTATGATATAATCTCTATAACCAAAATAAAAAGAGTTAAATATAAAACACGATTCTCCTTAATGATTACAGAATATGTCTGGTAATTGTGAAAAAGCAATAAAAGATTAAATCTTAACCATAAGTGATTCTTTTTTAACACCAACAGTTATTGGTGATAAAGAAATACTTGGAATAAAATTATCTAATGATTCGTCTGAGAAAACCCATTTATGTTTTGGATTGTACATTTTTATATAAATGAATTTAAATCTTTTTGAAGACTTATATTGTTTGTAATATTATAATGTTTTGGTTCATCTTTTGGGTATGATAATATTTTACGGTATTTATTAAAATCTTTCATAAAACTCTTTTTCAATGTTTTATTACCAATGAAATAATAATATCTATGTTTTCCAATAGATGAATCAATATTTTTAACTTTATTCATATCAATAAGATGTTTATGACGAGAATGACGAGTTGTACCATCGGTCATGACATAAGATTTTGTATTTATTGAACCAATACCAGTATATAACCAGTTAGTTGCTTGATATATATATCCTGAATGATTCTGGTCTTTATCAGCATAAGAAATAACAACACTATTTTCTGGTAACATTTTAAGTGATGATGATACAAAAAAACTTAAAACATTTTTTTTCATACATCTTATAATACATAACCGATTTAGTTCGACAAAATTATAATCATTCCAATGTTCTTGTTCTGTTGGACATGGTGGTGCTCCGTATGTAACAACACCAATCATTTCATTATTTACTACATCAAATAATCCAAATGAATACATTATATTTGGTAATCTATGTGCGTAATGTATTTTTAATAAAAATGGATGTGTTTGTTTGGGAAATATTTTTCGTACTTTGTATTCATCAGGTATTGTTATGTGTTTTGGATTGTACATTTTTTATTTCGATGTTTCAATAATCGTTTGATTTCACGTGTATCATTCAATAATTGTTCTGGATGATTATTACGGATATGAATTCTCAAATAACGTATCATTTTTCCACAATGAGGACATTTTACGTATGGTTTTCTCATTGTGTTCCTGTCAAATCTGTTTCTATTTCTTGTCGTTCTATATTTCCAGTAACAGAATCAAATACAAAAAAATAATCAATACGTTTGTCGTCTTTGAATCGTTCAAAAGATAAGATAACCTCTTTATGCGGTAATTGTTCCATAGGCAATAATTCAGGTTCATCTATATCAATACTTTTTATCATTTTTCAAGACCATAAAAATAGATGCGTAGTTTATACACCTCGCCAAGTGTCCGATTAAAGAGTTGAGACATTCTAAAACCCAACAATTATAAACATCATAAATCATTAAGAGTTTAAAAACCTTGCTTTTTTTTATAGTTGTTTCTTATTCGTGCTTTTGTTTTTTCATATTTTTCTGGATTATCTTTCAAATATTGTTTATTATAACAAGACATACACATTCCTTTAGCATACATCCTGTCAATTCTTTTGCATCGTTTACACTCTTTAATCATTCTTTTTTAACCTTTTTTTTATCAACATCCTTATTTAAACTATACTCAAATCCTTGAGATAAATCATAATTAGTAAGTGAAAAATTATTCATGTTTGCATACATCATCATAAAAGTAATGAATGAAATTTTCATCTCTTTTATATCATCTTCTATACTTATAATGCTTTCTTTAAGACTATCATCGTAATATTTACCATTATCCTCTTTTTCTATTTTTTCTAAATCCTTTCGTATTATTCCACCTATTTTTTCTACACACCCCCCATCATTAAAATGTATCTCAGAAAAGATATATAAAAAATTCTTTATGTGTTCCGATAAACTATAAACTGTAAGACTTAATTTTTGTATTTCTTTTTCTTTATTCATTCTTTTTCACCAACGTCTGTTTTCTTATCAATATCAATTTTATTTATAACATTACCTGATGGCATATCAGCATCAACAACATCACGACCTAAAATTAAATTTAAAGGATATACTTTTTTTGGTTTGGAAAGATTTGGAAACCGTTTTATTGGTGTTTTATCTGTCATATTAATTTTTGACCGAACATCACCACCAAAACTGTTTATACTTCCCACTTTATATCCATTAATATTACACCACTCACCAAACATTAAATAAAAATCACGAACACCTACACAATCTTGTGTAACAACAATACCTAATTCCTCACCATCCAAGAATTCTCTAAATGTATCATACGACCTTATTGATTCAATAAATTTTTCTCCATTTGGTAAGGATTGAAAGATAACCTCTTTTTTAATATCCGTATGTATTGGTTTTGAGACAGAATTAAAAGTTATTCGTCGTTTCATTAAATGTGAATAAAACGACGCTATCTCTTTTTTATGTACATTGTTTTTTGTTTTTGGGTCAATATTTGCTATAAATTTATCATTAATAGGTTTCTTTTGTTCAATAACTGTGTACCGTCTATCATTCATATCAATTCTAAAAGGTAATCGTTTATTACTTGTAAATATCCAATGAGAATAATTTTCAATCTCTCTTGAGTCTTGCCCTTTTATATCAATCATAATTCTTGAATTTGTTGTATAATTTTTTAATACATCGCATTGGTATTCAAACTGTTTACTGTGAAGATTGATTTCGTCAGCGAAAATGATTCGTTTGTTTTGAAATGCATCACCCCATCCCTTTGTTAATGTGTGTTGTGTGATTTCAGTACTATTCTTAACACCAAAAAGACAATCAAGAATAAAATGTTTCGTTTTTGATTTACCAGTACCTTGCACACCCATAAAAATAAAACTCGTCGGTAGTTTTTCTAATGGATTCTGTAATATAAATCCTAACCAATCACAAAAAAAATTATAAAGTTCATCAGTAACAGTGATATGTTTTATAATTTGATAAATATTAGGAAAACACTCTTTTGTTGAATCTGATACTAATGGTTGTGAATGTAATGGTATTGAGGTATATTTATTAAAACATTTATGACCATTATCATCTGAATATACAACATCATTAACTGGTCGATAACCATAACCACCCTTAATTTCTATTAAATTTTTATCAATATAATCATCCATATAAATTCGATATAATATTTTACGTTCATTAGGTTTTAAGATTTTATCTTTCTTTCCTTTAGTTGGAATATTAAGAATATCAAAAATATCAATATTATTTGGTGTAGACGCTATAACATTTTGGACAATACCACTAAAAGAATTATCTGATGAATGTTTTGCTTTTTTATCATATAATATATATCGTTTTTGTTCTGTGGCATTTGGTGCATAAAAAAATATATAATTATCATCAAGATAATCTGTTGCTTTCTTAATCTTTTTATCTACAATCCCACCAAGTTTCATAAGTTCATCTTTAGCTTGTGAAAAATCAACATCATAATATTCCATATATAATTGAAACACCGAACCACTTTTCTCGGTATGAAAATCGTGGAAAATTCCATCTGTATAGCTGAACGATTTTTTATTAACCGATTCAGACGTAAGTGGTGATTCGCAAGGGTTTTGTCTAGTATCAATACCAATATGTTCTAATAATACTTTTATGGTAACTTTTTCTTTAATTTCTTTTAATAATGGGTCGATTTCATCAAATCCCTCTTTCTTGATACGATTACTTTCAATTACATCATACTCAACATTAGGTTTTGCACGTTTAATATACCCCATAATAACATCAAATGATACTATCTTTATTGGGTTATTGTTAATCGGTATATACTGTGACCCATCTTTTAGTGTGGAATATGCACCTATGACCTGTGTTCCTACACCTTGTATGTCTGCCAAACGTTTACCTTTAGAATCATTAATCCTTACTGTATTTGGATGTTTCGTACCATTATCAAAGAAATAGAAGTGACATAATTTTGATTTAGCTGTACGTACTGTGAATGTTTCATGAAAAATCGGTATTTTTAATAATTCAGTTTCAATATTTTTACAATCACAATCAACAACAAAAAGTCCGTTATACCCACATAGAACACCATATGTTGTTAAATTCTTAAACGTCTCAATCTCCTTTGCTGAATAATTATTAAGTTTATCACCTTTATATGGTTTCTTTGTTTTGGTATTAATATATACTTGTGTAGTAAGTTTATTTATCCATATCTTTTCTTTAGAATCATATTCATATAAAGATTTATCCAGATTCCACGACGGTTCAATGGGTCTTTTTTCATTAGTCTTAATAAATCTATCATTCAATAATTGTTTTGGTATTTTTATGTTCATTTGTTTTATCTCTTTTTTATCTCCTTTTTATCGGAAATATATTGAAATAAGATATTAATATAAATGTTACTAATATCTAATATAACTACTCCAATATATATGTTCTAATATATTGGTTGTAGTATATTGTTTTTTCATACTTGAAGATGGTCAATAATTTATATTTTTGCTTACCTAACTAAGTTACATTTGTAACCAAGTTACATTTGTAACCAAGTTACATTTGTAACCAAGTTACATTTGTAACCAAGTTACATTTGAAAACCCTTTATAAAAGAAAAAAATATTATTTTCAATATTTTCAATAAAATTATATCAATAATAGTGATTCATGGGTTTCACAATCTCTACCTCTTATATTTTATAACTACTTTAATATATATATTCTAATATAGAGGTTTCATAGTACTGAAAAAAATAAAAATAAAAAAAAGAGCAGAAAACGGCTAAAAACGATAGTGATTATTTCTATTATATTGATTATAAAAAATCCTTTATAAAGGTTGGTTACAATGGTTACAACTTGGTTAGGATTTGAAAACAACAATTCGTTAATCTCAGCCACTCTACTCCTTATATTTTTTTTCCTAACCAACCTAACCAACCTAACCAACTATATTAGAAATATAAGAAGTAGTGTTTTTTGTGTGTTATAAGTGTTATATAGGATATATTGTTTTTTTTGTGCTCTGTATACGACTGAAAACGTGGTTATTTGGTTAGGTTGGTTAGGTTGGTTGGGCT
>Ga0207997_1000914_pt1 | contig 15132 bp, 13 predicted proteins | sample AntAceMetag02UKN_FD_184777 | JGI IMG/M metagenome (GOLD analysis project Ga0207997, IMG submission 184777) | Saline lake microbial communities from Ace Lake, Antarctica - Antarctic Ace Lake Metagenome 02UKN (SPAdes) (version 2) | ecosystem: Environmental > Aquatic > Non-marine Saline and...
GGAACAAGCTAAGGTTAAGGAACTTGAAACAAAGTTTGCTGAACTTAGCAAAGTTAAGCCCGAAGAGCCGAAAGATGAGGAAGAGAAACCAGAAACTCCCGTTGTTGACGCTCCTGATGTCAAAAAGCTTGTAGAGGAAGCAATTCTCTCTGAGCGTGAACGTGTCGAAAAGGAACATTCTGTTAAAACGTATAAAGAACTTTGTGATGAAGTTGGAATTGAAGTGGATAAAACCGCGCTCAATGACTCTATGACATCTGCTTCTATCAATCGCGAGATTGCGCTTATTAAACAGGTTTCTGAAAAGCACGGTAAGTCCGTTGGTGTCGGCAGAGAGCCGAACTATAGGATTAAACAAGAAAAGCCAGCACCAAAACCCGAAGATTTCCAAGAACAGTCTGGATGGACGCTTGGGAAGCCCGATCGGGATGGTAATTGGACTACAAAATAAAAAGGTGAATTAAAATGGTTATGTTTGGGTACATTCAGCCCACAAATAAACTTATTGCATATGCTCAGACGGAAGTTCCAATGCAGGAACTCTATGCTGAGGTTGCAACAATTAAACCAGCTCATTTGGTAATGCGCGGAACTACAGATTCTGATATTCTGCTTGCTACCATGGAAACTAAGCCTCCGCTTGGTATCGCTGGCTACGAACAGTCTTTCCTTGGATGCGCGTCTTATACGTCGCAGCGTCCTGCAACTATTGATACTGCATACGCAGATGGTGCGAAAGTGCCCGTTCTTTCTGGAACGAACTTTGTGCTTCCACTCAGGTTGGCAGCTAACTTTGCCGTTGTAAAAGGCGACAGGCTTTGCTCATTTACTGATGGAACAGTTGCACCGTACGTGCCCGTTGGTGATGGTTTCGCACTCAAGATTCCGTTTACTAAGCAGGTATCAGCAAAAGATACTGGTATTGATCTTCCAGCAGGCGTAGTTATTACTGGCGCATTCATTGATGTTACTACTGAAATTTCAGGGTCACATATTGATGTCGGTTTCATTAACGCAGTTGAATCTGGTGATGAAGACGGTCTTATTGCTGGTGCAGCAACTACAGCAGCAGGTATGGTAGCTCCAATTAATTATGATGCTTCTGCCGCCGCTGACCTAACGTGTGGAGATTACATTGCTACTGACTTTACAACTGGTGAAACTAATTTCTTTGGTTTACCAAAAGATTATGTATGCAATGGAACTATTAAGTCTCTATCATATACTACATCAAATCATGCAGTCGTTGGTAATATCTTCGTTGTGGTTCGCTCACGCGGTATTGTCGATGTTGGACGTGCAGAGAAAACGCTTGCCAAGAGTACCTCTGAGCAGGATATCATGGCTATGGTAAATATCTAAGGAGGTTTTTAATATGACAAATTATATCCCAACCGAGTTTTATGAGCAGATGCGCGATGGTATTATTTACACCGCACGTCAGCAGAATATCGCACGTTCGCTTATCCCATCACGTCTTATTAGTGGTGGACTTGGAACTCAGCAGTATGGTTTCGACTCTGCAACTGAAGTTTCTGAAGCAATGCTTTCATTCGCATTTTCAGATAACGCAGAAGACATTATTGGGCGCAGTAGAATGCATCTGCCAATTCCTGTTCTCCATAAGGAGTTCCGTATTGGACGCCGTGATATCGCTTCTGCACAGAACGGAAACTACGAACTCAATACTGCATCTGTAAACTCAGCTGCATATCGTGTAACAAATCTTGAGAATAACGTTGTAATTAACGGATACGCCCCAGACGGCAGTAATTATGAGGTTAAAGGCTTATATCAGAGTGTGGGACAGACTACAGCAGGTGCTGACTTTGGAACTGCTGGAAACGCTATTGCAACTGTTCAGGCTGCACTTACGCTGTTTGACGCAGACGACATTTATGGTGATTTTGATCTATTGCTGAACCCAGTTCAGTATAATGAACTTGCTGTAAGTGTGTTTGGTGCTAACAAAGAAGGTGTAGCAGAAATTCCAATGGTCAAAGAACTTATTGGTGGAAACATTTATAAAGTACCATTCCTGACAGCAGGAACTGGAATGATGAATGCAAAGCCGAACTCTGCCTTCGCTGAATTGGTAATTACGCAGGATTTGAGCTACGAAAGTGAAATCTTACCAAAGAGCAAGGATCTTTGGGGTAGGGTTTATGAAGTTCTTGTTCCAGTTATTTACGAAGCTGATGCATTTTGTTCGTTGACCTCTATCTAAACATTCACCAAAAATATATTTTTAGGTGAAAAAAGATGAGTTGGGCATCAACCAGTGACTTACGTGCACTGGTTCACACAGAGCAATCAGATGATGAAGTATCATCTATCTTAACGCAAGCCCAAGACGAAATCACGGCAGCAGTGTCAGATACATCAAATAGTTATATTAAAACCGCACACCTATATAAGTCTGCGCTACTTTGTTTAATTAGAATGCAAACAAATGGTGAACTTGCTTATCTAAATAAAGTCGGGAGTATTCAAAGATATAATGACATTGAAAAGACGATACAGCTATATGAACGTGAATATGCTAAGGCTATAAGACGTGTCATGTTATCATCTACTACTGATGCCACATATACAATAAGTAAGAAATTTACTTGCTACGAGGTGTCACGGTGAATGAAGAAATTAAACCTATTTCAAGAGAGGAAATGCAAATTTATGATCTTGAGATTAGACAATATATCAGAGAACAGGATGCGCTCATGGAAGCACGTTTTGTGTCTTTAATAAATGAATTTACGTCTTGTTATCGGACTGAAGTTAAAGGTCTGTTTGGCAAGCTTGATAATCTGTTCTTAGAAATAAGTACATTAAAGAATCTATTGATTCAAATTGTGCTTGCAGGAACAGTATCATTTTTGATTGCTATAGTCGGGTTCGTTGTACTGAATACTTGTGGTATAATTTAGGTGACTTATGGTGTCAAAATTTAATACTGATATAATGTTTAAACAGCTTGGATCATATCTAACATTTAAGACTGTTGTAAAAACAACTACAGATTCATTTTATGGCACTGGTACAACGGTAGAAACTACAGTTAATTGCTATGGTAGTGTTCAGCCCGCGCGCGCGTATGATATCCATTCAAATATCTACACCCGACCAAATGATGTCGGAAAGGAAGATTTTGGTATCATAAATATTTATATTAGCGCAACCGATGGCGACAAAATTGACATAGAAGATTACTATGAAGATTCCGTTGGACGATACAAGGTTGTCTCAAAAGAATATTGGGACGAGACATATATTCTTACGTGTCACTTGGAGTCGTAACAGCCATGGTTAACTTATCTACTAAGAAGCAATCATTCAAGTTTAGAATAACTGGTATATCAGAAACTTTACGTAAGTTAAATCTTCTTGAAGATGGAATTATAGATGAAGTTGACGATTTACTTGAAGAATTTACCAACGAGTATCTCAAGGAAATCAAAGATTCAGCTCCGTATGATACGGGCAGATATTGGACAAACTGGGATTATCAGAAAGAGAAAGTTGGCAAATTTATTATTAGTAATACTTATGCTAATGTAGCAGATCCAAATACCGGAGTTCATTATGGCGATATCCTTGTTTATGGTATATCTAAATTCAAAGGAATTGCTGGTAATAAAGCCAAATATCGCTACGGAAATCCAGCAACTGGTGCGTTGCATGATCTTGGTATATTAGGTGTTACAATGCAACCAAGATTTGAATCGAAGTTTAGAAAATTTACTTTAAGAAAGATAAAAGGTGTTTAAATGAGTTATGAATTAATTAAAAAGAATTTTGTAACTGTTATAGATGCTAAAATACCTGATCTTAAAAATAAATGTTTTGCAACATACGCAGATGCTCTCCGCGCTTCTCCTGCTGTGTATATTGATATTGTGACTGGTCGTGGTATCAGAACAATAAAGAGTGGAAGCGGAAATTACGAACAAATATTTAATCATTTAGTGCGGGTTATTATTATTGCAGACGGCGTTCAGGATGTTGATACATATTCATCATCCTTTATTACTGTTTTTACTCAGAACCCAGAATTATTTACTACTTGTAAAGTATTTGGAGTATCAAGTGTGTCACCGATCATCAACGTATTTGAAGAGAAGGACGGCACATTTAGACGTGACATTGATATAAATGTCGTAGAATTTGTATAGGTATTATTATGGGACAAAATGCTGGCTGGACTGGTATGTTGGAGTTTATCGAAGAAACTGCATTCGGTGTACTTCCAACAGCTCCAGCAATGGAATATATAGGTGTCGTTCAGAACGCAAGTATTAACGACAAACCTATTATTGAATCGACACGTTATTTGCCTCAGCAGGCATACACAACTACACTTGGACAGACAAGAACAAGTGCTTCGTTACATCAGAAGGTATCTTCTGAGATTTCGATGGATATTGAATATCTACCAAAAACAATTTGGTCAGGTCTTCTTCCTTATGCACTTGGAGAACCAACACTTGGTGCAGCCGGTGTCGCAGCAACAGGTGCTGCTGATGCTCTCGGTGGATCACTTAGCGTTGGTGGTTATGCTCTTGGAACTCCAAAGTATTTGATGTATTCTGGTGGGTATGTAACAGACTTTACTCTCGACATTCAGAAAGATGCCATTTCTAAAGTTTCAACTACGTTGGAATTTGCGAATAGTGGTGTGAATACTGGTGCAGAATCATGGGCTAATACTGCTAACCCAATGGCTTCAGATTATAAAGGTACTGGTGCACATGCTGCTGTTGTAGCAGGTGATGCTTTGACTATGACTGATGTTACATCGTCTATCTTAGCAACTGATGTTACTGAACCAGTTACTGCAACTGATATTCCTGAGAGTATTAGTATTAACATTTCAAACAATCTTAGATGGATTAAGGATCTTGACAGTTCATTTACTACAAAGCGTAGTGCTGCTGCGTTGCTTGGACGTGATATTACACTTGGCATTGAACTGTCATATAATGATCTTGATTTGTATGATGAAATTCTTGCTGGTAATGCGTTCACATATGATATGGTATATGATGGTTATACTTTCCATTTCGGTGGATTTAAGTTCCCTGAGTATCCAGTCAATCTTGATCCAGAAGAGTTACTTGGTGAAACAATTGAGTCAACCTCTGTAACTAACTTCCAGGTTACTCTTCCAGCAGCATAATTTTATTTTTTTATTTTTTAACAGGTGATTTTTGTGGTTATTGTAACTATTAACAAAGAAAAGTACACTTTGACAGACAATCCGAGTCGCAAAGTTGTCAGAACTATCAAGCAGCGTCAGCGTTCGATGTTGATGAAATTTATTCAGAATTTCAAAGACGAAATTGATGAACTTAAAAAGCAGGACACAAGTTTTGCTCTTGATGATGCTATTAATTATCTAATGACAGCACACCCAATTGAATTTGGTGAATACACAACTGAAGAGGAAGATTTTGCTGATATTGCAGCTATCTCTATTGCAACCAATAAGTTGTGGGACGTGTCAGAATTTGACGACATTGGATTTAAAGATTACGAAGAAATGCAGGATAAATGCCTTGAAATTTTAGGCGGAGATGTCAATCGTTTTTTCGGGATCTCGACAGAGACTACAGCGTTAAAGGAAGAAATTCCAAACGAACCGAAGCCTCTGACCAAGAAGAAAAGCTCAGCAAAGTAAAGGCTCTTAATGATTTGTTAAACCCAAATGACGCAACTCGTAGATACGTTGAATTTAAACATGGGTTTACGAAGGGTACAGCAGATCCAGCTTTTATTGACTATGTAATAATGGACGAAATGGGGTGGTCATATCAAGACCTCAATGAAACACCAATTCGTCAATATTTAGAGATTATGCTTATCTTAAAAGCAAAAAATAGCGTACGGAAAAAACAAGATAACAAAATGAAATCCAAATAACCCCATAGTTTTTGAATTGGATAGGAGATATTATGCAAGTAGGTTCAAGAGATATAACTGTTGTAATTTCTGCAAATATTGCAGGTCTTACCAAAGGTATAGCCACAGCTAAACGGCAAGTCTCCACCATGTCTTCATCTATGATGTCAGCAGGTGCTGGCATGTCGCAACGTATGAGCGAATCAATGCGGCGTATGGGTAATACTATGGTAGGTGCAGCAGGTGCTGCGTTAGTAGGATTCGTTTATCCTGTAGTTAACGGATTAAAATCAATTGTAGAAGCTGGTAAGGGTGCTGAAGATTCTATCCAGCGTGTGATGTCAGTATTTAATGATATTGAGACACCACAAATATTCAAACAGATGAAGGCAGACTTGGAAGGTTTCATTTCAAGTCTTGCTGGAACAACCAAATATGATTTCACTCAGATTTCTGAATCCATGTACACCATGGCTCAGTCTGGTAAAGATTATAATGAAATCATGTCGCTCACTCCTGATATTCTTCAGTTAGCGACAGCTCAAATGGCTGAACTTGATTCGACAGCCCAGCTAACCATTTCTACCCTAAACGGCTATGAAATGGGTATGGAACAATCATCAAGAGTAACAAACGCTTTAGCGGCAGCTACAACCAATACTATGTTGCGTCTCGATGATCTTACAGTATCATCACGATATGTAAATGCAACACTTGGGTCACTTTGGGGAGAAGAAGTATTTGAGCGCGGTCTTGCGCTTACTGGTATGCTTCGTAACTGGGGTCGAACTGGTATGCAGTCAGGGCGTATCATTCGTGATGTTTTCCAATCATTACTTAATCCTACTGCTGAAGTAGAAAGGATTATGGAAAACAATAACATCCAGATTTACACAAATAGTGATGCTATTGCTGCAATGAAAGTTCAGTATAAAGATGCTGCTAAGCTACTTGATGAGATGACAGCATCTGGTGAAGCAACTGATGATGAATTAGTTAACCAGAAATTGCTTGTAGACGATCTTGGTTATTCATTAGAAAATACATATGCAACTGGACTTAAAGACATTGATGAAGTTCTGAGTCAGTTTGCCAAAGCCCGTGAAGCTGGAATGACTCAGGGTGAGATGTTTGCCATTGGTGGTAAGCAGTCTGGTGGTGCATTTACTCAGATTGTTGATAATATTGACACATATACTGAGCTTACAGCTGCTATCACTGGAACAAATGAAGCAGAACGGCAGTATGAAGTTCAGACTCAAACACTTGCATATCAGTTAGAGATTCTTCGTTCGACAGTTGTCGAAATCAAACGGCAGCTTTATGAATCAATAAAAGAACCGATGATGGATATTGTGAAAACAATCATTGCATCAAAGGACGAGTTTGTTGAATTTGGAGCAGCATTTGTTTCTGGAATTGTTGAAAAATTAAAGACTGTTATTGAAGTATTCATTAACATTGTCAAATGGTTTAATAATTTAAATAGTGGTACAAAAGATGCAGTAACTGGGTTTATTGCATTTGCATCAACAACGGCTATGGTATTAGCACCACTTACTTTACTTGGTGGTATCTTACTATGGAATGTTGCTGCGTTGTTATCATTACCGCAACCAATTTATAATAATGTATCTGCATTAGTTACATATGTAAAATCATTATTTATTGTTAATGCAGAATCTACTGGATTAAATTATGCATTATTTAAATTAAGAGCCAGTTTTGTTGCAACCCGTAAAAGTGTATTTACATCAAATGGTGTGTTAACAGCATTTCGTAATAAATTATTACTTGCAAAAACGTCAGTAATTACATTTGGTAAAACACTTGTAATGGCTGCTAAAAATCCATCATTAGCATTTAAAGCAGTGTTGGGTAAACTAAATGGTGGCATAAATGCTTTTACAACTGGATTGCAGAAATCAATTGTTGCTATGGTTAAGTGGGCAGCAGCTATGTTACGATCTGTTGTAACAACAATTATTGCAGCTACAATTACATTTGCACCACTTGTGCTTGCTATGATGGCAGTTTCAGTAGCAGCAGGTATATTATTTGTTGCTATTCGTGATAACTGGGGTGGACTTAAAGATATATTTGATTCAACCATTGGATATATTTTAAATCTTATTAAACCATTTACAGATGCGTTAATGAATGTTGTAGGAACGATTGTAGGTTTATTCTCAGTATTAAAGGAAGGTACAACAGTAGATTTAGTTGGTGCTATTGGTGCTGTATTTGGAAGTATAGCCCGTCTTGTATTATCAATTCCATTTACAATTGCAAAGGCACTTGGAGATATAATTGGTAAAGTTGCGTCAATATTTTCAACTTGGTTTGGAGAAATAGGGCGAGAAATTAGTAGAATTGGACTTTGGGAATTTATTAAAAATATTGTTAAAGGAATAGTCGATGCGGCTTGGTCACTTGGCAAAACCTTTATAGATGGTTTCTTAGGCGGTTTAACTGGTGCTTCTACTGGTCAGGGTCAGGAAATTATTGACGGTCTTATATCGAAGGATGATGCTTCTGGTGCTGGATCAGAAGATGGTGAAGCATATGCTGAAGGATTTGATACTGCTGTAGAAAATTACGACTTTGAAGGCATAAAGAATGCACTTACTTCATCTGGTAGTGGTGTAGATTTATTTGGTGATTTTGTATCATTTACAGATGGAATATCTGAAGGTGAAAAGACGCTATTATCAGTTGGGCAAAAACTATCTAAACAATTTGGTGAAGATTTACCAGAAGGTCTTAAAGAACAGATGGAAGCTGCTCTTGAAGATAAAGATGCAGTAAATATATTGTTAGATTGGATTCAGGAGAATGTTCCAGAGTTTGCAGATGAGATTTCTACATCCTATAACGAAGAGCTTGAATCTGCTGTTGAAGATACACAAAATGAACAATATGGGCGTTCAGTTGATCTTGTTAAAAATATCATTGATTTTGGTGTAATGAACTCCGAGAAAACTGCATTGATTCAAGCAGTTGCAGAGTTTCTTGATGCTACTGGTGGTGAACTTTCAACAGTATATTCTAAGTTTGATCTTAGTGCTTATCTTAAAACAGTTAACCCAACAAAACTTGGCATTGCTGCTGAAACAATTACTGGCGAAATAGCAAAAGAAACAGAACTTGAACTTGCAATTGAACTTGCAAAATTTGATGTTGATATACAAGCAGCAGTAGAAAAAGTTGATGCTCAAAAAGCTAAATTTGCAGATACATTATCTCGACTTAGTATAACAGATGAAGATTTGGCAGTATTATCAGACCCAAAAACAAATGCTCTTGAAAATAAAATAGCAGATTTGTGGAGTGGTGATTGGAAAGACGAGTGGGAGTCAGATATTGCAAGTGGTAAAATAACAGAAGGAAAAACATTATTGCAATTTTTGTCTGATAGAAGGCAAACTCTCATTGATTTAGTTCGCGAAAATCAATTATATTTTGATGAACTGGGTGTATTGCAAGCTGAAGTAGAATCCGAAAAACAAAAGAAAGCTGAATTTACAGGAGAACCAGCAGAAGGAGAAGAAGTAACAGCAGTAACTCAAACTGGTAAGATTGTAGAAGATAATGTAAATGAAGCGCAAACAATCATTAAATCCAAAGCACCAGAAACTGGAAAGAAACTTGTTGAGCAGTTAAGTGTTGGTGTAACACTTGCGCAACCAACATTTGACGCAGTTATTGATTCTATTTATACAAAAGTAGAAACTACAATGGAAATGATGATTACAAATGCATTCACTTGGGGAGAGCAGTTTATTCAGTCGCTTGTGTCTGGATTGCAATCAAGTATGCCATCATTTGATTCTGCTATCAATTATATTCTTGAAAACATCAAAAGAGTTCAGTATTTTGTTAGTCCAAAACAAACAGCAAATAAAGATATTGTAGATGCAGTTACAAATCTAAGTAGAACAATGCAGTTTTATGGTGGTAGTACATCATCAAAAACGCCATCAATTGAGATTAATATTACCGGAACAGAAATTGTTGATGGATGTTCAGCAGAAGAATTTGCAGCTATTATAGCTGAAACAGTTGAAGCAGCGTTTACTAAATATGAACGTGGGACATCAATTCGATGACGGTATTACTTGATGGTCGTGGATTATATGGTGTAGCATCATATACCATACACCCAGTTTTGGGGGAAATGCATACAGCAGAAGCTATATTAAATGCAAAGCATTATTTCAATGTTAGATATGAAACTGGACGAGTTCAGATAACATCACGTAGACGTGTAATGTTTGATGGTGTAATAAGTAAGCTTGATTTTGATTTTGACAATAATGAATTAACGGTGTCATTAGATGAGTATATCAAGCTTATTGATTATGAAGCAGATTTAATGGATGATGGTGCTGGTGGTTATGAAATTACTTACACAACCCAAACTATAAGTACAATTCTTACAGCTATTCTTGCTGATACATCTTTTTCTGTTGGTTTTGTTCCAACTCAAACAATAACTGAACTTAAAGGAACTAATCTTACAAGGACAGAATGGCTTTATAATTTGCTTGCTAAGACGAAAGCGGGTATTGATGCTAATGGAAACTACACAACAGTAACTGGTGATATTGTAAGTGGGGAAATAAACTGCGATTTAATCATTAATTATGATGCTATGACAGTAACAATTGGTGTTGCTGGAACTACAAGAAATTTGTCAACATCAAATGTGTGGTATCCAATATCATCTGATCTTACAAAACATATTATCACTACACCAGAATTTAGTGATACTGTATATAAACCAAATAGAATTAAGGTTGTTGGAAAAGCAACTGATGATTCTGTTGTAGAAGGTGAAGCATATATAACAGCAGCCGGTGATTTGCCGATTGAAGTTGTATTTGATGAATCTTGTACTGATGCTGCAACTTGTGAAACTAAAGCTGCAAATATACTTAACAGTTACAGAAAGTTAAGTTCATTATCAATTGATGTAACCCCTTCATTATATGAAGATGGTGGAATTTATTTGGGACAGCAAGTTACTATTACCAATCCTAAAGAATTGAATAATACTTATAGACTTACAGAAATTGAAGTTACAGAAGAGGATTTAACATTGACACTTGGAAATAGTAAGAATTGGCTTGTTAATCAGATACGTGATTTAAATCGGCGTGTTAGAACATTAGAGAGGTGGTAGAATGCCGACATTTGGAGATATTACACTTGATTATGTATCTGAATTATCAAAGGATAACTTTAGTAAAACTGCTAAAGTTATTGATTATGTTGGAAGAACACCACTTAATAAAAATATCAAAACAAGTGCAAATAAATTTTCAATGACTGGTGTTGCTATTAAGAACGGCAATAAATCAAAAGAAAATTATGTAAATGATCTTATCGCAATTGGTGATAGAAACGAAGCATACAACTTTATTAATTTTGATGATGTTATAGGGTTTGCAAATATTACTGGTATTAATTCTACAAACACCGCAGATAAAATGAATATGCGTGAATACGCGGCTTCTGGTGAGTTCTTTCCAGCAAATTCATATATGCGTGAATATAGAATCAATACAGATTATGTAGATAATGATTTTGCTATATCATTTTCACCATTTATTGTTTGTCCAGTTGATTCATATAATTTCATTGTTAAAACTCCTTGGTCAACTTTACCAGTTTCTATGTATGCTTCTGTATATGGAAACGAAGGAACTATACCAATTATTAAACCATTTGAAATATTTAATGGTGAAAATTATTCTACACTTACAGGTGTAGTTGGTTCATTGGAAGAAGCTGAAGGTGGAACGACATTAAATCTTGATGCTGATGGTGAATATAGTGAATGGTCATTCACTGTAGGAAATGATGTTCCGCTTGGTGTTTATAACTTAATTTGCAGAGTAAGAGATGATAATGTTGCTTCTGACATTACCATAACTGTAACATCAAATACTGTTGCAATATTAACAGAAACATTTTCAACTGGCAGTTCAGCATTCACTACAATTCAAACCAGTGATTTTCAACTGTTAACCGAAGATTATGATGTTGTTGTTAAAATTGAAAAAGAGACAGCAGGTGCAAATGTAATTGAAGTTGATTATGCATTCTTAAATCCAAATTTTAGTGCATATGTATTATTTGATTGCGATAGTGAAGTTGACAAAAGCGAAGTTAAAATTTATGATACACTTGGATATTCAGATGAAGCTGATTGGGTAAAGGTTCATAATAGTAATCATAACTTTGTTGAAACATCTGACTTAATTATTCAAAATTCATTATACAGATGGACACTTGATTTATCAGCTATTTGGGAAAACACTGGCGAATTTAAGAATCTATATACAGAGGATGTTGGATATTTATATAATTATGCATATAAATATGATAGTATTAAATGGTATATTAAAGAGATTCGACCAGATTATGTTGAAATTTTATTTCATTTTACAGATGTATCTTCAGATTCAGCAGCAGCAGATTGCAGTCAAACCTGCACACTGATTGTAGATCCAATACGGTTTAAGTTTGCAGTTGGTAAAAATGGTGCAACCAAGCATGACTGGTATTTGGATTATGAAGATAATTCAAATTACCTTGGTGTTTATTATCCAGATTCACATTTTGTAAGTAGAGCAGATGCAGCAGTAACAACATATTCAGCTAATGGTTCATCAGTTGGTATTCTTGACAGTTCTGCTGTAATCATTGGAAAATCAACAGATGGAAATATGGTATATGACGCTGATGGAATTTACTTCTGTGATGGAACAACAGCATCATCCGAAGATTATACGTTTGTGTTATCAGCTATTAATAAGTTTGAAGGATTTGAGTTTCTGTATGTTGCAGGTGAAGATTTATCGACAACCCCAATTACAGAACCAATAACACATTCAGATTTTGCATCAGCAGATGGAGTATTTAATTCGGTAATTTATAAACTTGCAGCAGGAACAGCAGGTCATTGGACATGGGTTACAGACCATCTTGCTTGTGCTGTTGCTAATGGTGTTTATGAAGCTCAAATACTTCGTTCATATCAGTATCATACAGCATACAATTTAGATGTAACAACATATCCACTTGCACCAACTGTAGATAATTATGCGTATAGTGGAATTATATTTGCATATAAAGATGTAAATAATTATCTATATGCAAGAATTAATAGACAATCAGCAGCAACGCCAGTATATAAAGTTGAATTATATAGATTATTACTTGGTGTTCCAGTTTTAATATCATCAATAGTATATGCGACAACCGGAACTTATCAAACACTTGAAGTTGATGTATCTGGAACAACTGTTGAATTATTTGCATATGTAAAAGGTGGTTCTAAACCATCGGCGCAAATATCAGAAACACTTGCAGATGTGTTGGATGGATTTGTAGGAGTTTATTCTTATACAACTGATGCAGCAGGAGCAACAATATCATTTAATGATTTTGCTACATCTGGTTATGAATTACACGCACCAAGAGGAATAAAGCAGAATGGTATTGTTGATGATTTAACGTGGAATTCACTTACCGAATATGAACATGATAATGGTGACAATACATATTGGACTGCTGACGATGATTTGTGTATAACAACAAAAGGGGACGATGTATTTATAACAGATGCAATGCTTACAAATCTTGAATTTAGTGCAGGAAAACTTAAAGGATTAACGAAGATTAATTCAACAGTTGCTGTTGATAGATATTCTGGTTTTACTTGTTGTTCACATTCAACGCAAAAAGGATATGCTGTAGCAATTGAATTGGATGATACAGATAATTGTTATTTAAAACTTCTTAAATTTGATAATGATGCAGTTGCAGGAGGAACATATGGTTATGGTGGATATGGAGTAATTGGTTATGGTGGAATTGCTGTTATAGTTACACTTGCATTTGAAGATTTAACCACTACATATGAGGTTGGTGATTGGGTTTGGTTGGAATGTGAGTTTGCAGAAAGAAGTTTGCAGTGTTATATTTATCCATATGGAAGTTCAAAGCCAGTTACGCCAAATGTAACATATTATGAAGATGCAGATTATGAATATGGAAGAATTGGACTTTATGCATATGCTGATAAAACAGAACCGGCATCATATACTATTGATGTATCATATAGAAATCTTGAAATAATAGATACTACAGAATACAATTCTGGTTCATCATCGTTTATTTCAATGGGTGGTGTAAATCATGGTTCTGTATTTGATGGTGGAGAATTTATAAGACTATTTGGCAATGAATTTGGAACAGATATTCAGCTTGGTGTGTATCTATTGAATGCAGGATACATTAATACAGATAAAGATACTGGCAATGCAGCAATGACTGCAAGATTTGAGAATACAGATGATTCAACTGGTCTTGATATTGTTGATGCGTCAAAAACAGAAGATATTGCTTCTTCTGTAACATGGGGGACTTATTCAAATACACTTAAAATTGGTGATAATGACGATGGTGATAATGGTATTATAGAAATTAAAAGAAAGAGTGATGCTGATTATGACGAACGTTTATCAGTTGTTTCGTTTATGGGTCTTATACCAATAAGTAATGCAGTAGAAGGATCAAGTATATTTGCTTCTGATTTAGTTTTTGAAGCATTTAATGATCATTCAATTGAACGGATACTTGAACGAAGAGAAATCGGTGGTTTCTTGATTAAACGCTTCGATGGAAGCTTTGGAGAATTATAATGGTAGCAACAACAATACTTGAACTTGAAAAACCGGCACAGGGATATGAAAATTGGCATATCCCTATTAATGCCAACTGGGATGCATTAGAGAATAAACTTTCAAAAGCCTATCAGAATATATGGGTTGTAGGGCAAATTACATATTTTACAAGTAATGCTAAATATTCTGCTGGTTGGACTCGTATTAGCGATTCATATGGTGCAACGATGATTGCACAGGATAATTCAAATAAGACGATTACAAATTATTATTGTGCTTCTGGAAGTGGGGCAATTTCGTGGTTAGTATTAAAACTAGCAGATCTGTCTTTTACATTTACAAGTGCTGTAAATCTTAATAGTAATACTCTTTCAAATGTTGGTAATGTAAATACTATTGGTAATATTGGGACTGTTGGAACAGTTTCAAATTGTGGATTAATTAATTTTAAATCAACAAACAAAACAGTCCCTATTCCTGATGCTGGGTTTGCAAATGTAAGAAAAATTAACACAACTAGTCGGTCAACAAATTCCGC
>Ga0207997_1000917_pt1 | contig 15098 bp, 15 predicted proteins | sample AntAceMetag02UKN_FD_184777 | JGI IMG/M metagenome (GOLD analysis project Ga0207997, IMG submission 184777) | Saline lake microbial communities from Ace Lake, Antarctica - Antarctic Ace Lake Metagenome 02UKN (SPAdes) (version 2) | ecosystem: Environmental > Aquatic > Non-marine Saline and...
ACAGGCCGATGTCCGTGTAATTCATCACCGTGCCAAGCGTATTGTGCGGAAACTCTTCTGGGTACTTGCCCAACTCGTTTGTCGTGGCGAAATAGGCGCCAAAGCCGACCGCGTAGTTCGTGCTGGCCATGTTCGTGTTGACCGTCATTCCGAACATGTTCCCAGAAGTTGTCTCCGTCTTTGTCGTAAACATCATCCTTCGCAGCTTTGAAATCATTTCCAGCGATACCCGCGAGGTCGCCGTGTTGGTGCCGGTGCCCGTCGCGTCCACATACACCACTTCGGTCGTGACGGAAAACGTATCGTAATCGCTGACAGGAGCTTCGCTGGTATCAGGCGATACCGTGTAGGTGATGTTCGTCGTCGTGATGTAGGTGTTCGTGTACGTGAATCCGTTATTGGTCACGGTGTTGTCGGTGGTCCCGGTGTACCCCTTCACGTACACGTCAATCAGCGCGATTCCGTCATTCCAGCCGTACCGCACATTAAGGCAGTCGTCGCGCTCGGCAATGGCCTCAAGGATCTGGTTCAGCGGGTAGAAGCCCTTGATTGAATACCAGTTGTTGCTTGCCTCCTGAAACGGGAAGCCGTCCCACGCGCCATGTGCGGCGGTGGCTATCAGCAACAGGGCGAGGCTATACCATCGGTGTGTCAAGGTGAATGTCCCACAAGTAGTTGCGTTCAATCGTGTAATTTGCGCCACCGTCCGCGCTGGTCAGCTTGTACAGCGGGAATTGGTAGTTCGTGTCTGTGGTAGCGGGAAACGTGCTGGCGTGCGTTATGAACTTCGTTACCGTTGACTGCGACAGGTCCCGCGTACATTGGGCATAGACATACTCCGTGTCCCCTTTCAGGTCCAGCGTTTCGGCGCTAAAGTCCAGGCGCGTTTTGCCTTCGTGAACGATGGACCCCGCAAACACCTTGAACTTGTTGCCGGAAAGCGAACAGCCAAACGACATTATCCACCACGGAAACGGCGGCACCGCGTTGCTCAAGACAAGTTTCTGCCCAGACCGCCCAGACAGGATACCGGCACCGGCTTCTACGCGCTCGAAGTTGGGCGGGTTGAATGCGTTTTCGTTGGCGCTCTCAACCTCTCCGCGCAACTCATCTATCAACTGGCGCTGAAAGAACGTGTCGCGCTTCAGTTGCTCAAGGTCGCGCTTTATCTCTTCGATGCTTGCTGGCATTATGCCCCCTTGAACAGTGCAACGTCGGACAGTGACGTCGCGTACCAAACAGTGACGTCGCGATTTGTGATCTTGGTCGCCTTGAACAGTCCGCCGCCGATGTAGATTGAGTTGCTGCCAATCAGCGCACCCGCTGCCAAGACATGCGTTGTCGTGTTCCATACATGATCTATAGCAGAGCCCTTGCTATATGTAATCCGAACGTCTGCCTCTTCCTGCACGATTCTCCAATAGTAGCCGTCTGCCGGGGCGTCGGTGAGCGTTGTCGATTCAACCGGCTTGCGGACAGACTTCTCGATGTACGAGTCACACGTTATATATGATTCGGCGCTGTTGCCGATGGACGCCACCCAATCCACTATGCCCTGCTGAATGACCGTGTATGCGCCGTCGCCGTGGTCTTGGATATGGAACGAAAGGTGATTGTAGGTGGCTGCGGGAGCGGTCTGCAAGTCGTTAAAGGAATCCAGCGCAACGCCGGTCGTGCTTGTCAGGGTAATCGCCGCCGCCTTTGTTCTGCGCGGCCACACCCGCGTTGCCTTGGCGATCTTGCCCCCTGCCGAAAGCAGCATTGAATCTTCAGCAGCAACGCCACTGTGCCACGCTCTTTTGGCGAACAGAACAACGCCCGTTGCGGTATTGTCCGCCATGAGTACCCAGTCCCGCGTCACGTAGGCAAGCGTCGTCTCAATGTTATCCATCAGTTGATCGTCGGTTATCGTCGTGCGAAAGATGGTTTCATCGGAAGGGTCCAGGTTGCGCCATGTGTACTTGACGAAATCTGATTCGCCCTCGGCTGCTGTGCGAACCGCCGCCCCTACGGCCGTAAGTTGGGCCTCTGGAAACGCGAAAGGCTGTTCAATGACGTTGGTGCATTGCTTGATGCTGTCAAGCGCCGCCAACTCCACTATGGGAGTCTTTGCGAGATCGGCGTCAATGCTACGCAACAGCTTCAATTCCTGCACGATGGTACAATGCCGGTCCTGCCCCGGTTCTGCGCGTACAGAAGACACGGCGAACGTGCCATCCCACTTGACGCCATCGGCTATGGGGTCCGTAACGCTGCCAACATCGTGCGCGGCAATCAGCGTCTCCGCCTGTGCCGTGTCAATGTCCGCCACGAACCGCACAAGCGCCGCCGTCGCGTCAACTGGGGCAACCGTGTACGACCGCTTCACCCAATCCTTATTGGCAATCGTTGTCTTCAGCGCGGCCATATCAACTCCCCCTCGATTCGACGGTCTTGATGTTGGCGCTCACCCAAATGCGCTTCAGCTTGATCGTGGCCGGCAATGTCGTGATCTTGAGCTGGAACGTGTGCCCGGTGTCCTTGCGCATATTGAATTGCGCCCATTCGTCAACACCCCGCGTGGTAGGCATCGGCATGGTCACGTCGTCCGGTTCGTAGTCGCGCTCGTTGTACCTGAAATTGAACTTGAGTTCAGTATCCACGCTGCCCGTGCGGTCGTACTCAAACGCCACGCGATCCACGGTCAACGGTTGCCCTTCGCCGCGCAGCTTCCGCGTAGTGAACAGGAACGTGGTGCCGTCGTATTGCAGCCACCGCTTGCTCAACACGTCGTACAGGTGCGTCGTGCCGATGGTGATATGCCCGTTCTGGTAGTCGGTTAGCATCGCGGCGGCAGTCGGCACATTCCCGCGCAGTGGCAGGCTCAATTCCGTGACCTTGCCGCCCGCGTCCACTGAAAACACGCCGTCCGCGTTGCAGAAGTAGACCACCCCATTGTACTCCGTGACGTGCGTTGCCGTGCTGATATACATTTCCTGGTTGAGGTCCGGGTATGGGAAATCACCGCTTGCGGACGTGGCGTTCGGGATGACGTACCCGCCTTTTGCCTTGAACAGCGCCCAGCCCGCGCTGCCAACAGGCACCTTTGCCAGAAGCGCCCCAGTCGCAACGGTCGCATCCTCGTTGAAGTCGATCTGCCCTATTCCTTGCTGGTAGTAGTTGTTGACGTAGTTGGGCGCACCGTAGATGAGCGACGCGCTTGCAATGCGCCACAGGCGGTTGTAGCGCCATTCATAGTCAGCCTTGGCGGGCACGGCGGGGGCAACAACGCTATCGTCCGGGGTGTCCACGTCGCTGTACGTCTTCACGGTCCGCGTATCGCCCGTAGGAATGACCACGCTGCGGACAATGTACCCCTCGCTGGTTGCGCTGATACCCGTGGCTTCCGGCGTCTGGTTGGGTTCAAGCGCATCGGCGGGCGCGTTCGTCACAAGCGACGGCGGGAAGCCATTCGCTAACTCTATCCATGTTCCGTCGTGTGCTGGCATGTTTGCCCCTTACTGCGACGGTACGCCTGTACCCGTGCCGGTGCCCTTATATCCGCCACCCGCTATGTCCGCCAGCGGAGTATCGTTATCGTCGGTGGTCGCCTGATCCTCGCGCGACTTCTTGACCATGAACATGTCCTGTTTGTCTTCCCATATCGCAAGCTGTATCGGATATGGGTCTTTGCCGGGATAGCGGTTGGCGAACTCAATCAGGTGGACAATCACCCCCGGCATGAGAATGGAAAGGTCGCCAGGGTCAAGGTCGGCAACGGGGCCGTCTACGTCGGTGATGTGAGTCATTGACGTGAGCAACGCCGCCCGGTCGCTCAATTCGTCCAGCGACACATTGACCGCAAGAATGAAGTCAGACTTGAAATCGTCGTCGCTGGTGACGGTGCTGAACTGACGTACCATCCCCTGAAACAGCGGGCGCAGATTCATGCTCATTCCGCACCTCCGCTACTGTGGTTTTATCAGTACATGCGCCTTGATGTCGATGGTCGCATTCGTGCAGCCGTTCGTGAACGTCGCGTACACGAAGTCTTTATAGAGGTAGAACGGCACGGGGTTGGATGCAAAATTGCCCGCACCGCCAGCATATACCGCCATATCGCGCACCGGATACACTGTGTCCGCAACGACATTGGTAACGTCCAGCAGCGTTTGCGCAACGTCGATAGCGCCGCTTGTCGCGTGCGTTGCCACAACCACCGTTACGGTCGCCCCCGCCACCGATCCAATATCCAGGTAGACGCCAAGCACTTCGCCGCTTCGTGCCGTTCCCATCGTGTTGGTGTAAACGACGCCCGAATTGGTGGTCAGGTTGTCCGCTGGCAGCGTGAAAATCTCGATTGTGTCGCCAGCCAGTGCCGCGCCGCCAAGCGCAAGCATCGCCAACGCCGCCGTCAAATATGCAATCAACTTCTTCATCGGCTTGCCTCCAGTTGAGGCGGGGCGCGGAGTATGCCGAACCCCGCCGATGAATGGTTAGTTATCGCTCGTACTGATAAGGCACCACGTCGAGGTATCAACGGCCATCAGGACCGCCGTATCGTCGCCGTCCAGTTCGAGAGCGGCGGGCGCGTTTACCGTGGTCCCGTCCGCAATGGCGACGAGGTTGCTCGATGCCGTGGCAACCAGCAGGTACACGATGTCACCAGCCGCGTTGGGTGCCACAAGCGTTATCGTGTTGGTGTAGTTGTTCGCCTGCCCAGTACCGGACAGGATGTAACAACCCTGCTCGATGGTTACGGGTTGCGCGTTGGTCACGCTCAGTGCCGTACCGACAAGGTTGACCTCCTCGGACAGAACGACCGGACCCTCAATGTCGGTGATGATGGTAGTATCGGCAATCTCAACCCGATCGGCGATAGCCGGACCAATCTTCAGCGTAGTAGCCGCCCCGTCAATATCGCCACCGGAAACAACGAGGTCGTCGGCCAGCGTGATCTTGCCCGCCTTGGTGATAACCACCTTGTTTGCCAGCGTACCCTTCGCGGATGCGTCGGACTGAATGTTCAGGTTTCCAGTGCCGTCGTTCTCGATGCCGAACAGGTCGCCCGCGTCGTCGTCATTGTCGGCGGTCATCTTCAGCAGGGCAACGCCGGTCGCGGCCTGCGCGGACGAATAGAGTTCAAGCATGAGACCCGTCAAGTCGTTCTCCGCAACGAACTCAACGATTCCGTCCGTGTCATTGCGCAGAATCTCGCCGCTCTCCAACGTCAGGTCGCCGCCATAGTTGGTCGAACCGGCCGTGGTCGTAACAACCGTCCAGGCACCCGCTGAACTCAGCGTGGCAACCGCGCCACCGTCCGCGTTGGTGAACACGAGCATGTTGTCGCTTGCCCTGGAGATAATGCCCCAATAGTCGGCGTCATCGTCGCCCTCGTCGCACTCAAGCACAACGAGCACGTCTTTGCCTTCATCCCCCTGCCAGCGGATGACTTCGGTTGCGAGAACGCCCGCCGTGAACGCAACGAACAGGCCAGCGGCAACCCACATGAGAACCGGGGTGATTCTGCCGATCTTGCCGTCCGACGCCTCGTCAACGTAGCCAGCGCAAAACCGCTTCCAGTTGTCACGCATACCATTCACCTTGCCCTTTACCTTGTCCAGAACCCTCCCTGCCGCGCTCTGCTGATCTTCCGCCTTTTCCAACCGCGCCTCAAGCACGGCCACGCGGTCTTCGAGCTTCTTAATGGTCGCGTTGGCATCCTTGGCCGCTTTCTCGGCTACGGCCTTGGCCTTGGCCTTCGCCGCCTTGCGTGCCGCCGCTGCTTGCGCATTCGCGCCTTCCGTCATTGTCTTTGCCTCACTCATTGAGTGGCCCTCCCTTTCGGGGTGTTTGTTGTGGCCCGCGCCGGGAATCGCCCCGACGCGGGCGTTGATTGCTCTTTCGACTACGCGCCGGCGTTACTGTACCAGCCGCGGCCGTGCACAGCCCCGATTGCGAAGCTCACGCGCCCACGTTTCCCCATGATGAGGTCTGGGTTGAGCGAGTCGCTGATCGGCACATACGTTTCCTTCGCGTTGACCACGATCTTGAACCCGGGGTCGGACTTGTCTTTGCGTCCGCGCACGAACCACATGTCACTGTCCGTCACCCAATGCAGGGGCATCGGGGTCACTGCCTTGATGAATGCCGGCAGTTTCGCATTCAGCGCGTTCTGCGGGTACAGGTTGGAACCAAGCACCTTCATCACGGCTTCGTGCTTCGAGTAGTGATACGCCAGGTCCGCAGGCACGTCGGGCGTGGGACGCCCTTTCGCGTTCACGCGACCCTGAAGGTTCGACCACGCATCGAACAGCGAGGCGGTGGTAACTCCGCCAGCCGACGCTGCGAGGTTCGACCACGTACCGAACTTGGGGTCCTCCAGGTTGTGAATCAGCGCGAACACGGCGCTGCCGTCGCTGCCGGTTTCGGTCGAATGCGAGTTGGCCAGGAACGAGGCAATCGCCAGTTCCCGCAGCGACTTGAACGACGCAGGCAGGCCATTCAGGCACGACTGAATCATCCGCGTCTTCTGCTTCTCGATTGATTCCCGCGTGACGATGAAACCGGAACGTCGCTGAACCGGCGTGAACGTCTTCGGGTAGCCCTCAAGCGGCGAAACCATCGGAACCTTCGCAGAGTCCGAGTTGACCATCGGGACATCGAGCACGCTCGACATCTCGCCAATCTTGAACTCGTTGCGGTTCGTGGTCTCATTGCCGAAGAACTGCGCGCCCTCTGCGGGCTCCGCTTCGTTTTTCTTGACGATGCGGTCAAAGGTCCGAGAGTAGAGGCTGGCAAAGAAACCAACATCAATCGGACCGCCATCTCTCTGCCATAGAGTTGTAGCTGCCATGATCTGTCTCCTTATGCCAGTTTGACTACTTCAACGAACCCGGGGCTTGTTGCCGCCAGGTACTCGTATTCGTTCAGTTCGGAACCCTTCTTGACGACCTCGAACTTCGGCGTCGTGGTGTTGTCGGTGTCAAGTACGGTGACGTTGGCGTTTGCACCATGCACGATAACGCCATAGGCCGTTCCGCGCGTTGGGGTGGTTTCTACGCCATCGATCCCGCTGGCCGTATTGCGAATCAGAATCCGCGTTCCGGCCGTCAGCCGCGCAACGCGCGCCTTCGTGTCGTCGTCCCGTGTGTCGCGCGTGTCCAGAAAGACGTACTGCGCGTCGCCAACCGTCGCGGTGACTGGCGTAATCTTGTTGCTCGCATCATAGCCAAACTCGCCCTTCTTCCACACTCCCGCCGCACTGGCAACGGGCAGAATGGAAACCACATCCGGTGCCCCGTTTCCAGGCCAACTCAGAATGCGGGGGGCGGTGGCTGTACTTGCTACTGTAGTCATCGTCTGATCCTCTCTTTAAGCAAGCGCCACCCGCCCCGACCTATCCGTTCAGTCGTTATTCGCCTACAAGCGAATGGCCTGTTCTGTTTTCAGTCAATACTTCGCCAAGCGGGTCCGCCGCCGCCAGTTCGTCGCCTACCCCGGCAACATTCTGACGGGCACGCAATCCGCTGTCGTGATGCTTCGCCTGCGAGATTTCGATTGGGCGCGTGTAGCACAGGTCTTTCCTGTCCTGGTGGTGCTCGCCGTCAACGATGACGGGTTCCCAGCCTTCGGCAACGTGCTGCTTGTGAAGCTCTGCGTCATCATACAACACACTGATCGTGGCCGGTTTCGTCACCTTCGTCGGGTTGCTCCTGTCGCCGTATTCCGGTATTGACTCCGGGAACATACGGCGCACTTCCTCTTCACGCGGACTCTCAGGGGCTACCAACGCCTGCACGCCACCCGGCGCGCTGTCTCTCGCTTCTGTCCGCGCCTTGATCGCCTCAAGCGCACGCTTTTGCGCGGTTCTGGCACGATTGGCATCACGTTCGAGTTTCTGTCGTTCCCATGCGCCCATGTCAGGCATTGTGGTGGTTGGTTCCGCGGCCTTCTTTGGCCTGCCCGGTCCCCGCCGTTGCTCTTGCTGTTCTTGCCCTTGTTCGCTCATCGTCCACCCCCAGCACTTTCCGCCATCTCGGACTCGATCTTGCCGATTTCAGCGGCGATTTCCTTGTCATCGTATCCGGCCATGCGCAGTGTGCCCGCCACCGATTCACGCTCAAACCCGGCCAACTTCTGCCCCGTTGCGGCTGCTGCGGCGGGTGCTGCCCCGTCCTTTGTCCGCCCCGGCGCTTTCGGCGTACCCGGTTGTCGCGTTTTCGCGGTGATGACCCCTGCTGACTTCAAGACCTTCAGTGCTTGCGGTTTGGACAAACCAGCCTCCTTGGCAACGGCGTCCACCTTTTCCCTGTTCGCCTGATACTCGGCGCTTTGCTCAAATATGGCCGTTGCGGACTCCCCACGGGCTTCGGCAATCTCGGAACGCATCGCCTCGATAAGTTCACCAAACGCTGCTTGCACATACGCCACGGTGTTCTTGCCTGGTTCAGCCTCGATCTTGCCGCCCCATTCCGTGTTGAAGTCAGTCTGCATTTGTGCCAGACGGTCATCCAACGCGGACCCTTTGTTCGCTGGTTCCTGTTGAGCAGGTTCCTGCCGTTGGGCCAGAAGCGCGTCCACCTTGCCTTGCAGCTCGGAATAGCGTTCCGTGTTGGCCTTCTCGGCGTTATACATGGCAATGACGGTTTCGCGCGACATATCCTTATACGGATCGCCGTTGGGCGAAACGCCTTCACCGCCACCATCAGTCTCCGGTGAACCTTCCGCGCCAAGGTCGTCGGCTTGCGCCGTTGCGGCCTCCACGTTGGGGTCGGTTCCTCCTTCGTCCGGTTCTGGCATTGCTGCCTCCTGCGTTTGTACCGCTCCACGATTCGGCGTTATGCCAAGTTGCCGAGAAACGGCGAAACTACCTTCGAGATTTTCTATTCATCCACGCGGAACAGGCCGAATCAACCAGCCGCTCCAACATGGATTTTTCCAAATCAACAAGATCGGCGTCCGCGGATTGGGTTTCTTCCAGCGGAACCGGCTTCGTATCGCTGATTGCCGTACGCAACCGCGCCTCTGCCGTAACGTCCTGCATCAAAAGGTTGTACGCGGCCCGCACTGCTTCGGACGCATCCTCGACGCCCATGTCGGAAATTGCCGCAATCAGGTCGCCGCGCTTCAAATCCATCCATATCGCCCACCCGTCGCCCGCGAACATGGCGCAAAGCATGTCCCATTCGGCAACGGTGATTGGGCGCGACACGACGCCCTCTACGTCGTAGTAGCCTGTGGTCGGTTCGTCGCTCATTACATCCCCCCGGCCTGTCCGGCCAAATTGTCGCCCACCGCTTCACCGGGCAGTCCCGGCGCTTGCCCCGGTGATGCCTGGTTCTCAACCGTGGCGTTCTGTCCAAGTAGCGCGCCCTGTTGCGCGGACATGCCCGCCTCTCGCTCCTGCATTTGTTCGTGGATCTGGATATACATGTCCACCGTCGCAAGCACCATTTTGGCCCATTCCGGTGCCGGTACTTCCTTCCCGGCTGCGGGCATTGTCGCATCCTGCGGGAACGTGCTCGACTGCTTGGCGAACAGGTCGCGCAACTGCGTCAGCGTGCGGATATGGATTTCATGCCGTTCGCCTTCCTTCGGCAAAAGGTCTGTGTCGAGCATGGCGTTAGCCGGGTCGGCAAGAATCGCATTCCAGTCCCCAAGCGCCTGCGATTCCGCCTCGACGTAGGGTTTTGCGCCAGTCCATATCTTGTCAGGGTCGCGGAACTTGAACGCCCTGCCATACGTGCGCCAGAACGCTGCCTCACCCTCTTCGCCCATCAAATGCCTTGAGCGGTCATACCCGCCTACCTGCAAGAAGTTAGCGATGGCCTGTTGCGCCTGTACGCTTTGTTCAAACCGCTCAATGCTGACCACCTTGACGTTGTACTGGCCGTATAGTTCCGCCGGGTTGATGGTCTGCCCGTCGTAGTACAGCGGGTTATCGGGGTCCGCAAACTGGCGGCACAGGTCGGCCACGGAACGCGCCACTTGCGGCAGTAAGCGCCCCACAAACGCCGCCTGTTCGATAATTGGCTTCATGGCCTGGGACTTGTTGTTGACCACTTCCGTCCCCGTAGCGCGGCTTCCGGCGTAATTCCCGGCAATCACGTCGTTCGTCCGCATGATGCTATTGGCCTTTTCCTCAAGGTAGGTGAGCGTCGGCATGGTCGTGGCGGTGATGTCGTCAACTTCAAGCTGTGCGAGTTGATCTTGCACGGGTCCGCGTTTGACCCACACCACATGGTTGCCGCGCCTGAACTTGAGTGACCGCTCAAGGACGGTTTTCATTGACGCGAGAAACGGGCGGCGCACCTTCAGACGGCGGCAGTCAAAATGGTCATTCATCGTCTGGTCCTGCTCCTCGACATTGCAGGTCAGCAGGTTGATGTTGCCCATCTTGACGCCCGTTTTCTCATCGGGGTGCGAGTACACGAAAATGTGCGGCATGTGACGGTGATGGTACGGGTTGCGGCGTATTTGCAGTGCAATCGCCCCCTGCGGTTTTTCGGCGCTGTCGTCCTTCGTGTGGTACGTGCCCAAATGGCCGGCGAACACCACTTCGTACACTTCGGGTATCGCGTTCGTGTCCCACTTGAGGGTCTTGGAACCGTTCACGCTGCCGAGCATCCACCCGTGGTAGATGTCGTAACGCCCGTCAAGCTGCCCGTCAGTGTAGTCCTGATCCGCGTTTTCCTGCTGGTTGGTATCAGTCTCTTCGCCATTCTCCGTGCGATTGCGGAACATCTGGTTTTCGCCAAGCAATCCCACGTTGGCGTATTCCCCCGCGCGCTGCTTCGCCAACAGCTCGGAAAGCGTCTTCTGGCTGCGCGACACGATGCACGACTGTTGGTTCACGGGCATGGTCAAATCCCAGAACGTGCGCTTCAAGTCGCAGATCTCAATGATGGGGCAGTTCTTCACCACCCGCGTCTTGTCCACGAACACGAACGATACGGGCACCGGCTCTTCGTCGGTCTGTACGAACACAGCCTCGATTGGCAGGCCGTCCTTGTCAAAGCCCGCTTCGCCCTCTGGAATCTCTTTCTCTTGCGGTTCCCCGCTGGCGTCGTAGTACCCCGGCAACCGTTCAGGGCGGGTCGCAACCTCGTATTCCCATTCAACCGTGAAAATGGACATCGTGCTCTTTTCGGCCAGGCGCACGACTTCCTTCAACTGGTCAACAACGCTTTCCTCTTCGTTGCCGCCGCCTTCGGACCACCACCATTTGTAGTACAGGTTTTGCTTCTCGGACATCTTGCGCCCAAGCGCATCCCCATAGTCGTCGCTTTTCTCGACGGCCTGGAACTCGGTAGGCGGCGAACCGTCTTCAGGGAACAGGATGGAGTTGATTGCGCTGGTCAGAAGCGACGTGGACTCGTAGAACTGCCCTGAAGCGACGTTTGACTCGGCATCGTCCTTCTGTGCGCTGTCGTCGCGGAAACGGCTTGCACGCGCTGGAGCGAGCCTGTACTTGGCGTCAGCGTCTTTGACGACCTTATCAAGCTCGGTTCGTTCCGCCTGGTCAACGTACCGCGTATAGTTCCGGTGCAGCGCGTCGTGGAAGTGCTGCGCAACGTCATGGTTGGATGCAAGGTTCTCTGGCAGATCCACGTAATTGCGTGGCGGGGCGGTCTCTTGGTAGGCGGAAACGTCCTTCGCTACGGACTCCTTCGACGGGACCGGGAAATCCTTTGTGTCGGTGGCGGCAGTATCGGCAGTGCTATCCATCAGCGTTCTCCCGCGGTGAAATGGCAATCATGTCGAACTCGCTGATAATCAGGTACGATTCCTCGGAATCGTCTTGCTCTGCGCCGGGAAGAATGCCGCGGAACATCGTGCTGTGCTTCGACGCGGGCGGCAAAAGCACCATGTCGCCAAAGCGGCACGGGTTGACTATGCCGCGCGGAACGTCGTATTTCTTGCCGCCGCGCCCAATGTGGCACGCGCCCTTGTGGTCGGATGGAAGCCGGTACCGGTCCCACCGTTCGTGCGACATGGGCTTGCCGCAGTCGGGGCCAATGCACTTGACGGTCGCCCAACACACGGGCGTAACGTCCTGGAACGTGGCAATCAGTGACTTGGCTTCTGGGTTGAGCTTGACGCCTGCCGGAATCTCACCAATGAGAAACTCTTTTCCGTCGCGCACGCATCGGCGGACAAGCATGTTGTGCCCCGTGACGCGGAGTGTACGCACGGAATCCGCCAAGCGGTCGAAATACTCAAACCGCGTTGCGGTGTCGGCTGTACGTGACGAGTTTTCTGTCATTGCGGAGAGACATATATGAAGCAGAACGGCGTGTCAACAAAAAAGAGTAGCATTTTTGCTACCCTTGTAGGTGGGTGGTAGTAGCGTTTCTGCTACTGTAGCAGTCTTCCCTGTCTTCCCGAGAGGACCGGCAGGAAGACAGGGAAGACTGGAGCGGGCTGGACGCAGGAAGAATCTTTCCCGTACACGGTACATACACGCCCTGTTCGTTCAGCCAATAAGGACGGGGCTTTTCTGTGCTTTGCCATTCCCCGCCATTCCCCGGCGGGTGTTGCGCTGTTGCGGGGGGTTGCATAGCCGTTGCGCAACAGTGCTGTGGGTGTTTGTCACCCCCTCGGGACGAACGACCGCCCCTCCATCGGATTATCCGCCTCGCGCTCGCCCCACGGGTCGCCTTCGTGCTTCCCGTCCAACCACTGCCGCCGCGAATACTGCGGATCTTCCGCAATCATGTACTTGAGCGAACCGCCGGGGATATGGTCATCCTCGGCCCGCGGCTTGCCTGTCTTCGGGTCATTCACCCACAATACAAGCTGTTCCCGCGTCTTCCGCAACCCGACCAGAAAGTATATCTTCGGCGCGTTCCACCACACACCACCGCGCTCGCTCAACCATTCCCGGTATTTGTCCTCTGGAATCATCTTCCGCTTCCAGAAATGGTGCATCATGTGTTCTTCCTTCTCGTTCAGGGCGAACCACACTCTCATTTGCGGGACCAGAACGTCGTTCCTGTTCCCCTTGGCCGCGTGGCATTCAAGGCCCCAATCCTGGTACACCTCGCCAAGCGTCCTGTTTGTTTCGTCTGACCCCGTGGCGAATGACCGCGAATCCATCACGGACGCCTCGAAATGCTCGCGGACGAATACCTCGTCGTACAGCTTGAACACCTCTCCAGAATCTTGGTCGCTCCGATTCCCGGCGGTCACGCGCTTGTTGCCGCTCATCTCCACAATCTGCTTGGCATGGTATGAGATAATCTTGCCCGGCTGGTAGTATTCCCGGTAAATCAACAACTGCCCCCACGGGAACACCATGCCCCAGGAACAGGCCATAGGGCGGTTGCGCCCGTGATCCATGCCGCGGTACTTCGTTGCTTCCATGACAATCTTGTTTTCCATGTCCAACACGTTCAGCGGTATCAGGTGGTGCTGCGGGAAATAGTTGTCTATGACGCTGCCGCCGCCGACCTCGGGTATCCCGTAGTGCCGTGCAAGCCCTTCCCGCGTATCCTTGTCGTCGCGCTCGAACTTCGGATTCACCCATCTATCAAACGACGCACGCTTCTTCCGCACCGACACAATGGCGTCAGGCGTAGCCTCAACGCTCAGGTACAGTTGAATCATGGTCAGCGTGGATTCAGGGCTCTTGCATTGCGGCACCACCTCGCGGAACACGAAACCGGCCGCGCCGGTATCCGCCGGCCTGTTGCGCAACACCCGGGGCGTCATGCTGAAAAGCGCGGGCGTATAGTCGCCGCGTGTCTGACTGCCGCGCAGATAGCCGTTCCACGTCCCTTTGTCCGGTTGTTCGTCGAAGTGCGCGATGTCTACTTCGTACCCTTCTGACGCGGTATCGCCCTGGCTGTAGCAGTTGAACGACAGGACGGTTCCGCAAGCAAGCTCAATATCCTTGGCGCGCCCGGCCTTCAGCGCGTCCTCGATATTCATTCCCTTGCCCTTTTCCCCCTCATACTTGCCCCACCTTGGCGCATACTTGCCCAATTCCTTGCGGGGTATCAATTCTCTGTACCGTTTCCACACGTCGGCCACGTTCCGCCATTCAAACGAGAATATCCGCACCAGCTTCGGCCCGTCCCACGGATACCATTTGACGTGGTGGTACTGGAAGCAGTGCCAATCCTTGTCGCACGGGATGCTGCGATACATGACGCTTGCCGCGGCCATGTGACTCTTGCCTGTCTTTGATGGCGCAACCAGCATCACAAGATCGTGGTCCCGGTCGTTACATAGGGCGGCACCATCGTTGTCCCATTCCTGCGGGTAGTCGGCTGGTTCGTAGAAGTGCCCGGTGTCGCCCGCCGGACGCTTCTTTGCCGACCATGCAAGACCGTGCGGGCGGAAGTACGATAGCGGGTTCGGCACGTACTCCTGGTTGTAGAAGTCCAGAATGTTCCGCCCGTTGGGGGTCTTCTTCAACTCCGTGGATTCAAGCTCGTACCACTGGTCCTTGTACGGATACCTTATCAGCACCGATCAACCACCTTTCGCTCTCGCCGCCAACGAACGCACGGCGCGGTAGATTTCCGAGCTGCGGTTCGGGTTGTTCATCGGGCGGCTTGCAGGCTCAACCGGCGACGTTTGCAACTCCAAACGGTTCCACCGCGTCTCAATCAGCGCGCGCCGGATTGCCGCTATGCTTGGCTCAAACGCCGTTTTTGATCCCCACATAACGACATTGCCGCCGCGCCCGGAGAACTTCACGGACTCAACCGGCGGCAGCGGCGGTTCCCACTCAACGACATTGCCGACGTCCTTGAATCGCATTATTCACCTTTCGTTGCCACTGGATCGGTTCCACGTACACGCAGCAGCCGCAAATGCACCCAGTCACGTCAACGTACTCGGCCTTGTCAGCCATCACCGCACCCCCTTATTTTGCCGTTACCATAGTCTCCGAACAGAACTCGCACAAATCCGGCACCGAAGTCCAATATGTCGCCGGATAGCCGGTCGTCGCAAGCGTTGATCGTCCGCAGCGGCGGCAGATACCAAGCACCTGCATTGACCGGCGCGCCTTCACCCGCCGCTCGTAGTAGTCCCAATTCCGCCCAAACCGCGCACGGTCGCTCACCCGGTCCCGGCTACCTTTGCCGTTAGTCATGCGCTGCTCC
>Ga0207997_1000921_pt1 | contig 15085 bp, 14 predicted proteins | sample AntAceMetag02UKN_FD_184777 | JGI IMG/M metagenome (GOLD analysis project Ga0207997, IMG submission 184777) | Saline lake microbial communities from Ace Lake, Antarctica - Antarctic Ace Lake Metagenome 02UKN (SPAdes) (version 2) | ecosystem: Environmental > Aquatic > Non-marine Saline and...
ATGTTAACCTGAATTTGACTCAATTAGGAAAAGATGTTTTTGGTGGCAGTTATGAATTCAATAACGACGGCGATCAAAGCGAAGAAACTACTATACAGCAACAAATACTTAATGTTATTAGCGGTGCTTATCCTATCACAGGAACGAGTTCTGATACATTTACTATTAATTCGGACGCTCATTCTGCTACTCTATCAACCTCTGATTTAACAAATGACAGAACTATAAAATTTCCTGACGAATCTGGAACTTTTGCAACACAAGGATATGCTACTGATTTAGTTGATTCAATATTTCCAGTTGGTTCTTATCTTATTTTTGATGATTTCGATGGAACGCTTGCTTTGCCAAGCGCGGGTTCTAACTATTGGCCTTGCGATGGCACGGCTGTAAATAGTCCCTCTAGTTTATTGCATGGAGTGAATACGAAGGACGTCACTGGTAGGTGTCTCGTTGGATTCACGACAGGCGTTGAAGGTGATGCTTCCATTGATACAGCGGGGGCTATGGGAATAGTTGGTAACGCAAGCCATCAGGTGTTTTTAGAACATGACCACACCTTTAGCGATAACATAGATCATACTCATGGGAATAGCATTACCGCAACGGTGCCAGCCCATTATCACGGCAAAGGCACTTTGAACATTACTGCAAGCGGTACACATAAACACCAAACATTAACGGCATGTCCTTATTTCAACAACTTTGGGATTGGCGGTTCTGACACAACAAGTCCATCAACAAATAATGGTACAGCAACAGACTGGAATACATCAACCGATGGAGGACACTCACACGCCAGCGGTGATTTTGATGGTGAGGTTGGCAATACAGGGGGTTCCAATGGTGATGCGGCCTTTGCTGCAACAATGGGCGGTTCGGTTACGAACACGTCTGGACTTGTGACCTCTGGAACAACCTCAAAGAAGCTCTCAGCAACTCAAGACATTAGGATGCGCTCAATTGAAGTGCGTTGTTACGTGAGGATATTATAATGGTTAGTCCAGTATTGCTACGAAAAGAACACCCCGATTTGCCTGATTCTTATGGTATTGAAGTCAATCCTAATATCAAAGAATTCAAGGCAGCTTCTCAAAGATTGATTGACAAGGTTTATGAAGATATACTTGATGACAACGGCAAAATTGTAAGGTATTCTAACGGAAAGATAAAGCAACGATGCGTAGGTATTTCATCAATTCCTATATTAGAAGTTTGGAATGATAATAATGAATTGTTATGGATACCACTTACAAGCGCGATTAAATTTGATAAGGACTTTTCGAAGATATTAGAAATTGCAAAAAAGAGGTAATTATGGATTCAAATAAAGAAAGAGATAATCCACTTTATCGCATTATTCATTCTATTCCTCGCAACAAATTTGAACAAGAGGAAAACAGGTATATAAGCGAACTCTATAAATATGTATTCAAAGATTTACGCAGTTTCAAGGCGTTCACTGATTTAGTTTTTTTCTATCGTAAAGAATTTTCAAAGATGTATATGGCACTAAACGAGAAATACGATGATAACTAATTCACATGATTTAATGTTTCGAGATGTATGTTTAAATAATGAATATGCTGTTAATTTTTTACGAGAAATTTTTTATGTTTTTCGTATATGCGACAACGTGTGGGATGAAGATAAGTCATATACTAAAGAAGAAATATCAAATTCTATGATGCTTTTAATGATTGGGTTTAAGCATAACCCTTTTTATATGAAAAACAGGGAAGCGATTGATGCTCAATTATTTTTATCTTTGAATTCTTGGATGGATGCAAATGAATGGAAACGCAGTAATGATGAAAATAAAAAACTTTGTGCTTGGCATATTAAAGAACAATGCAGGGAATTGGTTGTTTTATGTGCTTATTTAATTGGAGGTTTCAATCACGCTCGAAAGGTTTCTTTAAATATTAGAACAGTTTTTTTAAAGAAAGCGTTGAAACGTGATAAGTATTAGGGAGGTTTATTATGATAGCAGCGGGTTGGGGAGGTAGCAGTGCAAAGGAAACAATTGAAACAGGCGAAATGTCCAAAGAAGGCAAAGAATGGCAGAGCCTTGCTAATGGTATGATACTAGGCCAGCTTGATGAGGCTGGCTATGACATTAACCCAACTGAGGTTACAGAATATAACGACCCTGGCAAGGCTTCTCAATTGGAAGGGAATATAGGTAGGATTCAAGAGCAGATTGATACCTTGCAGGCTGATATAGATTTAAGACCTCCGGCAGCAAATGAAAGACATGATCTAAGATTAATTAGAATGAGCAATTTGCAAGGTCAGCTAGTTCAAAAAGAAAGTGAATTGAATGGATTAGAACAAACCACTTTTACAAAGTATGAACCGCAGAAAAGACCTGACGCTAGAGTTCAGCAAGTCATAGATCAATATGGTGCTGACTCTCAAGAAGTTAGAGATATAGAATTAAAGATTACTGATGAAGAAGTATTTAAAGCTGAATCTCTTGCTGGAATTGAACAAGATATGTTAAAAAACATGGTAAAGTATGCCAGTGGAGATATGAGTTATAGTGAAGAACAGGCTGCACAGGTAGAAACGTATATGGGGCCGGTAAGAGAAATTATTATGAAAGCCTCTGACGATTTAATAACAAAGTTTGGCGATGATGATACTAAAATGAGGGAATCGTTTGGCGAACTTCTTAATGAAATAGATAAAACTGGTTTTGACGTTGCTGACGCTTTAAGGGCTTCGGAAATTCAAATAAACGAACTTGGAGGCGATCTTGTTTCTACCTTAAAAAAGGTAAACGAATCTACGGAAGCCAGGTTTAAATTTCAACAAGACCTCATGTTCAGCGATATAGACAAGCAAATTTCTTCTCAAGCTGCAATGCTTGGTTTACCGCCAGGCTCTCAAGCAGAAAATGAACAAAAGGCTAAACTGAAACAGGACGTTCTCACTGGTCTTCAACTTCAATTGCACGAACAGGAATTGAAGGGAGAGATGGGAATCAAGGAATGGGAAACTGGTGAGAAGCGGAAAATATCTCTTGCTGGTATAGCGTTAGCTTCAGCGCAGGGAGAGAAAAGGGAAAGTGTAAAGAGTAAATTGACTTCTCTCACGGCTGCTACAGCGGAAAAAGAACAAACCTTAATGGGGTCAACTGGTCAAGCATTGGTTAATCTTGAGATGGAGAAGCAGCGACAATTGCAACATGTAGCTTATGGTAATATACCGTCAATGATGGGCCTCGCTCAAGGTGGGCTTGCTTTTGATCGTCAACAGACCGCTGCAGGAAGCCAGCAATTCGCTGCTAATCTTGCTCCAGCAATGTCTCAATTAGGAGTTGAGCAGCAACGACAATTTGCTGAAACTACAACTACGAAAGAACATACCCCTAGTTTCCTAGATACTTTTGGTCAGGTAGTTGGTATAGGTGCTGCCGCCGCCGGTGCTGCAACGAGTGGTTACAGTTCTATGCAACCTAAGCAATCACCAATATCTATGTTTTTTAACAAGGGAGGTTGAGATGTCGGTATCTGATGCCATAGCTGGTTTGAAAATGCTGCAAGATGCTTTTGAAAAAGAGCATGGCCGAAAAGCAAGAAAAGAAGAGGTAGCTGTTTTAATGGAAACGCGGAAAAAAATGCAAAAAGCGCGATTTGACTTTGAAAAAAAGCAAAATGTGCTTAAGCTTGAGGCTCTTCAAAGAAGGGCAGAAACAAGTATTAGACCACATATGAAACAATTATCAATGAAAGAAAAGAAAATAGCCGAACAAGACGCAGCGCGTGAAAAGGCTGTTAAAACAATGGGCGACACTCTTAGTGGTCAAACGCCACAAGGTCAAGCGATGGGTGAACTTTTTAAAGGGGGTGTACCAGTTAAATACGAGAAAAATGTAATAAATCAACCGCTTAACGAAACATTAAATCAATTAGGTCAAGCTATGCTAAAAGACCCTACTCCTGAAAGCATTAAAAATTACAATGAAGGTTTAAAAGCATTTAATGCTAGTAATAAAATACAAGATTATACGAATAGAGCAAAAAATGAATACAAAAAATATATTGGTAAAGGTAAAGATGAAGCAACATTTGAAGTCAAACTTGGTGAAGGTTGGCCTGAGCTTAATCAAGTGCTAGAAGATGAAGTTGGTTATGAAATGTTTTTTGAATCAGAAGATCGTGATGCTTCAGTATCATTGGCTAATTGGTTTTTTAAAAATGTCAAGCCAGAAGAGATGATTTTTAAAGCTGACGAAATTAAAAGAAGAATAATACCTATTATAGCAGAACATAATCCAAAATTGAAAGGCAATCCTATTGCTTTGGCTGAAGCAGCAAACACTTTAATAAATTCTATGATGATGAAGGGTGGAAAAATTACTAAAGATAAAATGAATATTAAAATTAAAAAGTCTGATCTTCTGCAATCCATGGCTGGTAAACAAGACGACGAGAAGAAGGAAGGTTATTTTCTTGAAATGAGTGATCTTTATCCGTCAAACGTAAGTGATAAAGAATTGATGGATAGAATTAGAGCAAAAATGGAAAGAAATGTCGAAGTTAAAAAAGAAGCGGTTGAAACTAAACCCAAACTTAAACCTAAGTCAGTATTCAAGAAACCAACTTATGAAGAGTTCATGACGATAGAGAAAATGAAAGGTCAATAATAATGGCATTTGATATTAACGACCCTGATGTAAAAGAAGCGATGAAGCGAGGGCTTATTGCTCCCAATGCCGATTCTATAATAGACGAATCGGCAGCCGATGACGACATTCCCAAAGACTCTGATGTAAAGGAAGCGTTGAAACGCGGGATTATGACCTTAGATGAAGCGAAAGAATTATATACCGATTTCAAAAAAGAAACTCCTGGGCTAGTAGTAAAAGCTGATGGCGAAGAAGGAACTGCCAAAGATTACGGCGAAGTCAGCCGAAAAGAAATGGGCGTATGGGATAGAATTGTATCAATTCCAGCCAAGTCGTTTGTGCGTGGCATCGCGGAAGATATTAAGAAGCAGCAAAAGATGACGCTAGGCAATCAAGTTCAGCAGTTCTTTAACGAGCAAATTTACATGGCTAGTCAGTACGCCAGTGGTTTGACTTTTGGTGTTTACGAGCCCGAATTAGACGCTCCGACCGAGAAGGCTGCTATAGCTGGCACACTTCTTAATATCGCTGGTATGGGGATAACCGCCACGCTGGGTGGCGCTGCGCTTCGTGCCATTCCAGGGGTAGGCGGGGTTGTCAAAAGCCTTGAAACAGGAGCTAAAACCGCTACTGGTTGGGCAAAACACGCCAAAGCTATTGGAGCAATGTCTATCGAGGCGACTGCCATAGGTGGTGTGTCAGGGACGGCTAGGGGCTTGATTCGAGGCGAACCCTTTGAAGATGCCTTGGCTGATGGTGCAATCGACGCTGGCCTCTTTGTAGGCGTTGGAGTGGGCTTTTATGGCGTAGGTCAGGGTATTAGCAAGGTTTTCAAGGCCAAGGCGAGGTATCGCGGAGGCAAGCAAACCACCGTTCAAGCCGAGGTATTAGGCGAAGAACTTTTAAAAAACAAGTCGTTAGACGGAAAGTTAAAGTTTCTGGCAAAGGCCAAGGCCGAAGGCCGCCTTAATCCTCGTCAAGAGAGGGTTTACGATGGCTTACGGAAGATCAAGGTCAGCCAGCCTGTAGCTGGCCCGTTGCCGGAAGCTGAGTTGGTGAAGGACAAGGGCTTGCTGGTTGACCTCATAGGCGACGATGCAGAGAATTTGGTGAAGGCCCAATTGACCGGCCCGAACGCTCCCATGAAGGCCATATACGAAAGCACTCCAAGCCTGCAATCAATGGTCAAGAAAGGCGAGTTCATCGAAGTTATGATGTCTGCACAGGGTTTTTTCAGAGATCAACTCAAACAACCCAACACAATTGCAGACCTCTTGGCATCGCCTTTTATGAATAACGCAAACTCGCTCGGTGTTCTCCTGGCCGACAAGATGGCTAGAAAATTGCCTAGCAGATACTCGAAACTAGGCAGGAACGCTTTCATAGATTTCGTTGAAAAACCTACCAAGCAAGGCTTAAAAGCGTTAAGAGAAATAATACCTGGCAAGGAATTAACAAAGACTCTTGGCGCTTCGCCTCAAACATTTCTAAGAAAAGGCAAGACTATATTCACTGACATTAGAATATCTGCAAAAGAAGCTGACGCAATGTTTGGCGATATTCTCAACAACAATTTCCAAGCGTTGTCTAAGGCTTCTGAAGGCATGATAAGTTTTAAAGACTTAGGCTTGGCTGCTGACGTTAATGCTTTAGCTAAGTCGTCTATTACTCTTAACAAAGGAATGAGTAGAACATTCATACAAGCCTTTTCCCGTGACGTAGATACTGCTCCTTTTGTAAGAGCCAACCCAAAGCTACAAAAAGCTATCTATGCTGAACGAAACATTAGAGCAACAACCATGGAACTTGGCGATGAAGTTGCTAAGAAGAGCGAAATAGTGCAGAGAATATCCGAATTGAAAGGAACTACTGGCAATATCCCAGGTGACGAAGCTGCTAATTTAATTGGCAGGGAATTGGAAGAACTTGGCTTGAAACTCAAGAGTTCAACTGGCAGGCTTGGTATGCTCCAACGCGAGATCAATGCTGGCAAAGTTGAGTTGTCTCAACTTGGCAAGGGTGTTCGTGAACAAGTTATGAACTTTGTAAACGAAACGTACGCGCCTACTGCTATTAATCAAAGTGCTATAAAGGCTTTGGAAGTTCTTCGTCAATCAGGATACAAAGAGAACGTAAATTATATTAAAGCTAGTAGCGAGTTAGCAGATTATATGAACGCGCTTATCGTAGCTGGCAAAGATTTCGATATACCAGCCAGACTAGGCAAGAAATTCTCGTTCGGTTTCTTTAACAATTTGTCGAGGAAATTCCAAAATCAATTTGGATTTAACAGCCCGTTTGAAGGTTTGCTGCAAGAGATGAGATACAGAGATGTTGCTATCAGGGGTCGTAAAAAGGTTTATATAGATAAACTTAAAAAGATAGGCATTAAAGAGGGCGATAAACATTCAAAAGATTTCTTTGATTTCTGTGAAAATACCATAAGTCAAAGCAGCGACGACTTCTTAAAGTTATCGCCTGATATGCAGCGTAAATTTGTTAATGGTAGAAAAGAAATTCGCGGTATGTATGATGAACTTATAGACGAAATGAACGCAGTATTGAAGTCGCAAAATATGACATTAGTTAATAAGCGCCCGGATTATATCACGCATTTTAGGGAAGTTCAGGAAGGCTTGCCAGGTTTCCTTGATGATATGATGAATCCAGGCCCGCTATCTAAGGCTGAACTTATAGCTGGCGGTAAAACTGTTGCAGAAGCAGACGCTATTGTCTCTGCTTATCCGAAATCGTTACAAACTAAAATGTATAGTGTAAGAAAAGCATCTCATCAACCAGACCCAAGCAGAACTTTCATGTCTGCTGATTTTCATAGAACTGGCAAGGAATATACTCCTGACGCTATTGAAGCAATGAAACGCTATATTCAGCCAGCGTTAGATCGAATACATTATACTGACATTGTAAGACAACTCGAAGTAGCAAGAGCGTTTGCGCCACAAAACATGGGCAATCTTCTTAGCAGTATTAAAAACGATTATCTCTTGAAGCTGCCAAGCGGGTTAGAACGCGAAACATCTAGCGCCTTGAAAGCAACTGCGAGAGGTTTGCAAGCAAGAATGGCAAAAGGTTTCTTGTTCGGCCCGCCAAACGTAGCGTTGCAGCAGCTTCTATCCATGGGTATGTCGTTTAGCATAGGCTCAAGAGATGCGCTTGTCTCTTTTACTAAAATGTATAGTAAGGAAGGCAAGAGAATGTGGAGTAAATCTGTAAACAAGGCTACCAGGTCAGTTGTTGAAGGCGTTGATTTAGACGCCAAGCTATTTCGCGGGTTGTTCAAGGGTCTTAACAAATATAAAATCACTAGAAGTTTAAAAACTGCTAAGAATTATTGGGAAAATTGGACATCTTTTTTATTGAGACATTGGGATAGCGTGGCTGCAAATCATGGCTTTCAAACTGCCATAGAAAACGCTCGTCGCATAGGTATTACAAACGAGAAAGCGTTGATAAGGATAGGCGACAAATGGGCTGATATGATACAAGGTAGCTTTGCAGCCATTGACCGTCCGAAGATTTTGACTGACACCTTAGGCAGGGCTTTCATGCAATTCCAGTCCTTCTCGGTCAACTTAGGGGCCACTCTCATGAACGATCTCCCGAATATCGGGCTGACTGAGGGTATGCACAAGCCAATTATACAGCTTTTGAGGGGCTACGCAGCCATGTCTATCGTAAACGAAGCGTCTAGGGCGGCTGGCATACCGGCTCCGATGGACTATTCAACCGTTATTCCGCTAGGCAATAGCGCAAGGTTTGGTGGCATCCCCGGCGCGATGGGGAGCATATTCCAAACGACTGTGCAGCTTGCCGGTGGCAAGCGAGAGCGTGGGTTGGCGTGGAAGCGGGCTAAACAGATGGGTGCTGCATTGACCATAGCTGGCGGCGCTCAAATGGCAAGGATGTGGGACGTTTATACCATGGACAGGAAGCAAAGAAAGAGTATGGGGAAAAGAACAAAGACAGGCGTAAAGACAAAAACCATGGCTTACATCTTTGGCGCTTCGTCACAGCGTAGAATTAAGCGGGAATTAGAAGAAAATAAGAAAGGTTTTCTAGGCAAGCAAAGGCGCAGGACTAGGAAGGATATCAAAAAAACCGTGAAAGGATTCTTCAAATGAAGATAACGAAACATTTCAAACGAGAAGAATTCGATTGTAATGATGGCACTCCTTATCCTAAAGATTGGTTGTATGTTTTAAATCTTCTTTGTTCTAACCTAGAAAAAATCAGATCGCTAACTGGGCAAACAATGATAATACTGTCAGGATATCGAACTCGTTCTTGGAATTCTCATTGTGGCGGTGCTAGACATTCACAACACATACTTGGATTAGCCGCTGATATAAAGTTGAAAGGCATGAGTTCAAAACAGCTTTATAAGGCAGTGTGTAAGTTGATTGAAGACGCAGAAATCAATGAAGGCGGAGTTGGACTTTACAGATGGGGCGTTCATTATGATATGAGAGGTCATAAAACTAATGGTTCTGTTGCAAGGTGGAATCATTACAACAAAGGGAGGTAGGCTATGGTATGGTTCATTGCCCATTGGGCAGAGTTAGTTCAAGTCATTCTTGCAGTTCTAGGCGCAGCGTCGTTAGTAGCAAAGCTAACGCCTACAAAAGTGGATGATCTTTGGATAGGTCGCATCATCAATTTCATTGGGCTGACGAAAAAGGTATGACTACCACAGTAATCACAGCAATAATAGCAGGGCTTGGTACTCTTGCTGGAGTGATTATCTTGCTTTTCAAGCAATTGATGAAGAAGAATGTTGTCCTCGAAGTAGAAAATCAAGCGTTAAAAAAATCGAAAGAGATAGAAAAAAATGTTAAAAAATCTATTCCCCAAATTCGTGCTGCTGTTAAGCGTAGGCATAATGCTTTTGAGCGTAAGTTGCGCAAGCAAATTCAGTCTATTAAAAACAAGCAGACATGAATATCAAATTCCTCCCCCCCAAGCAACGTCGCCCAAAGAGGTCATCCGTAAATGTACGGAAGACGTAGGCTCTGAAGGCGACGTTGCACTCTTCTTATGCGTTGAACTATATACGTCCAACGATATAATCTTTCAACTCATCGGAATCATCGCGCAATACGAAGTAAGGGCTGATTGGGACGACGGTTTAAAACCAAAAGAACGTCCCGCAAACAAATACTTGTTTAAAACAAACTAGCTGCCTTGTATTCTTTTTGTTTTTTGCATTTCTTCTTTAATTATATTATTTTGCAACACTTTAGCTTTAGCAATGGCGTTTAATTTTGACATCATTTGCCTTTGATTTGCGTATTCTATTTCAGCTTTACTTTTAGCGTTAGCTTCCATTGCCTTCATGTATTCATAGCCTGTGTCAACACCTAGTATTGAATCAATATGTATCATCCATATTTCTTCAAAGTCTGCGATGTTGAGACTGTAAGCTGCTTCTGGATTGAAAATAATAACATCATCTTTAAGCAAAACTTTCTTTTTGTTTTCTCTTACAGCGTCACCATTATCAATCTCACTTATAGTGACTACCCTGCCATACCACGAAGTTCGCCTTCTATACATTGAATCTTTAGCTGACAGATCGAGAAAGGTTAGCGTTTCCAACTTATCAAACCTGTGAAAAAATACTGCATCTTCGTGAATGATCTTGATTTGCTTAACTCTTTCGTCAATTTCTTCAGACCTCTTCTTTAGAGCCTCCATCACTTCCATTACTTTTGTTTCCACGTTTTCGTCTGGATTCATTTTCTTCTCCTTTCAAGTTTTGATACAACTAATTTGTTATAGGTTCCGTCTGGATATAATATGTTAGCATTAATAAGCGTCATAAACAACCCGACTGTTAATATGCCACAATCCGCTATGAATTTGTCAACATTAAATGAACATTCCCACAGGTTTATTTTGTATTTCTCATAGTCGCATTTAACGCTACAATTCGCCCATGCAGCGCACATAGTGATAATCTCTACAGGCTTTGTATTCACAAGTTGTTCTAGCCTTGGAGGTCGAGATTTTTTCTCAGCTAGTCTTGTTTCAAACTCTTCTTTAGTCATCTATCCATCCTCCCATTTGTTTTTCTTGCTTCGCCTCCTGTGTAAAGCCTTTTTGTTTTAATGCGTTGGCTATCGTGCCAACTGATGCGGGCAAGGTTTCGTGGCTTAAATCTAGGTAATATGCATACGACATATTCTGGTTCATGCGACAACTGGTGGCCCTATGGAAGTACGGTTCCTTTTTGAGATGGTCTAAGAGCGCGTTCTTGCTTGCCGGAAGATCGTTTCGTAACCCTCGATAAGCCAGTTCCCATTGGCTGTAGGCAAGCGCAAAATTAATCCTAACAAATTCAAGACCGTTCTCTTCAACAATATCAATCCAGTAACCTTTTAGCTTCTCTTGCGCCCACAGGTTAGCCATATCATCAAAGAAAACATATAACGCTTGTTCGTACCTGACCTTAATATCCTGCAACCTGGCCTTTTCTCCAATGAAGCAAGAGAATTCTTCGCTCTCCTTGAGAAAGGTGTCACACGCTGCCGCTACAATAGACAGATGAATTTTTTGCCTGGATTCAATTTTTTGTTTATCATCATCAAAAGCCTTAACATAATTGTTTATTTTTTGGTTCATCGACTCCCAATACTTTTCTTTGTTAAGTAGTATATGATCTCCAATCTGTCTAAAATAGTTTTTGTTAGCCTGCAACCATAAATATGCGTCAGCATTGCTGACATCTTTTTCGTGGTTTCTGAAAATAACGAGCTGAATACAGCGTGAATTTAAAGCTGCATCCAAAGGATGTTCTTCTCCTGAAATCACCAATGTTGATCTTGCCTTGTAAGACAATATTTCGTTTTGTTTTTTACTACCCTTTACGATAAGAGATTTGTCGTAAACTGATCTAAGGAAGTTATTCTTTCGTCCAATGTCAGCGTCTCTGTTTCGGTATTCTTCCAGCCAAATAGGTATCATGGACATCTGATTTGTGATTCTCGAAAGACCAACCTTCGTCGAATGAAAATTAATACCCTTCTGTTCAAAGCCAAAAAAGGACGAAATCCAGTTTGCAATTGTACTCTTGCCTTCGCCTTGCTTCCCATGAAGAAAGAGGAAGGGGAATACACCGTAAGTTTTCAAGATTTCCGGCATGAAGAAGTTTGCTATTGTCCAACCGATAAGAAGCCTGGCGTTATTGCCGCCTAAAATGATTGACATATGAGCCTGAATTTCATCTATGCTTATGTCGTCCGTTCTCTCGCTAGACAACTCCGGTATGATCTCAAACTCTGTGATATCGTCAAGCAACTTATAGCCTGAATCGCCTATCCAGATTATACCATCGTCGGATGCAGGGTAAAACTCAGCATCCTTGTATGCTCCGTTGGCAAAAAACCAAGCCTTATAATCTTCGTGATAACCATAATGATCTAGCTTGTTTACTATCCTACCGTCTTGTTTCATAAATAAATATCGCCACACTTCCGAAAGATCAGAGTCCTTACCGTAGAATTCGTAATCGCCCAAACTGTAACAAAACTTTTGAAATTGAATTTTGCTGACCATATAATCGGGAGTTAAAATCATAGACTTAGAAACGCCGTAAGATGAATCAAATCTGCAAACTCGTTCAGCGTTTCCATCGCTAGAGTACATACTGTTTATTATTTTAATTGTGAAATTAGAAAGTTTAGCTTTGCTTTCTCTGCCAGGTTTTGTTTTCCAATAACATTGAAAATCTTCTTCTATCGGGCCTTGATAAAAATATCGTTCAATGCGTCTTTCCATAAAAGAACGATGAGCCGATAGGAGTTTCCATTTATGCTTATATGATGAATATGTAGTGGCGTTTTTAATACATTTTTTATACACTTCGTATTGACCACCCTGGGCGAGCATACTATCTATATCAGCCTTGCCGTCTTTGATGCAAACGTCCGGGAGTTTTGCTATCAAAGTATTTATCTTAGCTTCGCTACAAAGTTTCCTAGCCATAACATAAGCATAGAATTCAGTATCAAATCTCTTCGTAAAATCTTCTTTGTAATTTTCGTAATCAGGATTGTCTTTTATTTCGTTATCAAAACAGATAATAACCTTTTTAGTTTCAAAGCTGCGAAGCAAATCAGGTATGTAATTAAATTTAGTTCCCGAAAAAGAAGCTATGCCAGGCAAACCTATCGCTGGAACTCCCATAACGCAACTAGCGATAGCCTTGAATTCGCTTTCCGCTATGACTAATTGTGTTTGGTCGTTGCCAAACAAGACATATGGCACATAAACATGAAAAGGAAGTCCTTTTATGCCGAATTTATGAGGTCTTAAATGGTGAATATAGAATTCTACTTGGCCAGTTTCATTTTTCCTTGGAGCAAAATAAGGTATGACAATATTTTCATGTGATAATGACTGATGAAATCTCTCTGGTAAATCGTTAAGGTACGAATCTCTTTTAACAATTTCTTTTGAGCAAGATTTGATTTGTACCTTGTCAATGATTTCGTCATTGAATCCCCTTTTTTCTTTTAGAGACTCTCGATGTTTGTCAAGCAATGGTAATCTATTAACAATTTCAGCGAATATTTTTTCGGTTTCTTCCACTCTTACCCCCTAAAAAATAAGGGAGAGGCTGCTAAACAACTGCAACCCCTCCCTCTAACCGTTTAAAGAGGAACTGAATCCTCCCCTTCGACTTCGCCTACGGGGGTGAGAAGAGGCTCGTCGTCAGAAACGGTTTCGTCGCGCTCGACCTTGCCAGCTTTTTCCATATGAATGAAGTTTTTCACTACAGGAATGATTTCGTTGAGCGTTTTGTCATCAATGATTTCCTTTTTTATCTGCGGATTAATAACATGAAACTCCCACTGGTCTTTAGTGGCCTGCGAAGATATTAGGGTGTATTGCGAACCAAACGGAACTCCCATCTTATCAACATAAACCATGTTGCAAAGAGACTTGCCAGCTTTGTAACTCATCTTACGGAAACTCAACTCCATGGGGATGAGATCGTCGTTTACAAGGCAGATTACGTCGATAGACAGCTTGCACTCCGGAACCTTTGAGTCGTCACCATTGCCCCAATCAGCCCAATTCTGTTCATGTGGACAATTGCTGCACAGATCACCGTTAGTAGATTTTAATAAATCGTTTGTTCTGCAAATAAGTTCTGACGTTTCTTTGTTCAAATACGATGCTGACTCCCTAATCATTATTGGAATGATTTTTACTTCCGAACCATAGTTTTCGCCACGAACCTCGCAACTGAATTCGCCAGGAACAGCCAGCCCGTCTGCCGCCTTCGACATTTTCTGCGTGAGCTTCAATCTTGGAATTTTAAGAATTTCGCTACGAATATTGACAAGTTTGGTATCTCCCATTTCTGCTTTGAAATCGTTCAACGCTACCAATCCGCTTTCTTCTTTTTTCACCATTTGATTTGTCATGCCTTGCTCCTTTCTTATGAGGCTTTCGCCTCGTTATTTTAATTTAATCTTCGTAAATTTGTCATACTGTGCGCCATCAATGAAAACGCCTTCATTCATTTTTTCACGCGCTATCTTCTTAAATGTTTGTATATGGATTTGATACTTCATAGCATTTTCATATCCATTTGCCAACAACCATTTAGTACACGCATCTTCATCAACCCTCTTGATATTAATTACAGCTTCAGCAACTATCTTTCTATCACCGAGGATTTTAAGGTCGGCCTTACTCATGCCAACAATAAACGGCCCCCAAATAACCCTGATTTCCTGTTCTTTTTCCAGTATTTCTTTGTTCTTTTCCTTCAAAGCCATTTCCAATTCAAACTTATCGTTCAAAAGCGAATCCAATTTCTCGGCTATCGGGTTAATCTGCGCTACCAATTGTTCCCTGGCTTCTTCGTCTTGATCTTTTCTAACCCCTTCCTGCATTTCTTTATACTCTGATACCACATCTTGCAATTCACTCATGGTATTCTCCTTCCATTGGTTTAAGATATCTTACATAACTATGCCTTTAATTTTTCTTTGCCTATAAATTATTGTCATTATTCTCCTTTCGTTAGTAATTCAGCCAGTCGCTTTGTATCTCCGGTTATATTGTCAGCAATTTTATCTTTTCGTTTCAACGCTCGAAGCACAAGACTGTCAACAGCCCCCCGACAAACCAGATCATAATAAATAACATTTTTATCTTGGCCTATCCGGTGCGCTCTGTCCTCTGATTGCTTCCTTGTAGCGTAACTCCAAGGACAACCATAATATATAACGTGGCTGGCCGCAGTTAGAGTAATGCTTTCTTTCGCAGTTTCTACTTGAGCAATAAAAATACAAGGTTCAGAACAAGTTTGAAATTCATGTTCAAACGCTTTCCGTTCATCAAGTTTGCCACCATATTTGACAATTCTGCCTTTCCATTTCTTTTGCAATTTCTCGTACAAGATTTTCATGTCAG